>ENA-OWNT01003872-OWNT01003872.1-seawater-metagenome-genome-assembly--contig:-NODE-3872-length-13684-cov-4.487764_pt1 | contig 13684 bp, 14 predicted proteins | sample MGYA00238136_ERZ651165 | MGnify/ENA primary metagenome ERZ651165 (study PRJEB26861, sample SAMN08777766) | seawater metagenome | isolation source: coastal seawater | place: USA: Florida | collected...
CATTCCCGCCGCAGACATTATTGTCTGTGAGCTTTTCGACACGGTCCGTCTCTCTTATGTGCGCTGCTATATTGTATCGGGGGTGTGACGCCCGAGTGTTGACGGAGTGGATTGCATGTGTCTGAATCAATTTTGCTGTCAAGGTTTTAAATGCCGAGGGCATTCTGCCAACACTCCGGGACGCTTTTTCCCGACTAACCAGGCCAGCCACAACACACATCGTTCCTCAGCAAGCCACAGTTTACGCCTCGCTCCTGGATTGCGAGGATGTCCTCGACTTCCAGTCCCTGTGCGCGGCTCGACCAGGGTGGTGTGCCTCGAACGCCAAAGGATTGGGGATGCGAATCGGCCGAACTGGACGCCATCGGGAAGAACAATGTTGTGCGGGAGGACTACCTGCACTGCGAGTTCATGTTGCCGAATTCATGCGTCGGTTTCCTCACGCAAAACTCGTGTCGGCACCATTCCGCGTGTTTGATTTCGACTTTCGAGGCGCACAAGTTCTGCCCCCAGCAAGTGGCCGCCATACCACTGTTGATGTCCCCATTGTCGTTCCTGAATCTCACCCTGCAGATCCTCGAGCGCAATTCCACGCGCACGCAATTCTGTTTTGGTGGACTGCGGACTTAGGTGGTAACCAGACGTACTCCACGCAGGCCGGTTCCGAACCGTGGCAAGACCATTGGCACCAAGCTGTTGCCATCTTGCCACCCAACAAAGACACAGCCCAAGAGAACGGGAGTTCACGAGGATACACCTCCGTTAGCGTTGGAGATACTCTTCGTGTGCACGCATGGCATTCTGACACAGACATGTGGTTTTGTTGCGAATCGCCTCCTGCGCGACCCGACAGCAGCAATGAAATGAAGAGGCATCGCATCGAACCAAGCATCAGCTCTGCCGGCAGTTCGACGCAACGGCCCGAGTGTTCGTGTGGACTTCACACACTTCTGGGCGAGGTCACACTGACGCCAGAAGCATGCCGTCGCCGAATATACAGCTTGAACAACTCTGCCTTTTGGACGATGGCACGTGATGCCATGGTTCAGCTGCTGAAGTTGAAACCGTCGTTGGCTTTTGGTAATGCCATTGACATTGGTGATGGTAGCATTCTGAGTCACTACTGGCGGCACGAAACACTCAAGATTCCCGCGCACGTCGACAGCTGCTCGCCACAAGGGCAGCACAAACAGCATCGACAGATCATTTCAATCGAAAGAAGCGGCACCGCTCGGATGCTCTGGTCTCAAATACTCAAGCACAACCGTTCCAAGCTACAATCCATTGCAGGCGGTCACGGCGCAACCGCACACTCGCAAGTCACTGACCCGCACGTTCGCATCGTATTGTGTGACTCAGTGGGGGATGGCAGCAACGTGTATCAGGCGATTCGTCAAGTTTTGCCCCTGCAAGATTGCACCAGCGATGACACGGATCATGGCAAGCACATGGCGAACGTGCCAAGTGACAAAATTTCATTGGTTCTTGCAGAACCTTACTTCCATCAGTTGCAAGGTGCATGCTTGCTGGACGCCATGAATATTTGGGCCAACATCTCTCACTTGCGCAAGTTGGGACTCCTCGATGCACACACCGTGGTTCTACCAGGTCGCTGTCGGATTGTTGCATGCCCTGTGGAAGCCACAGATCTATGGTCCTGTGTTGCTGCTCCTGTCGGGCATGCGAGCAGCTTGCAACTTGACCACACACCATTTGACACCGCTTTCACGCCACCATCGTCGCAGGCGGTGCCATGTGCGGGCCGCTGCGTCGGCGCGTTCCATGCTCAAATGTGGAAGTACCGTGTGCGCCAACTCGGCCGACCTCACGTATTGCATGAAATAGATTTCGCTTCTGCGGGCAAAGTTGAGGACGCTGCGCAGAGCCAGGCTTCTTCTGCAGTGTCCGTCACGGTTCCTCTTGCGCTCGACAGTTCGAATCACGCTTCCGCTGTGTGCCACGGCGTCATGTTGTTTACCGTCTTCGACTTTGGCGTGAACCCCCGAGGTGATAAGATGGTGTACTCAACAGGCTGGCCAATCGAAGCTGCTTCTGCAAATGACGATAGTTCTCTGCCAATCCACTGCCAACAGGCGGTTCGATTGTTTCCGAGCCCAATACCAACGAACTCGCCGCTCAAACTTACCCTGGCTCTGGACTTCGCGCGAGCCAGCATTGCCGTGTCTCATTCTTGTGCATAGCGAGTGCTAGAGCTTGACGATAAGCCGAGAAGTTGACAAAGTAAGGCGGGTGGAACACAGCTGCATCGTGATATTTTAGGTCGGGAGCGACCCTGGTACTTCTTCTTTTCAATGTTTTCTTCACGTGGAACGATTATTTATTATGTTTGTGCATAAACTACTCATGCAAAATCACATTGTTCGATCGTCTGTTGTTCCTTCGCCAACAACATCATGTTGTAGCATTGGAATGATAACAGCGTTTTCCTTTCAGCCGAGATTCGGTTTTGTTTCATAATTATTGGCCATCGCGGTGTCCATAGTGTTTGTGGTGCGAGTGCGAGTGTGGTGTTCGCGCTGCACTGGTCCAAGCAAAATTGGGCTCGTCAACAGGGTGGCGTGGCATTCAGTTGTTCGTTCAGCAGCACTTCTTCTTTCTCCGTTCCGGCTCTTCATGTGTCGGTCTCATGTCCACAACGTCTTCTTCAGGCTGGTTTCCTGCGATTTGGCCTGACGATTTCAAGCGATCGATGCTCTCCATGCGCTTAAGAATAGCCGCCACGATTGTCTCCGCTGCCTTCTGGACATTGGTGTCCTTCTTCGCTGAGGTTTCCATCCATCCGATGAACTTGTGATCCGTGCAGAACTGCTCCAACGGATCTGTTGGGACTTCAGATGCCTCGAGGTCACACTTGTTGCCGAGAAGCAACACTGGAATGTTGGTGCCGTCTTCCAACTCCACCTTTTCGTCAACCTCCCGTTTCCATTTGATGACGTTATCAAACGTCTTCTTGTGAGTCACGTCGTACACGAGCATGGCTCCGTGAGCATCCTTGTAGTACACCCTTGCAATGGAGCCGAAGCGATCTTGCCCGGCGATATCCCACAGTTGCAAGCGCACATCACAGCCGTTAATGTTGAGTTTCTTTAAGGAGAAGTCGACACCAACGGTGGAATTGTACTGTGTTGCAAACACGTTGTAGACGCATCTTTTGATGAGACTCGTCTTACCAGTGTTGCAATCACCCAGCACAAGCACCTTCAACGTCCGTTCACCGTCCATGATCGTGTTATTAGGAAGTCACTGTTCCACCCTACGACAACACGAACGCCAACTCACGACGCAGTGGTCATGGTTGGTGGCCAGCTGCTCGGTGTCGTTGCACGCCTGTATCCTGCGCTGCCCGAATGCGACAACACACAACGACAACCCAAAGCAGACGCCGGGCCAGAGCAAGAACGCAGCAACACAAAAGCAAAAGGAAGAAAGAAAGAAAGAAAGAAAGAAAGAAAGAAAGAAAGCAGACGAATCAAATCGGCGACATACAACTGCCAGGCGAGCCACGCGAGGCGAGGCAGCTCTGCATAGAACAAGCACCTGTCACGCTGCCTGTCGACAGTGATCCGACCTTTGAAAGATGACGTTCGACCGACCAACCAACTAACCAACCAACCATCAACCGAGAAAGTTCGCAACTACTTGGACATTGCACAAACAGATGCACAAATGAATAAATGAATGGTGAACGGAGAACGAGTGACCGAGTGAACGGTGAAGGAGCCCCCTGCCGCGAAGACGCCGTCCCCACTTCATTTTTCATCGTTCATTCGTTCGTTGTCGTTCGTTCGTTCGTTCGTTCGTTCATTCGTTCGTTTGTTCGATGTCGTCAGAGGTCACTCCGCCGCTGACTGAAACACAGTGCGTGGCCGCCGACGACTCACTCACTCACTGTGGCCGCTGACTGGCTGCCATCCACAGTCGCTGACTGACTGACTGACTGACTGACTGACTGACTGACTGAGTGCGGCAGTGAGTGAGTGAGTGAGTGAGTGAGTGAGTGGCAGTGCGCAGGATCCATCCATCCATCCATTATATCTTCATTTGGCATTCCACCGTATTGCCCCACATAGCAGCATGTCAATCTGCGTAATAGTAATTGTGGATATATACAATCCCGCTCGTCGATCGATCGATGTCACCACTTTTGGGATTGATTGATTGCACAGCGATGACGATGATGATGATGATACTCTATCTATAACTAGGAATTCCCTCATTCGTCCCATTGACTCTTCTATGAAACCGCGTATTCCTGAAACAAGATGATTTGAATATACGAACGCCAGACGACCTCGCAGTCAGTCAGGCAGTCAGTCAGCGATCGCGGCTGCTACTACTCTGTATATAGGAATATTCAAATATGCGACTGGTGTGCTACTGAGAAACTGTGTATTCCTGAAAGTAGATACATTGCACCGAACAAGCCACGGAGGCGGGCCGCTATCGTGGAATGTGTGTGGTAAACATTTTGAAGGTTCGTGGCGGTTTAAAAGAAGGGTATTTTGTGCAGGTAACACCTGCTGATGTTCGTTGAAATGGGTACGTATAGTTCGGGGTACTCCTTGGTAGACATTACAAATGAACGGATTTGGACGGCGGCCGCGTTCAATTAGTCGCTGATGTTGTCATCGAGGGGTGGAAATTAGTTCGTCGGTTCGGCTCTCCTGCGTTGTTTTGAGGACTGCATGGATGGATGATGGATGATGCAGCTTGCAACTTGGGTTGGTCGGTCGATCACACCACACACCACACACTGCATTGATTGGCTGTTGCCGCAGTTTTTGTTGTGATCTATTATTTTTTATTTGTGAAAAAAAGCACGGACGACTTGAACGAACCAACCGGCCACGTGTTCATTGATCGATCGCTTGCGTCAAACATGGAATCCAATTCAAAGGCTACCTGGAGGGATGCCAATTCCTGCTACCGCTTTCGACGCCTTTTTCCAGGAGGCTGGATCGTGGAGTACCCTTCACTGGATCGCCATGTATTCACCTGCATCGCAGAGAAACGGTGGCGTCAAAGACTACCAGGCGTGAAATGTGAATAAAAACTCGAACTCACTTGTGCCAGAAGCTTTTTGTCCTTGGACAGGAATCTGACGATCTTGGCATTCGATACGCCAAGAGCTTCAGCAACTGGCCTGATACGCCGCAACCACAAACATGTCAGGAGACTAGCCACAACAATGTCGCTACCAACACTACATATTGACGCACTTCAGAGCGCCACACTTTTGACGCAGGCGCTGCAGCAGGATTTTGGTGCCCTCGTAGAACAGGGGGTCCTTCTTGGATGCATTCTTGCGAAACAGGTATGAAACTGCCTGTGCTTGGTCAGGCGATAGTGTTGTGCTCTGCTCGTCCCTCGACTCGCGGCTTTCTTGATCCACCGATGGCGGTGTGTACAGCGCCAAATTTCGCCGCAGTGCTATCAACGCCTCCTTTTTGTTTCTGTGCTGACAGCGATGAGACTGTGAGAATCCAACAACTCCCGTTGCGTCGTGGACAATGCGCACGGCACTCTCTGTTGTGTTCACATGTTGACCTAAGTAGAATATTCCAGCAACACAACATCTGGCAAGTCAGGACTGTTCTTCCGCAACATAAAACGCAAATTCGTGGAAAGAGCATACCTCCTGGTCCCGTACTTCGAGCAGTGAGAACCCGACAATCCTTGAGTAGTTGATCATCCGTGACGGTCAAGTCTACACTGCCGATTTGCGCCGGCCTGGATTGGGAGAGGTATCTCACCGTGACTCCGGCACAAACGGGACGGCAAACTGCACATGTACGAAGAATTGTGGTTGTACGGAAACATGCCGTCCGCAATTTGACAGAGCACCACATGCTGGCCCTTGCGTTGACCACGCAAGCATCCAGCAGTGCAGAGGATGGGAGCCAAAACACAGTCACATCGTACAAGCACCCTTCGCCGGTCAAAATTCTCAGCAAGTTTCGACTTAACGTTATTCACACCAACAGCTTCCCGGGGCGGTAGCTCCGTCCTCACCCCTCGAAGACATCTTGAAGTGCTTCTGCGAAGTGCTGCTGCGTCTTCCGCGCGTCCATTGTCCGGGCATTGAAGCTCCTGGCTCGCGACATGCAGCAACTGACACCACCACAACACTAACCCCTGCATCAGCACCGCCATGTCAGCACCTCTGTTTCTGCAATAACACCACCCGCAGTAGCACCTCCCGGTAGCGCAGCCACAACACCACCGCACCACCGCGACGACAAACAACGGCGGCGGACCGACGACGACGACGACGGAGACGACAACGACGACGACGACGACAGGTTGTCCTGCAACGAACGCAACACCGCAACTTTGCAAGTTAGTTCGCGACGCAGCGGACAGATATTCCTACAGGCTCAGTCAGTTACTTCGTCCTTCAAACTCCATGTTGTGAAACCCTGCTTTTGTAATACTTGAGTACCACTCACCGCACTCACATTAATGCACACTGATATAATATCACCTTCGTACTTTTGGTATTGACTAATCTGTGTTTCTTCGTCGCGTCTTCGTGGCCGCCGGCGCGGGCGCCCTCACATCAGACGCACTCAGACGCAGTCATCAGTGTCCTGACGACGGCTGAGTGGTGACAGTGTGACGATGGGTGGATTGGTGACTGGTGTACATAAACTGTACGCCATGTTGTAATTGTACAGAGAAAGTATGTAGTGAACATTAGTTAAGTGGTGTGATTGAATGTACGGTTTCGGAGTGTACAGAAAATGTACGGTGCGACAACGCCGGTCGCTCGACGTTGAGCATCGAAGCGTCGAAGTGTCCGAAGTTGTCTCCAACTTCGTTCATTGTCCATCATCACCACAACGACGACGCAACGACGTCGACCACTCCGAGACCTCTTCAACGACCCTCTCCGTCCGTCCGTCCGTCTGTGTGTGTACGTGTTGTTCTGTCTGCGTGGAGTGTGTGGAATGGGTTGAATGTGTTTTTCACTGTTGCTGAAGCTTTCCTACCTGCGTGCATCGACGATGCATTCAAGGCTGGAGTCGATGACCATGGATGCAGCAATGCAGCAGAACGCAGGCCACTTAGTGTGGTTCGACGTATGTGGTTGTTGTGTTGTGGAGGTTTGCAAGACAGTGTCTGTCGGCGAACGACATGTAAAGGCGGCGATGCGGCTGTGTGAGGAGATACTCCTTGAGACGTGCATTGTGCATGCAAGCTCCTCCAATGCGTGTGGACGCAGCCTGTCCTGCATGAGGTGATGAGTGCACGTTCAGCAGTGAAGATTGGAAGTCCCTGTGCCAACGTGTCGGGTTGGGCTTTTCGAGACTGCGCCTTTTTGGAGTGTTTCTGTGTTGTGGATTAGTTCCTTGGCGCATTGTTTACACCCGCTGCTGGACACGCGCGTGTGTCTGCGTGGGTGTGCAAGTTGCATTCACCTGCACAGTCAATCGTCAACCATGGCCGACTTAGAAGACAATTTCATCAGCGATATGCACACCGTGACCGACGATGACAGCTCGGAGACCGAGTCCACGATCCAAAGTTCGTTGTATAGTGGTGCAAGCGCCGCGCCGGAGGAAATGTGCTGTGGAAAACCCGAGAAACAGTTGCGCGTGATCATCATTATTGTTGCTTCGCTCGTCATGATTGTCGCCGCTCTTGCGGCAGCTCTAGGCGTTGCGCTTACAAAACCAGATTGTGCCAAAGGCTACTGCAATGCATATCACACCAACTACTCTGTGGTTCGCAGCATGCCCGGCCAGGCACCATCGTTTTTGCGCTTTTCACAAACATCTCATGAGGTGTCAACGTGTTCCGCGCCGCGGGCTTTCGTCGTCGGTGGCATCGGCACCCTGGGCTGGGCGCAACGATGGGCTCTGTCCACGCAAGAAGACGCATCCCATCTGTTTGATTCGGCAACCGACCTCGTATTGAACACTTCCGGATCACTGAATTGGCCTCATTCCGTGGTTCAGGACCCGTGCACTGGCAGTATTTACATTGCTAACGCCAATGACGACCGAATTGACACGTTGTCTTGTGCTTCGTCAACAGTGGACACAAGCAACTTCCAGGTGTCGTGCGACACATACAACCCTATGGCCTCATTCACCTCAGCTTTCTTCAACCCTTTGGGACTGCATGAGGTCAGTAAATCGTGCACGTATCGGAACCTTTGTGAGAAATGCTTTTGTTTCAACCTGTGTATCTTCCTCGCGCTTGCAGATCGTTCGATCCGGTGACACCGGCAGCGCTGGTGACTGCACCGGAGATGATTCAAATGCTATCTTTTTAGTTACCGGTGCGAACAATAACTTTCCTTGTTCTAAGCGAGTCGCAAGTCGTGCTCGTGGCAACCGAGATCGAATTATGTTGATGATTGTTGTTGTGTTTGGTGGAACCAGGCGGAACAACAAAGGACGACTCGTACCTCGGAAAGTACACTATTGATGGAACTGCCAAGTTCCTGGTCAACGCTAGTCGCGGAGAATTCAACAAGGTCTACAGCCCTACCGTGCGAGCGAACGGCAGTCTTTTGGTTGCAGACGCCTTCAACAATCGCATTGCGCAAGTGGATTGTGTGGATGGACAATCGCAAGCCATATCGTGTCTAAGTGACGAAGCAACGTACGGATTCGTCAGCACAGCGTTGGAGACGTTTTACCCTCGGGCTGTGTATGCGGCCGATGCTGGTGAGGGTAAGGAAGTCGCCTTCGTTGCAGGTGGAAATGGTACTGCAAGCACAACCTATGTGAAAAAGCTCGACTTGGTCACCAACGAAGTGACCACAGTAATCGCAGGTGTGCTAAACAGACCACACTGCATTACCGTCGACCCAGAAACACTGGACTTGGTTGTTTGCGATAAAGGGAACAACCGCGTTGTCCGTCTGGGCTGCATTGTGAGTGCGTCATCATAGAGAGGCATCATTTCGCTGTGATTCCGGGCGCTGGCCAAGTTTCTATTTGTTTTCAATTATTTTCCACAGTTTCCGTTTTAGTTCCCGTAAGCAGTAAACTACCAAGCCAATGACGCTATACACTGTCGCCGTTCCAAAAAGGAACTCACACGTCGCAGCACAATGTCTTTTCCTCGTTCATGCATCAGTTCGTCATCATCGCATCACTTTTTGAGTCATATTGAGCCATGACTCTATTATTCTGTCACGCGGTTGCTGTGACCCCATTACTCAGTCACTCCATCTCTGCGTGACTCCATCGTCATAACTCCGTTACTGCATTACTCCGTGCCTTCATCAGTCCATCAACCCACCCATCAATCCATCAATCCATCAATCCATCAATCCATCAATCATCCATCCATCAATCCATCAATCCATCACTCTATCAAACCCTTACTCTATCACTCCATCACTCCATCACTCCATCAATCAATCAATCCATCCATCCATCAATCAATCAATCAATCAATCAATCAGGCAATGAATCAATCCATCAATCAATCAATCACCGATGAAAAGTGCAAGGCAGTTGAAGTCAGTCGATGGCATCACCTCCCGCTAGTAACCTGGAGCATCGAGCGAGCATTGCGTCAGCCAAAGAAAGAAAGCACGAAAGCACCGAAGCAGACACTGCGTCGTCGCCTGTACACACAACAACCGTCAGTCAGTCAGTGATCGACAGTGGGCAACAACTAACACTCTCTGAGCGAATCTCTGAAATTTATAACATACACATTGGGAATGACAGTGGAGTGAAATAGTAGAAATTGATTGGGAGCTAGGAAGTGGGCTGTGATGGCTGGGTCGCTGGGTCGCTGTGTGTGATGTTGCCGTTTCGTCGTCGTCGCCGCACTCACGCACTCACTCACTCACAGTCACTCAACAACGGCAACGGCGACCAACGACCATCCGTCGTCGTTGCAGTCCTCGTTGCTGTTGTCGTCGTCGTTGTTGTTGTCGTTGTTGTTGTCGCCGTTGTCGTCGTCGTCGGAACTTCTGTCGCGCCTCTCTTGCTGTCAAAGCAACTCAAAGAGTCACTGAGAAGCGAGGAGCAGCGTTCGTGTGACGGAAAACACGGATTCGGACGCGCACAGGCGGAGAAGAAAAGGCAACACAGCTAGGTGGAGGTAACGTGCATGGGACGAACGCCATCACGCGACAGCCGATATCATCGCAACGTCGCAGCGAAGACACCAAGCTACCACAGCAGGGTGGTCGTTATGAATTGAGAGATTTCACCACCAGGGTTACGGGAAGAAACTAGATTGTTTGTACTTTTTTCACGAGGCACACCGCAAACTGTTGTTGGAAACTGGCTGAGCCCGTTCGTACATCGCGCTTCCTCCGTTTTACTTTGCATTTTGATGCGTGGACCAATTTCGCGCAGTTGAGTCAGGCACAAAGTTGGTTTGCGGGTTCAATTACCGTGAAGTCTGATGTATTTCCACGTCTCGTTCGGCTGTAATCAAGAGCGAGTGTTCAATTCGAATGTCCGCGCTCAGCAATTGATATCGCACGTCAAGACGGAATGCCTCGACGAGTATCGCCGCCATTTGGCCGCAAAGACAGCTCACGCTATGAACGACAAGGCGGCGGGCGCTGCCCGAATCGAGAAGCTGAAAGATTACATCGAAACTCAAGAGGCAATTGCTGCGGCCAGAGACGAAGAAGAGGTCCCGTCAGATGATGTCGAGCAGAAAACAGACGAGGCGGACGAGACAGAAAACTCTCAACAACAGCAACTTCAAAAGTTGAAGGAAGAGCTAGCTGAGTTGGAAAGTGAACAAGAACGTTGTTCCTTCATTCTCGAAAAAGCCACGGAGGCTCAGGCTCTCTTGGCAGATGGCGGCTCGCCAGACTTGTTCTTAAACGGAAATCTTTTGTTCTTGGAACAAGGAGGAAGTCGGTACGCCGCAGAAGCTCCAGAAAAGGGCTCACCATGCATAGCCATAGAACCGCAGCAGAGGTGCGTAAATTCGAAAGTGTCAGTGGTGATTGTACGCGCTGCTGACAGTTTTTGTTTTGTGCTTGCGTTTCCCTTGACTAGATACACGCTATTCCTCGGAGAGCAACCCGTACTGTTTCCCGAAACACCAGATGACGAGAAAGCATTTGCTTCAAAATTCAAACCCAAGAATTTGGTTCGTTTCAGTCGTGTTGCATCGCCCTGCACGTCTGATGACTGGCTCCTGACTAGTGCGATTGTTGTTGTTGTGTGCACACCCGACCACGTCAGCCCAAGAAGTAGTCGCCCCTTAGTTAGATAGCGCTTGTGCAAATAAAATCCATCAACCGTAAATTCGCAGTGAACAACTAATATTTACGTTTAGAGCCTTGCAAGCATGGGATCATCCAACGATACAATTCTCAACTCACGATCACGAATTCTGAGGCAGTGCATGGATTTGGCATACAATGCGGAGGCCTTGAAGATAAAATCGACATCTAATGCGAATCAACTCTCCGTTCCCCGTCGCACTGTAGACGTTGATGTCAACTGTGGACACTTGGGCGGTGAAAATCCTTGGCGCATACAGCACGACAAGCTTAAACCACTGCGAGATGGGGATGAATTCGCGGGTGTGCTTCCCGACTACTGAGCCACCCAACAACCGAACAGCGTTGGCATCCTAAACGTCAGAAACAAATGATATCAAGTTCTTGCTCGCGAATGCAAACAGTTTACTGATATTGCTTAGCGAACCTGCTCCAACACGCAAGAGGTCACGGCATCTAACTTCAGCTGACCCGTGTTCCGAGTTAACTCTAACGAGCCTGCGAAGACAAAGTTCAAATATTACACGGTGGGACAAATCATGACCAACTGAGCCGCAAGCACACACGCACCTGACGCGCTGACGTCGTCGACAATTTGTTCTTGTTGCGCAAATTGATCAGTCAATTGGGCGTCCAAGAGAGACATCGGTGCGGGCGTCATACCTGGCACGGAACCAGAGACCCCCCCAGCGTGTCCTGTGTCCGTGTTGGGGCGCGCGGTCCCTTCTGCTGTTTGAGCCTGGGCGACTGCGGCTGGTGTGGCAGCGGCACTAGTGCCGCGGGTGTTGCTGGACCCGTTGCCCGCAACGTTGCGCGCATTCTGTGCTGACGGGCGCATTGGGGACGGTGGCACGTATGGTAAATTTGTGAGTTCGTAAGGATGCAGCTGTCTTTTTGACACTGGTGAATGCGGAGTAGCGTGGGAATACACGTGTGCCGCCTGGTGCTGTTGCAGCTGCTGTGCCTGGGATTGTTGGGAAGTTTGCTGTCCACGCTGATGTTGCTGGGGAACTTGCGAGTGTTGGCTGGGATGAACATAATGTTGGTGGTGTTGGTGTTGATGCGGATGCATATGCAGTGATGCGTTGCCGACGCCACGCTGAGCTACGCCGTACTGGCCTTGGTATCCTCCGTGCAACGGTGATGTCGTCTGATACACAGACGATTGATGGTGGGGAGATGGTTGCTGGTATGCGTGCGCAGCGTATGAATGAGCGGCCAATTGCTGCTGCGCTTGGTGTGGCTGTGCCATCCGCTGATTCTGTGCCTGCATATGACCTGACATCTCACCGGACTGTGCAGGCGTCTGCATAGACCCTGTCGGTGCGCGAGTTGGTGCCCGGACCTCCGACTTGACAGTCAAACGTGGTGACGCAGCTTGTGATCGTGCAGCTTTCTTCTTTCCCCCTGCCTTCGAAGCAGCTGCCCGCGTCGATGCTGCCCCGGCTTTGCGGCCCGTCTTTGTCGCTCGGGGCTCCGGGCGCTTGCGCTTCGCTTTAGCCCCGCCGCCAGAGGACGATGAAGTCGCATTACCCCGCGCGCCACCAGACGATTTCCGGCTTCTGGCGGATTTCGTCGTGGATTTTGTCGATGTGTTCTTCCCGCCCTTGGTGCCATGGGCTCCTACAGACCCCACCGCAGACGAAGCGGTCTTACTATTGGAGGCGGCAGCACCTGCTGAGGCCGCAGCACCGTGTCCGTTGCCTTTGCTTCCCTTTCCGCCGTTGGTTTTGGTGCTCTTCCTCCTCTTTCCCATCGTGAAATCACAGGTGTACTCCAATACAGGGGCGTCGCGAGTGGACTCTACCAATGTCAGCCAGCTCTGATGTTCCAGCCAATCTTCTAAAATTGAGACCATCGGAACGTCCTGGATTTCCGTGGTCCACTTGCCGTAGATTCGGCACTTCTGCGAAGCATCGCCGCTGTGCGCGACGTTCGCTGAGTACAGCAGTCGCGCTTTCTTCTTGTCATACCGAATGAGAGCCTTGAACAGTTTCGCCACAAGGGATGCCTCTTGGGCACTCGCAAAGCGGCTACCGATCCTAACTTGCTTCGAATAGATTTTCAACTTGACTCCGTACCGTTCGTGTCCTGGTGTGACACCACAAATCACAACGTTCGGAGGCATGTCTTTCGTCGGCGGCTTCGACGGGCGACCAGCGATCGTGCGCATCAAGGCGTTCATTGTCACGAACGCGCCGCTGAGTGCAGGGGGCGCAGAAAGTGCTTCCACGCACTGTTGCAAGCCAGTGGCGTCGGCCTCCCGCGCTTCACTTGAAAGGGGAAGCCACCGCCTCGCAAGGCGCGCGGCTTCGCCTGCGCATCATTGAAAAACTTGCTGAGTCCCAGCAACGTAATCCACTTCCGTCGCCTGCAACCCCAAAACACAGCAACTTTTGTTTTTGTGTTATCTTTTTGTCGTTGCACATACCTGGGGGG
>ENA-OWNT01003873-OWNT01003873.1-seawater-metagenome-genome-assembly--contig:-NODE-3873-length-13684-cov-4.001690_pt1 | contig 13684 bp, 14 predicted proteins | sample MGYA00238136_ERZ651165 | MGnify/ENA primary metagenome ERZ651165 (study PRJEB26861, sample SAMN08777766) | seawater metagenome | isolation source: coastal seawater | place: USA: Florida | collected...
AGAAAGTGGCCAGTGCAGTGAGCACGAGTGGCATGGCCGAAGTGACTTTGTTGTGCGCCGTGCTTGAGCATCCCACGTCACTTTGTTCAACGGACATTGATTCGGACGAAGCTTTTTTTGCATTTTTCCCTTTCCGACAACTTCATCGCAGCATCCTCGATCAACAAAGATGGAGAGTGAAAGGGTCCGCCGCAACTTGGCGGCATACAAGTATTCATCTCCGACGAAGTCGTTGTGTGAACGGTTGTTTCTGGTGCGGTTCTGGAACTGGTTCACAGAGTTCCTGCCTCGCAATATTGCCCCGAATGTTCTCACACTAACCGGATTTGCAGCATCGCTTGTTGCTTGGGGAATCATTGTGATCCACTCTCCTGATTTATCTGGAGCAACACCGACGTCCCTGTACCCTTTACTGGCATTTCTATTGTTCCTGTACCAGACAATGGACGGATGCGACGGCCCTCAAGCTCGACGACTGAGTTGCGGGTCAGCGCTCGGAGAACTGGTTGACCACGGAGTTGACGCAGTCGTCACCACTATTGACGTCTTCGTATTGTTTGAAATCCTTGGATTCTCGTTGAACAATGGTGCCATTTTGATCGCCATTGTGGGAAGTCAAGTTGCGTTTGTACTCAGTAACATGACACTCCTCCACATGGGCAGACAGGTATTCAATGAAATAGATTGTCAAGAGGCGCAGATTATTATTCAGTGCTTGCTCGTTGGGACTTGGGTGTACTATGACGTGTTGGACGCCGAATCCCGCGAATATCCTGCCTTGTCACAGCTGGCACTTCCTTTGCCCGGAGTAGTCGACGCTGTTGTGTCACATCTTCCTAGTGCAGACGACTTTCGTGTCGATGAAGCAAGCGAGGCTGGAATGGGCACGTATCAATTTCGATGGCTTTTCATCGCCGTTGGAGCAATTGCAACCACCTGGGGAAATACGACGACACTTTTCGCAAGAATTGCATTGCGCTACACCAGCTCAAAGTCGCAGACAACCGAACAAACTCACGTTGAAGGAGATGAGCGCATTGGTGCAGGTCTTTTGTGGCGTCAAGCGCTTGCGTGCATCGTTTGGTCTGTCCTGGTAGTTGCCAGCTGGACGCTGATTGCCGATACCGAGGACACCGGGGTGTGGCCGCTTTGGATGCTTCTTGTTACTTTCGCATTTGGCAACTTTGCCCTCAACAACCTTGTGATCCGTGTCACGAAAACTCCTCTTCCCAACATTTTTTACATTCCTTCGTTCCGCATCGTTGCTCTGTGGTGTGTTCTCGCATACTTCGTGCCCCGTGAGAACCCATTGGTATATTGGTGCGCATTGTGCGTTCCCGCAGCCGCGGCGGTGTTGCAAGAAGTGGACTACTCAATGCGATTGGCAGGTCACATCACTGAGGCCTTGAAAATTCCTTTTTGGACAGTTCCGAAGAAAAAGTGAACCGATTCAGAGTACGTGTGACAACAGGATGCACATTAGCGGTCATCTTCAAGATCAAGAAGATCCTTCCGTTGTCTTTCGGCGAAGACGAGGGAAAAATCTCAGTGTTGACATTTCGAGGTACCAACTCATACAACATTTTTTATAAATAAAACTACAGCAAATTTCAGAACATTGAGTGAATCTGTTCGCCAAAATGTATGAAGACATCCGCACTCTGCCACTTGCTAACGCGACCACCAACGGCTCCGAAGATAGCAGGTTATCCAGTCCAGTCGTCGTCGAAATAACTGGACGAATCGTCTTCTGCCTGAACAACATCGACAATGTCATCTGGGAAGTAGTGCCTATGAGACAAACCACATGAGTTTCATTGGCGAATTGTCAAAAAGTCGGCTACCCGAATCCGTACTGAATGTTTCTTGTACGTACAGTAACAAGTTCTTTATCATGAAGTGCATCGTAACTGTAGAGCTGGGACAAGATGCACATGCTCCAATCATGGACAACGTCACAACGCCATCCCTGTTGCGTAACGACAAATGCTATGAACGAAAATCGACGTACGCAGCGACACAACAAAAATTGTCAGAACTTACTTGAAACCACGAAATAGAACGTCTCCGCCATCTGCTTGAAGGTTCGGTCTGGCTTTCTCCTCAAGAAGAACTTGTATTTCGTTAATCAACTCCAGTTCATCCTCTGAATACTGGTTGTCATCGCTGTCTACAACGTTGCGTGACGACGCTAACCACGCGTGTACAGTGCTCTCATCTGCCGGCCCATCCTCAAAAAAACGGTCAACTGTATCACAGAGATTGATCTCAAGTTCGCTTTCGTCGTCCCATTCTTTTCCTTGCTTCAAAGCTACCGACAAGAAACTATTGCTCAAGAAGACTTCTCGAATGTCATGTGACAGCTCAAAAATTTCATCGACAAGGGGAACGACATTGGTTTGGACATCGCTGCCTTGTGTGTTCAAAGAGCGATGAAAACGCGCATACTGGAACGTTGACTGAAGTTGCGGGTCAACTACATCCAAAATAACATCGTCTTGGGTTGTTGGTGTGATCTTTCGTGCACTTGGATTCGGTGTCGCTTCCACTGTGGCATGCCTCACGCACAGAAACGCGAGGCGGTGATAGGGCCTCGGCGCGAGCCGTCGTATCAACGGCAGCAGCATCATGCTCTCAAGTCATGCGGAGAAAAACAGATCAACACGTAAAAATAAATTTCGTTTTCGTACACCATTTCAAACAACCATAGTGCAAATGAAACCACGCAGTGACCAAGACAGTCCAACACTCTTGAGCAGTCCAACTAATCCTTCTACAAAGATGCAGGCCTGTGCCGCTGTCATAAGCACCTAGTCTGCATGAGATTTGTTGACTGCGGTGTCCGTGTTATCGGGATATTTCTTGAAAAGACGAAGTGGAGGACCTTTACAGCAGGCAGACAAACACTTTCGTCGTCGTCGTCGCCATCGTCGCCATCGTCGTCATCGTCGTCATCGTCGTCATCGTCTTCGTCGTTGTCATCGTCGTCGTCATCGTTGCTTTGTCGTTGTTTGCGTCGCAACGTCGCAACGACAACAACTGATCGCAGACGAACCAAACCAAAAGTGACAAAAGTTTGCAGCACAGACAGTGCAGGAAACTTGACAACTTGACAACTTGAAAACTTACTGCAAGGTTCCACTTGTGTGCACTTTTCACTTTTTACTTTTTACATTTTGTAGTTTTGCATTTATCCAATCGTACACACAGAACCGTGCTTGTGCTTTACAGTATGGTAATAATGCACTGTGTGGGAGGTTCCCAAAAAAAATATAACGAATTTGAGTGTCAATTTGTCAATTTTCAATTTGTAATTGTTTAAATTTTGCAGTCGAAATGTCGAAAGTGGAAAGTGGAGATTTGAGATTTTGAGATTTTGAGATTTTGAGCATTGAGACTTGATGATTTGATTGAGGTTTGATGATGGATGGGTCGCAATGCGCATGAGATTGATTCGTCCGTGACCTGCAAGGTATGGTCATAGTCGTTTTGACTCTTGATGAAGTGAATGCCGATCGCAGTGTTGTGGCTCTCATCATCATCTTCATAATTGAAGTCAACATGCTAAAGCTAAAATTGCCCTGGGAGCCAGTCCGTCAACTGCACTGCACCATCATCTGCGGACTCCGGGTCTCGGCTTGGAAGCCATCGGCTCAAAAGCTAAAGTCTGTCATACTCGAGTCAGCTCTGCCCTTGGCCCACTCCGGGGCAGCTGACGAGAGCTTATGCAAGCGGCCAGAAAGCACGTTCTGAACGTGGAACAGCTTCCTTGCCTGGATCTCGGAGGTCAGGAAGAACCACGGCACGAGGATGTACATTCCGCCCACAATGAGAAGGAACTTAATCTGAGTCGCGGTTCCATCGGCTGCGAAGTCGGAAACAGCGTCGGATCCGGTGATCAACCGTGAACAATTGGGACCAATGACGCCCAAAATGGTGTCAAGCTGCAAAAACACATTTTGGTGCTGCAAAAAGTAGACAATCTCTCCCAATGGCATAGGTAATGTGCAAATCAACAGTCGCATTGGCAACGACAGAACCATCAGCATCACCGGCATGGATACTAACACTAATGCTCGAATAAACACACTTTCGGTGCCAACGAGAGAACCCAAGCTGAACCACACTTCCAACACTCTCGAAAGCTTGACCGTGACGTCTTCTGCTGGCGCAAAAGCGTGCGCCATGCATATCCCTTGCGTATAATTATCGGAGGCTGCCCCATAAATCCCCACCAGGTTGCCATTGTCATAGCTGCCATTGACAGGAGGCACTAAGAGCTGGGGCGGTGGATTTGGCAACGATGACTCGAGCACTTTTTTTAGTACAGGGTAAACCCAAGACAGCTGCGCAACTCCGAACGCCAAACACAAAAACGTTGACACTTGGTAGAAGAGAAGCACGACAGTCATCCAGTTCCACCCAGCTCGTCCACACGAACACCTCGTCAATGTTACAATGCAAATAAATAATAAAAGAGTCAGAATCGCCACAAAGGTGCTGGTCCCGGTGACCATGCCGTATTCTTCCCCGTACTGTTGTGGAAAGTTCCCATTGATAACTTCCTGCAGTTGCGGATATCGCTCCGATCCCTCGGAGCTAGAGTATATGAGAAGAGACACCAGTACTAGGAAAAAAGTCGTGATGATAACACCTCCCACAAACACAGCTCTAAAATACTGCACAGTGTGATAGTGGTGAGCTAAGAAACTCTGCTCGTAGGCCTTGTCAGGGAACATGAGCCCACAGTGTGACCAACATGCCATCCACGCTTTGCTAACGGACGAGTGCCAACGCCGCACAGAAGCCCCAGAACCTGTAGTAGTCTTGGACTCTCGAGAGAGTGAACGCAGGCGCTTGCCGAAGAAGTCAGGTGGCAAATTCCACCGTATCACAGTTGACGCATCTGTGGTCATGCTCGAATTCGAAGCAGATCCTTCGAGAATGGGCCACCATGACCTCGTTACCACCTCAGTCGTTGCACTTCGGGGGCGATCCGTGGACGACGAGCTCAGGTGCTGATCTGTCCGCACGAACACGCGCCCAAGAGCACTCTGCCTCGAGGATTCGATGCCGGTACTTCCACGTAAGTGCGGCGCGGAACCAGAACGATCCAGAGAGCTCCCACTCGAGTACGGCTCGTCATTCCACTGCTCATTTACGAATTCTTCCATTTCAACCAGCTTCTCATGTATCGTATTGAAAGCTGGACGTTTTTGCGGGTTCGCATCCCACATCTCAAAAAGGAGTTCTGAAAGTTGCGATTTGATGTCGTCAACCACTGCCGCAATCACCAAATCGTTGAACGAACTCGCTTTTGACAGAGGGAACACTTCGTTGAGTGCCGGGCGCCAACCACTGGACACGGCATGATATCCATCGGACTCGGAAACTGCCGGAAGGCTGCGGCCCGCACTGACTTCCCAGCAGATCAGGGCGAACGCAAATACGTCAACTTTAGAGTTTCCTCGCGATACAGCGGAATTTGATGTGTCGAGGTCATCTGTAAATTGTTCTGGGGCCATATACCTCGGTGTTCCAGCGCCAACAATGTTTTGTGAATCCTTGCCGATAGTGCTTAAACCAAAGTCACCAATCCTTGCGTCAAAATTTTCAGTCAACATGACATTTTCTGGCTTCAAATCGCGATGAATGATGCCGTGCTTCGAATGCAAATAGTCCAAGCCGCTGGCGATGGCAGCAAGGAGTTGCAGGTCAACAAGTGCTGACTGTTTGGGAATCACTTTCTGCGCAATGGAATGTTCGTGTTGTTCAATGTAGTCACGTAGAGTGGAACAGCATAACTCAGTGACCAACATAACAGACGACACTCCGTTTGCAGGATCTTGGTAGTAGCACAGCCCAATGAACTTCAAAAGGTTGGGATGTTGCAGGCGACCTAAAACTTGTGCCTACACGACACGAAAACACAGAATGAGTGCAACAGTGGGGCACAGCTCGAGAATCATATCTCAGCGTCACAGAAGCAGGGCCAATAACATACAACCACACTAACAACAACAAGCATGTATCATCAACAAAACAGCATTAGTCAATAAATGTGCACCTCTGCAGCTAGCTCAGCAACTGCTACTTCGTCGGTATTCTCAACCAAACTGTAAAACTGTTTCGCAGCTACGTTGTGGTCTTTGTACCTTGCTTTCCATACAACTGCAGCTGCTCCAGCGGCTATCTTATCCACTAACACCAAATCAGAAGCGTTCAATTCCCACGCTTCGCGACGGGCTTTGCCAAACGCCACATTCCTCCTCCGTTCCACCATGTGCCGCTGCTGCGAGTTCTGCGTCTCCATGCTCATAAGCCACGAATGCAAATCGCTGGTCTTGAAAGGATTCGTGAGTTTCATCACGCGAGAAATTTTTTGATGAAAACGTTCTTCGATGACAAACAGGCTCCGCAAACCCCACTCGGCACGGACGGCGAGGGCAATTGTGACGGCGTACACCACCAACACAAATATGATATATGATGCGACGGCTCGAATCAAAGGAATCCCAATTTTTGGGTAGCACGCTTTGTCGGCGATTCCGACTGCTGTCAGTACACCACCGACGCTTATCAAACTCGATTCTGGGTTGAACAGTGGCAACACATTGACTATCGCGAAAACCAGAGGAATACTCAATGTCAACCCAAAGAGCCGGGCTGGTTGTTGCATCGCCAGCACAACTGCAGGATATGCCCAAAAACTCGCCAGCCTCCCTAGAAACCCCAAAGCCGTCGAGATGCCGGTGTCGAACACAACTTCGGTGACATTGTCGAGGAAAACGTCACAATGTCCAATGCCGATATTTGTCTCATTGTTCACGAACGCTCCATACTCAAACGAGGACGTCGACAAAGATGAGGTGTCATTCGCGAGGTTTAAGAGCAACGGTGTCTGCGTTGTCAACGCCAACAGCTCCGACGAACTGAAAACAGCATCTTCGATCTCGGCAACACAGACCAGCAAGCAAGCTATCCACCAATAAGGTCGTGTTCGGCGAACGAATAAATTCAAAGTGGCGAGTAACCCTGCAAATATAGCAATGAAGAGGTCCAGCTGATTGTGAAGCGCTTCGGTTGTTGTTTCCTCTGATCCAGCGCCGTCCGTGAAGCGTGTGTCATTATCAACAAGTGTGATGCAGACAATCCAAAGCACACACAGCACAGCATCCGCTGCAATGAAGTAGATGTAGAACCGAGTGGTGTTGTAGTGCTTCAAGAGAAATCGATTCTCGATATCTGGATTGGAGAATGCCAAGTTTTGAGAAGCCCAGCAACGCAGCCAACATCTGGAGACGCCGTTTCGGCACAGGGGCGCTGGTGGTTCTGGGCGCGGGGAACCAGCAGTTGTGTCGCCATGGTCTCCGCTCTCACTCAGCGGGTCACTGTTGTCATCAAGCAGCAAATGGCGATTCAACATCGCGACCGCGATCGTTTCACTCCAGCAGACGTGACATCGTCACGCAAAAACCTGCTGGTTTTGCGTGCCTCAAAGAGGAAACCAAATCAAAAATCTTGGCAACCTGGTCGGCAAACGCAAAAATCGTTGACCCTACAAGGCAACGACACATGCACATATCGAGACGTCATCGCTCCAGATTCGCCACAGATTCGATGCGTGTAATTCTAGTCGCGTTGCTCGTGAGCAATGCCACATTTTCCCGTCCTCTTGACAACGGTGTGCCTTGGTGTGTCGTGGGTGAGCGGTGGGGATTGTTTTGCGGCGCGGCAAGGTTAGTGCCTCGAATAGAAGTCGTTGATGTCGTCGATCACATATCGGCCAGACATGTCCTCATTGCGTGCGTTCCACGGACACATCACCCTTCATCCGCCGTCCTTTTCTTTTCTGCAATGAACCAACAAAGCACGACGCGACACGACGTGACACGACACGACACGACACGACAAAGCAACAGCCACACAAACACAAAGCAAGAGCCAGAGCATGGGACAGAAGACAGAAGGACCAGAGAGGTGGGTCGTTCGCCGCTGGTCTGTCTGCTTTCAGCGGCGGCATCATCCACACAGACGAAGCAACTGAATGATTGATTGAGTGAGTGAGTGAGTGAGCTGCAGTTCCACCGTCTGAATGCGGAGCGGTTTGACTGATTGATCGATTGAGTGAGTGCCCGTAAGTTTGTACGTCTGACTGCGGAGCGATGTGACTGATTGACGTGGAGAGTGACGACGGCGTCCGCCCCCATTAGTGAAATATGTGCAAAGTCTGTTTGAGGGGTCTAGGTGGCTGTAGTGAAAGGTATGAGGTACATGTTTGTGAACAGTATGCGATAGAAAATAGGGATAAATCTGAATAGTTCACCTACGTAATCGTTGCGTTTTGTTGTTTGGTGCTTCGGCGTTTCGTCGTCGTTGTCGTTGCCGTTCGTTGTCCGTCGTTGTTGCGGGGTCGCTTCACTTTTGTTTTGTTTTTGTATTTGTATGCTTGGTGCTGCTCGCTGCTGTGTGAGGTCACAGGTCTCGGATTATAATATCGGTTGGCAACCTTGACGCCACCGACCGAGAGTGTGTGATTGTGCTGGCAGGCGCATGCGTCCGCACGTGCGTGCGTGCGTGTGTTACTCAGTCTCACTTTAAACCCGATGCTGTCCCGATATTTGCACATGCAGCGACCGACGAACGAAAGTCAGTGGAAGTGGCGTGTGTTGCTGCTCTGCTGTCGCAGCAATCCGGGTCCCACCCACGCATTGTGAAGCTTTGGTGGTTGGAAACTTACGTCACGTGGTATTGTAATTGAGATCAACTTTGTGAGACTGGCATCGTGTTGACTCCCCTAACGTTGCACGAGAGTTTGTGCTCGCCCGTGCAGCTTTTTCAAAAGAGTATGAGCTGCCGTTGCGGTTTTCAAACACATTCACGCCCCTTCTGAGACCGAAGCACGAGAACAATGTGATTGATGCTGGGATCGTCACAGGCGATGCATTATCTCCAGCGACTTTCTTGTGATTCGATGTTGTAGGTGCACAACTGCTGCAAAATGGGGTCTGGGGCGAGCGTTCAAAACGACATCGACAATGAGATCCCGTGGGAGTACTCCCAGGAGTTTATCGACAAGGTGCGCAAGGAAATCACTGGCAATGACCCCCTCGCAGAACGAAAGCTGGAATTCCAAAAGCAAGTGCGCATGCTTGGTGATACGGCAGAACACCGCCAGCTGATTCGAACCGTGCAAGCGTCAGTGTCCGCTGCCAAAAAGGCAAGCCTCAAGAGTAACAATTCGCCGCAGTCGTCGCCCAAGTCGCAGAAAGATGGAGAGCCAGAACTCAGCGAATCGGATCAAATGCAGAAGCTCATTTTGTCCGAAATGAAAGAGAAGGGTATCGAGCTCAACGGACAGCTGGCAATCGAGTTAGAACGACGCAAGCGTGAGGAGGAGGAGCGAAAGGCGGCTGGGAAACCGAAGAAGAAGAAAAAGAAAAAAAAGAAAGGTACTACACTCGTCTCAATACAGACGAGATTGTCCGCGTGCAGCGAAGAACCGTTCGGCGATGAAGACTTGGCTGAATTTCTTGAAGCCCTTGATGACATCAACGGCGATGACATGGGTAAAACGAAAGAAATGTTGGAAAATTTCCAGTTTTCGACGCCCACTGTCTCCCGTGAGGCTCTACGATTGATGGACTTCCCTTTTGTGCATGGCTGCATCATTGGTATCCTCGAACGGGCAGGCTATCAGCCTGACTTGATCACAGACGATGAGAAAGATGAATTGAAGTTTGAGGGGCGTCGAGCAGAGGAGACATTTTTGATCAAAATTGCCGCAGCGGTCGCATACGATCTTGGCACCATTAACCCAGCAACTGTCGACGGGTAATGATTGCATCACGATTCAGTTGGACCGTTCGCCGATCAGCATTGTACCGACCGTCTGGCTGTGTTACCGTAGGTCCGCTGAACCGAAAGGCACAGATATTTTGCCTGATATTGACATTTACCATGTCTGTGTTGGAGAGTATCGTCAAGACCTCGAGCCAGACGTGAACATAGTCGACAGTGACGCGACGCCTAGTTTTGCTGGCATTGACGGATTGGGCTCGGCGAACAAGCAAAAGTCGAGCAAGCCCAGTGGCCGGTACGATTGCTACTGCTGATTTCGCAACTGAAAATGACACATTCGTGTAATTTTGGCCGTTCTTTCTTGATTTCACAGCTACCTTTCGAAGGATGATTTCATTGCAAAATACGGAAGTGAGAAACGATATCATTACATGAAAGCCGTTGACGATCCCAGCGTCGCGCGAGCATTCCTGCAATACTTGTGTCTCGCAGCGGGAGAGGTCACAAGCACAAACAAGCGAATGCACTGTCCGCGACGAAAGGACCCGGACGGCGGCACACCTTGCACTGAACAAGAATTTCTGTTCAAGTATGGTGACGAGAAAGGTGCCGAACTATGGGAATATCAGCATCCCCACCGCGAACAAGAGCGAGCGATCAAACGTGAGCAGGAGCGCCAGCGGACGGAACGTGAACTGCAGGTAGAGACCACATGCCATGCACACGGTGTCAACGCGAAACAGTGTACTGACCAAAGCATGTTGTCACGTCCCGCAGTTGAAGCGAGAAGAGCTTGCTAGAAAGAAGGAAGTGTTGGAGGCCCGGCTTGCACACCGATTGAATGTCTACAACCATCGCGAGCACAACTGCTACGGGGCGCCATGCGGGTTCGTGCAAGTTTGCTCTATCTCAATTAGTGACCTGCAAACGATTGCAGTCACAGTCAAATTTGCTATACAACAGGTGTTTGTGGTGTCTTCACAACGACACGTACAACGATGCTCCGGGTCAATTCAAGAACGACACGTTAATGGCCCGTGTACCAAAGATACAGTCCTTTGATCGGCACGTTTTGACGGATCCACAGGTACAATGTTGCGGCATCCTCAATAGCTTTTCACTTGGTTTGCCGTTCATCGTGTTTTCATTGTTTGTCCAGGCGTTTGCACCAGGACCGATTGATGTTTTACACGCAGGAGAGGCTGCCGATACCTTGGCTTGCGATTTTTTGTACTAGCACCCCACGTCTATTTACTGGCTTAACGCGTGATCACATGGCAGCTGACGACATTCTTGTGCGTAGAGTGTAACTTTATTTATTATGGAACCCACCACCGCAAATTTAGGGGCGCAAACATATGTGGCCAACCATCAGATTTCCACGAGTTTCACAGTTACATGGACTGTGGTTGCACGCATAACGCTTGAACCGCGAAGTTCAAACGTCACAAATCCATGTCGCACATCGTCCTCGCCCTCAATTTGTCCTCCAGCTTTGGCGCCGCCCCCACCTGCGCCGCCATGACCGCCGGTGCGATCGAAGGTCCCTGAAAATTCAGCACCTTCCTCAAACTTGGTCCCGTCGCATATGGTGATCGACTCGTTCTTGCTCGCTCGTCGAACGTGGCCTGCGACATTGAGCACCAAGTTCCTCTTGTTGACGACGATACGCCATTCAACACGGTGCGTTCGTGGGAAGCACACGCGCAGTAGCTCAGGACTGCGACTCTTGACGAAATATTCCAGCGCTCCGTCTGGTGTCCCATCCGCGCCAGGCCGACCCACAATGTCAACACCTTCACCGAACTCCTTCATGTTCAACGCGGTTGGATTAGGACTACACCCTCCAAGATAACGGGGCAAGTATCCTAGCACGCCACGTTCGAACAGGACGGAGGTGTAATCAGCACCGAGCACCTTGATTTTCTTGCGTGTAGTTGGTTCGAGGAAAAGGGACGCCACCTTCCAGAGTCCTTGGAACCACCATGGTGCATTCAAGATGAGAGTCGAGATCATGCTCTCTGGAAAATAAAAGGTGTCCTGGTTCTTTGGTTTCTCGGACCCCTCCACCTCGATGGACAAAGCGGCGTTCAACTTCTTCGCGACACCCAGAGCACCACCGAGTCCGCCCTTCGAGTGGGACATGTCCGCAACAACAACGTGCCCACTCACGTATTTGTTGTGTTGAATCGACGCCTTCATCCTCAAAACTTCCATGTTCATCAAATCCCGCGAGTGATATGCAACGATCTGTTCCTTTGTGAGTTTCTCCGCGAAATCGGGACTGGGGAGGTCCAGAATCCACAGTGGGTAACCGTCGAAATCGGAGCCATCGGACGGGATATAGGAGTGCATGTGTCGCTCGAACAAAGCCTCTACCTCTGGAGAATCTAGTGTTCCGAATTGTTTGCTAATTTCTTCACGGTAGGCAATGGCTTCTTTGATCTCTTTGATGGTGAGTTCGACCTTGTTGTCCTTGTCCTTGTACGTATCCAAAATGAAGCCGCGCACAAAGGCAACCGGGAGATAAAGATGCTGTGGGGCTAACTTGATACCGGCTTCGTCCAAAGCTTTCCGGAGCGTAGCCACGTACTGCTGTTCCTCTTCACTGCAACCTTTGAGCATGGTATCAATGATTCCCTGAATTTTAGCTGCTGTGGCCGCGTCTGAACTTGCATCGGCCCCTGCGTCGACTGCACTTGCTTGTGGAACATCAGCAGCGCTAACACCTTCAACCGGCTGTGGGGATGACATGATTGAACAACACAACTTTTGGGTGGCACAAAAACACAGGGACGACAGCAGGACCACACAACGAAAAGCTTGAAAAGTACACGCAAGCCAACACACGCTCAAACAACAAAAAGCAGTCTACGGGCGGCGTGCTGGCTGCAGAACTCGGAACGGAGCTGGCAAGCATGCAGTGCAGTTCTTTGAATGCAGCTGGCAAGCATCCGTTCGATGTCGAAGCTGCCTTGTTCTCTTCTTCCCACTCTCAGCCGTGCTCCCTCCGCAAAGACTCCGATGCACTTCGCACTTCAAAGAAGCCAAGCCAGAACACACCCGCAGGCTCCACTGCATGTGTTCGTGTTCACAGTACGTTCTTCCCAACCACGCGGACATGCACTTGCCTCTGGTGTGAGGAACTGACGGCATAACTCGCTCTTGAATGAACGCGCTCGACATTGTTGTACACTGTACTGCTTTCACTGCAGCAGACGAGTTGGCGGTCGAAAACAACAACTGCAACACCTGCGTTTCGCGAACTGTGCGATAAAACTGCAACAGACGTGGTGTGGTGTGGCGGTGTGGCGTGTAACCTTCTTCGCCGCTCCGCCAATTCCCCGATTCGGCAATGCGGCGATGCGGCAAACGAACGACGAACGACGAACGACGAACGACGAACGACGAAAGACGAACGACGAACGACGAACAACGAACGAACGACGAACTACGAACGACGAACGACGAACGACGAACGACGAACGATGAACGACGAACAACGATGGCAGCGACTGTGAGTTGGCAGTGAGCGGACAGCGACTGCGAGTTGGCAGTGAGTGAGTGGGCAGTGAGTGAGTGGGGGGACAACTCACCCCTCACTCACTCACTCACTCACTCACTCACTCACTCACTCACCAATTCATCCTTCATTCTGTGTACTAGTATCTTGCAAACTGCTATTATTGCACTTCAATCGTTACTCCTATTGTCCACTGTGTGAAACACAAATGGGGAATATTCTAATCAGAAAAATTGAGTACTGAAATGTGTCATGAGTACGATCACAATCACAGTTTCGTTCGTTCGTCCGTTCGTTCGTTCGTTCGTTCGTTCGTTCGTTCGTTCGTTCGTTCGTTTGTTCGTTCTTAGCTTATTGCCA
>ENA-OWNT01003874-OWNT01003874.1-seawater-metagenome-genome-assembly--contig:-NODE-3874-length-13682-cov-6.214406_pt1 | contig 13682 bp, 13 predicted proteins | sample MGYA00238136_ERZ651165 | MGnify/ENA primary metagenome ERZ651165 (study PRJEB26861, sample SAMN08777766) | seawater metagenome | isolation source: coastal seawater | place: USA: Florida | collected...
AGCAGCGCCGCAGCGCACAGGAGAGAGGGCATCCGCATCGAGGGCTCCACGAGGCGTCGGTCAGGCCGACGTGTCCGCTAGACTGGCTCCAGGATGAGAAGGTACCTCGCTGCAGGAAAGGGCGACGGCGGAAGGCCCGCCGCGCCTTGGGACGGCCCCGACGCCGTGGGCCCGGGCGGACGTCGGCGCTCCGATCGCGCGACCGTCGGACGACCGATCCCGAAGCGCCCCGAAGGCGAGCGCCGGGGGACGCCGGCCCCGACGCCCCCGGCTGCGCCGGTCGAGTCCGGCACCTACCTGGCGCTCGCCGGGGAGGGGCCCCCGCTGAGCCGGGAGCAGAGCGAGTCCTTCTGGTCCCTGCCAGAGGTCGAGCCCGTGCCGCCGCGCCACGGGGGCACCGGCCAGCACCCACCCATCGACCACTCCCTGTCCGGCGAGGGAGACGAGTTCGATCCCGCCACAGGCTGGACGTTCAGCGGCCTCGAGTCCGACCCGCTCCTCGCCCCGGTCGACCCGGCGGACGATGCGCCGCGGCCGCTCGCGACCGAGGACGAGCTGTTCGGGCCGGAAGCCACCGGCTCGCACAGCGCGCTCGGCGCCCGGTCCGCCCCAAGGGTCCCGGACGCTCCTCCCGTGCAGGCCGCTCCCCGGCGGGAACCGGCGCCAACGCCCCGACCACCGCCAAGGGCGAGGCCCGCGCCGGCGCCGAAGCCCGCGCCGGCGCCGAAGCCCAAGGCCCGAGGGCTCGAGATCCCCACCCACAGCGGAGCCCAGAGCCCCCTCTCGGCCGCGGCGGCGCAGGTGAAGGAGTCCGTCGCGCTGTCGGTGGAGTTCGAGATCGAGGACGACGACGATCTCGTGACCGACGGACACGCCGCCGTGCAGCCGCCAGCGCACCCTCCGCAAGCAGCCGCGCCGGAGCCGCCGCTCGGCGACGACGTGGACGCCCTGCTGGCGCGCGGCCGTGAGCTCCTGTCCCACGGTCAGGACATCAAGGCCGTCCTGCTCCTGCGGCGGGCCCAGCGACTGCAGCCCGGCAACACCGCCGTGCAGACGTGGCGGGAGCTCGGGGAGCGGCGCCTGCTGGGCACCTACTGCGGCGCCGTGAAGCCGACCCAGTCGCCGCGGCTGACGGGACATCGCCTGGACTTCTGGGAAGAGAGCAGCGAGCTCGAGCGTCAGCTGCTGGTCGCCATCGATGGGAAGCGGACGATCGGGCGTCTGCTGGCGGCCGCCCCGGACGACAAGCTGAGGTTCCTGCTCGAGATGCTGAAGCGCTTCACCGAGCGCGGCTGGATCACCTGGTCGAGCTGATCCACGGCGACCCCCGCGCCCAGCGGCGCAGCACCCCCACCCACAGCACCAGCCAGCCCAGGTTCGCCACGGCGTACACGGTCGCGTCCGGCAGCCCCGCGGCCGCCGCGGCGTGCACCGCCGCCATCGCCCCGAACAGGCCCGCCGCGATCCACCGGCCCGCGACGCCAGGACGCGGCAGCACCAGGAACAGCGCTGGAAGCAGCACGTAGTACCGCGACAGCGGCACCACCACGAAGACCAGCGCCAGCCCGAGCAGCACCAGCGGCACCAGCTCCGGGGCTTCGTCCCCGGGCCGCCGCACACCACCCGGTCTGCGCTTCACGCCGGCCACCAGCGCGACGATCCAGCACGCGGCCAGGAAGCCGGCGAGGGCCCGGTGGATCGGCGCCCGCTCCGGCCACTGCGCCGTCCGCTCCTGCCGCGCCTCGCGATCGCTGCGATCGCCCTGCGGCACCCAGGCCACCAGCGGCGCGAGGCCAACGCGCTTGTCACCCAGGTGGTGCCAGGCGGCGTGGGTGTCGAGCTTCTCGGACAGCTCGGCCCAGGCGCCGGGGCCCCGGGGGGACGCCGCGCCCAGCCCGACGAGCACCAGCAGGCCCACGAGGGCACCGCCCACGAAGCGCCGCCAGGACGGAGGGATCCGCGCGACTTCGTGCCACCGCGCGGCCGCCGCCAGGATGGGCCCCGCCAGCAGCAGGAGCGGAAAGACCCGCAAGGCCGCGGCCGCCCCGAGCAACCCACCCCCGAGCCCCGGCCGCCCCCGCGCCAGCGCGCAGACCGCGAGCACCACGCAGACCGCGAAGTCGAGCTGCATGGGCCCGCCCACGAGGCTGCCCGTGGCGCCGTAGAACAGGGCCATCCAGGCTCCCGCGAGCACCCCCGCGAGGGGGCCGAAGGTCCAGCCAAGCGCAGCCAGCGCCGCGGCGAGCAGCGCCAGGTCCAGGAGCCCCACCGCCGCCAGCCAGCGCGGCGTCAGCGGCACGGAGGCGACCACCTGGCCGCTCGTCGCCCACCACGCAGGGGTCCCGTTGTAGCCCTTGTCCCGGAAGAACGACCGCCAGCCCGGGGCGTCCAGGCGGGGTTGGAAGAACGCCACCTCGGCGTCGAGCCCGTCGACGCGCGCTCCCGCCCGCGCGGGACCGATGGCGTAGGACTCCAGGTCCCGGACGGCGGTGATCGGGACGGGACCGTCGGCGCCCCAGTGCCCAGCCGCGTCCGCCGCGAGCATCGCGCCGTACAGGCCCGTGTAGCCCACGTCCCCGAAGAAGGCGGCGCCGAGCCGGTAGTGCGCCCAGGTGTAGTCGCGCACCTCGGCGTTGCGCACCGTGCGCCAGCCCGGGGCGGCGAGGGCGAGGACGATGGCCAGGAGGCCGGTCAGGAGGAGGATGCGGTCGCGCCGCTTCGAGGGGGCGCGCAAGAGGGCCGCCGCGAGGACCACGCACAGGACGGCGCGCGGCAGGGGCCCGAGATCGACGAGCAGGGGGACGCCCTAGACGATCTTGATCTTGTAGGGGTTCTGGTTCTTCTTCTTCTTCTCGTTCATGTAGCCGCGGGCGCGCTTGAGCTCGGTCTTGAGGTTGTCGTTCTCGGGCTCGTAGTTGAGGGCGAACTGGATGTTCATCACCACCCCGTTCCAGTCCTCGTTGTTCCGCGCGATGAGGGCGAGCTCGTAGTACTTGCGGGCGCGCTTGTCCGTGACCGCGTCGTCGAGCTCCGAGCGATCCCGCTCCTTCTCCAGGGCGGCCTTGTTCACGCTGCGCACATCGGACGCGGAGTCGCTGCCGGGCACCACGCCCAGCTTCTTGTCGTACATCCGCTTCAGCTCTGGGTCCTTGAGCACCTGGTAGGCCTCGGACACCTTCTTGAAGACCGCCGTGACCATCCGGGTGAACTTCGGGTCCCGGACGCCGTAGAAGCGGTCCGGGTGGAAGGTCTGGGACTGGTCCGAGAAGGCCCGCTCGACCTCCATCACGGGCGCGCCGGGCTTGAGCCGCAGCAGGCGGTAGTAGTCCATGTCCTCGAGGAGGGAGTGCACCGTCTCCACCTCGACCCGGCGCCGCAGGTCCACTTCCATCGCAAGTCTCCTAGAAGCCGACGTTGTCGAAGTCCAGCTCGGTCCTGAGGTCCTCGACCTCCTCCGAGGTCAGACCCGTGCTCGCCTCGAGCCGAATGGAGGCGGCGAGGCCAGTCTCACCCTCTTCCGCCGTGACGCTGACGATACCATCGCCGTCGATGTCGAAATACACGGTGATCTTGACGTCCCCCCGCGGCGCCGGACGCAGCCCCTCGAGGATGAACTCCCCGAGCTTCTCGTTGTCCCCCGCCATCCGGCTCTCGCCCTGATAGACCTCGATCTTGACCTCGGTCTGGGCATCGACCGACGTCGTGAAGACCTTCTCGGTGCCGGTGGGGATCGCGGAGTTGCGCTCGATGAGGCGCTCGACGAAGCCGCCGACCGTCCCGACGCCCAGACTCTGGGGCGTGACGTCGATGAGCAGGGTGCCCGAGCCCGCGGTGCCGCCCGTCAGGGACGACATGAGCGTGTCCGCCTGGATGGCCGCGCCCACGGACACGACCTCGTCCGGGTTGACGCCCAGCTCCGGCACCCGGCCGAAGTAGTTCTCCACCGCCTCCTGGATGATCGGGGAGCGCGTCATGCCGCCGACGAGCACGAGGGCGCCGATGTCGCCGGGCTCCCGCTTCGCCGCCGTCAGGGCCTCGTCACACACCTCGAAGGTGCGCTTCACGAGGGGGAAGACGATCTGGTTGTACTGGATGCGGGTGAGGCTGGAGTCGAACGGCTGCTCGAACCCGCGCTCGTCCCGGACCAGCGCGTCCACGTGGATGGTGGCCTCCTCGTCGCGCGACAGGTCCTTCTTGGCCTGCTCCGCGGCCCGCTTCAGCTTGAGCCGGGACGAGGGTGAGCGCCGCACCTGCCGCTGCTGCTCCTCGTTGAGCTGCGCGAGCAGGAACTCCATGAGCACGTGGTCGAAGTCGTCGCCGCCGAGGTACGTGTCGCCCGCGGTGGACACCACCTCGAACACGTCACCCATGATGTGCAGCACGGAGATGTCGAAGGTGCCGCCGCCCAGGTCGTAGACCGACACGAACTCGTTCTTCGCCTGACCGAGCCCGTAGGCGAGCGCGGCCGCGGTGGGCTCGTTGATGATCCGGAGGACCTCGAGCCCGGCGATCTGCCCGGCATCCCGCGTGGCCTGCCGCTGATTGTCGTTGAAGTAGGCGGGGACGGTGATCACCGCGTGCTGCACGGGCTCGTCGAGGTAGGCCTCCGCCAGCCCCTTGAGGTACCGCAGGATGTGGGCGCCGATCTCCTGGAGGGTGTGCACCCGGTCGTGCACGCGGATCCGCGGGTCGCTGTGCTCGCCAGCCACGATCTCGTACGGCACGGAGTGGCGCGCTCTGACGACCTCCTCGCTGTCGATGCCGCGGCCGATCAGGCGCTTGCTCGAGTACACGCTGCCCTGCGGGTTGAACACCATCTGCCGCAGCGCCTGGTTGCCCACGATGGCGTTCTGCCCGTGACCGAAGGACACGACGGACGGGTGCGTCCGGTTGCCTTCCTCGTCCGGGATCACATAGGCGGTTCCGTCACGGATGACGGACACGACCGAGTTGGAGGTCCCCAGGTCGATGCCGATGGCGTAGGGCATGGAGGTCTCCCCGACGTGAGCCGAAAGCGCTCGACGTGGACTGCGGAGTCTAGCAAGGGCCCCGGCCCTCGGGACCAGGGGGCGGGCTCAGGGCGTGCGCGCGAGGGTGACCACGTCGACACGCGTGGCTCCCCCGCGGAGAAGCGTGCGGGCGGCCTCGTGGGCGGTCGCCCCGGTGGTCATGACGTCATCCACGAGCAGCACGTTGCGCTTGCCGATCTTCTCGGCGGACCGGGGCGTCAGGCTGAACGAGCCCTGGACGCTCGCCGACCGGGCGCCGCTGGTCTGGCCCACCTGGGGACTCGTCGCCACGCTGCGCTGCAGCGCATGCACGATGGGGATCCGGGCGTCCCGCGCGAGGGGCCGGGCCAGGAGGAAGGCCTGGTTGAACCCGCGCTCGCGCTGTCGCGTGGTGTGCAGCGGGACGGGGACGATGGCCTCGTAATCCTGGATCGTCAGGTGCTCCTGGGCGGCGACCTGGACGAGCTGACCGAGCGGCTCCGCGAGCGGCTGCTCCTGGCCGTACTTGAGGCGCGTCACCAGATCCCGCAGGAGGCCGTCCTGGAGTCCGTACGCACGCGCGACGCTGAACGCGCGCGGCCCGCAGGACCGGATGCAGCCCGACGTCGCGGGGGGCGTGCGGCCAGGCACGCCGCAGACCGAGCACCAGGGCTCGGCGATGCGGTCGATCCGCTCCAGGCAGCTCCCGCAGAACGCACCGGCCGCGCCGCGGGAGAGCCCGCCTCCGCACGAGGCGCACGTCCCAGGCACGAACAGCCCGGTGATCGACTTGCCGATCCGTGACGCCCAACCGTCGCCCATGCACCCTGCCTCTTGGTCCTCAGGTCAGACGTGATGGTACTTGGAACCGCGCAGGATCGTGAACGCGCGGTACAGCTGCTCGAGGAAGAGCAGCCGGGCGAGCTCGTGCGGCAGCGTCATGTCCGACAGGCGCAGGCTCTCGTTCGCCCGCTGCTTGACGGCATCGCCCAACCCGAACGGGCCCCCCAGCACGAAGACCACCTCCTTGCCGGCGTGCTGGCGCGCGTCCAGCCACTTCGAGAAGTCGACGGACGTGCGGCGCGCGCCGTGCTCGTCCAGCGTGACGACGTGGGCCTGCGTGGGGATGCGGTCCAGGAGGCGCGTCGCCTCGATGGAGGGAGCGCGCTTCGGCGACTCGCCGCGTGCGTCCTTCACCTCGACGATGGACCAGGGCGCGTAGCGCGTGATGCGACCCGAGTAGTCGGCGCACAGCGGCGCGACGTGGCGGTCCTTGAGCCGCCCGACGGTGACCAGCGAGAGCTTCAACGCGGCGCGCGATCAGCCGGACGCGACGTACTCGTTCGGCACCCGCCGCGGGACCCCGGGGATCTCCACCTGGGCGGCGTCCACCCAGAGGCCCTCGAGGTCGTACCGGGCGCGGGCGTCCTGCTGGAAGATGTGCAGGACGATGTCTCCGAAGTCGACGAGGATCCACTCGTGGTTGCCACCGCTGCGTCCCTCGATGCTGAGGGGCTTGTGGCCCGCGTCCTTGCCCACGCGCGCGCAGTGCTGCGCGATGGCGTCCACCTGCGGCGTCGAGGTGGCCGTCACCAGCAGGACGTAGTCCGCATAGGACACCAGCTCTTCGACGTGGATGAGGACGGGATCGAGGCCTTTCTTTTCGAGCGCGGCCTCCGCGACCAGGTAAGCAAGCTTCAACGTGTCGATGGTCGGTCCTCCTCGAGGGTCTCACCCCTCATCTTCAGAATAGTCCATCCCGCGGCGTGTGCACGGGGCCCCCTGTGCCCCGTCATCGCCCGGATCCTGCACTGCGTGGGCGCCGCGCCCGCTCCACCACCTGCTCGGGCGGCGGAGGCCGGACCGTCGGTGGGAGCGACGTCAGCGTGCGCTTCTCCTGGTAGGTCACGTGGACCTCGTCGGACGGGTCCCAGCCCGCGACGGCCCGCGGAACGAAGCGTCCTTCGATCTCGGCCAGCAGGCGGTTGCCTGTCTGGAGGTCCACGTACACCGTGCCTGTCAGCTCCACCGGGGTCGTGGCCAGGCCCATCTTGCGGGCCGCGGTCTCGGGATCGACCGGATCCACGGTGTCCAACGCGGGGACGGGCGCGAGCTCGATGCGCAGCACGCGCACGGTGCGGTCGCCGACGACGTCCTGGCCGAGCTCCCGCCACGCCACCTGGGGGCCGAAGCCAGAGACCGCCTGGGTCCACAGCTGCAGGGTCCGCTGGAGGATCAGCGGGTTGCCCGCGGGCTGGGTCGTCTTGAGCCACCGCTTGCCGTCGGACTGGCGGCGGTAGTGCGTCTGGTCGATCTGCCGCTCGATCCGCTTGTCGACGCCGGTGATCTCCTCGAACTCCCAGACGTCGAGCTCCGACCAGACGAGCTTGCTGACGACCTCCCGGGAGGGCCAGATCCCCTTGCTGTCACCGCGCAGATCCAGGCGCGCCTCCCACACGTGGGGGCCGAGCCCGCGCACCGTCCCCACGGACATGGGGGGCGGGCCGTCGACGGTGTCGCCGGCGGCTCCGACGGGCGCATCGGCGACGGGCGTGGGCCCCTCCTTGCAACCATCGAAGCACCCGAGGAGGGCACTGCAGAGCGCGACCAGCAGGAGGCGCGTCCCCCTCACGAAGCGTCCTCGCCCGAGGCCATACGCTGCGCCAGCGCGAACACGAGCTGGTCCAGGCCGTCGCCCGTGATGGAGCTGGCGACGTGCACGGGATGGCCGGCATCGGTGAAGGCAGCGCGCGCGGCGGCGAGGTCCTCGTCGGATGCGAGGTCCGCCTTGCTCAGAAGCACGAGCTGAGGTCGCTCGGCGAGCGCGGGATCGAAGCGCTGCAACTCGCGGTTGATCCTAGCAAACCGCTCCACGGGCTCGCCCTGGGCTTCGGTCTCCAGGGGATCGAGCGAGACGAGGTGCAGGAGCAGCGAGCACCGCTCCACGTGCCGCAGGAAGCGATGGCCGAGGCCCGCGCCGTCCGCCGCGCCCTGGATGAGTCCGGGGATGTCCGCCATGACGAACGAGTCGTAGGTGCCGGGGACCTTCACCACGCCGAGGCTCGGGGCGAGGGTGGTGAACGGGTAGCTCGCCACCTTCGGCTTCGCCGCCGAGAGGCGACTGATCAGCGTGGACTTGCCGGCGTTGGGGTAGCCGAGCAGCCCGACATCCGCCATCAGCTTGAGCTCGAGTCCGATGGACGCCGTCTCGCCGGGCTGGCCGGGCTGCGCGTAGGTGGGAGCCCGGTTGGTGGAGGACTTGAACTTCGCGTTGCCGAGTCCCCCCTGCCCACCGCGCAGCAGCACGACCTGCTGCCCGTCCTCCGTGAGGTCGGCGAGGATCTCACCGGTGCTCAGGTTGCGGGCGACGGTGCCCACCGGCACCTCGATGACGGCGTCCTCACCCGAGGCGCCGGTGCGGCGGGCCGAGCCGCCAGAGCGGCCGTCCTTCGCCTTCACCACCTGCTTGTAGCGGACGTGCAGCAGCGTGTTCTTGTTCCGGGTGGCCACGATCACGACGTCGCCGCCGCGGCCACCGTCGCCGCCCCAGGGGCCGCCCTTGGTGACGAACTTCTCTTTCCGGAACGACGAGAGGCCAGGGCCGCCGGCTCCGGAAGAAGCCTCGACTCTGACCTCGTCGATGAATCGCATAACGGGTCCGGCAGGCGCCGGATCAGGCCTCGGCGGCCTCCACGCAGCCGACCGTCTTGCGGCCGTACTTGTCGTGGCTGAACTTCACGTTGCCGTCCACGAGCGCGAAGATCGTGTAATCGCGCCCGAGTCCCGCACCGCGGCCCGGGTGGAAGGTGGTTCCGCGCTGGCGCACGAGGATGCTGCCGGCGGTCACGAACTGTCCGTCACCGGCCTTCACTCCGAGGCGCTTGCCAATGGAGTCGCGGCCGTTGCGGGAAGAACCCTGTCCCTTTTTATGAGCCATTGATCCGTCTCCTGGTTCAGGCGTTGACCGCGTTGATCTGGAACTCGGTCAGCTTGGCCCGGAAGCCACGCTTGACCTTGCTGTCCTTACGACGCCGGCGCTTGAAGATGATGTGCTTGGGGCCGCGGACCTGGGCGGTCACTTCGGCGTCCACGGAGGCGCCGTCCACGAACGGCTTGCCGACCTTCGTTCCCGCCTCGCCACCGGCGAGGAGCACCTCGTCGAAGGAGACGGTCGTGCCCACGGGCACGTCCAGGAAGTCGACCTTGATGGTGTCACCGGCAGCGACCTTGTACTGGCGGCCACCGACCTGAATCACGGCGTACATATCTGCAGCTCCTTCGCCTGCCCGGGCCGCCACGCATGCGCGCGCGTGTTCACCAATTCGCCCGGGTCAGAGCGGACGCGGAGTATACGGAGCCGCTCGCGGCCGTCAAGAGTTCCGTGCGACCGGCGGTCCCGGCCGGAGCCGGAGGACCGCCGCGGCGGCCGGGACGAGGCTGATCGACGCCAGCAGACACATGGGCAGACCGATCAGGATCACGAGCGCCATGCTCTCCAGGCTCGGGTTGTTGCTGAGCAGGATGGCGGCGAAGCTCGCGCACGTCGTGGCCGTCGTCATGACGATGGCGCGCCCGACCGAGGTGGTGGCGAGGTCGGCCGGCAGCGTCGGGTCGTCCCGCAAGCGATGGACGACGTGCAGTCCGTCATCCACCCCGAGCCCCAGCAGCAGCGGCACGCTCACCACGTGCACGACGCCGAAGCCGATGTCGAGCCAGCACAGCGCGCCCACGGTCACGGTCATCCCCACGACGGCCGGCAGGAGCGCCACCACGGCCCACCGGGGACTGCGCAGATCGATGAGCAGCACCGCGACGACCAACAGGAGGATCCCGAGCGCGACCCACCGGGCCCACGGATGGTCGCCGGCCACCACCGCCTCGATGAACATCCCGTAGCCCGCCGCGTCCGGCGCGATGGCCTCGATGCGGCGGCGGTCTTCGGCGAGGCGCACGGTGTCGAGCCCGGCGTAGCCGGTGTAGACCCAGGTCAACCAGCGCCCGTCGCGGCCCCGCAGCTGGGCGACGACGCCCTCGGGGAGGCCCGGCGGCAGCCGGTCGATCCCGGGCGGGAGCACCGTGGCCGCGCCTTCAACCCGGACGATGCCGGGGTCCGCCGCCAACGCGGTCGCGATCACCCGGGCCTCAGCGAGCGTGTCGGACGCGACGACCCAGGGGGCGGCGTTTCCTCCGAACAGCTGCTGCAGGCGCTCCGCCACCGCGCCGGCGGGCACGTCCCGATTCACGATGCGGTTGAAGTCGGTCTCGTACCGGAGCCGACCGAGGCCAGCCAGGGATCCCGCGAGCAGGACGGCGGTCAGGCCGAGGACCACGGCGGGGCGCCGGACCGACCGGGACGCGAGCCACGCGACGCCGGGCACGGTGAGGGTCGCGGGTGCGTCGCCCTCCGCGTCGAGCAGCAGCCAGGCCGCGGGCAGCCAGGTCAGCATCAGGCCGAGGCAGAGCAGCAAGCCCACGGCGCCGGTCACGCCCATGCGGTGCGGCATCGTCTCCGGCGCCAGCGAGAGCACCGTGAATGCGCCGATGGTGGTGGCCGCGCCGGCCGCGATCGCGCCCCCCGCGCCCCTCATCGTGCGCGTCAGCGCTTCGGGGAACGCCGCCGAGGCGCGCTCCTCGCGCAGGCGAACCAGCAGGTGCAGCGCGAAGTCCGCGCCGAGGCCGCAGACGATGATCCCGAAGAACCCTTCGTTGAAGCTGATGTTGCCGAAGACGAGCGCGCTGACACCCAGCGTCGCCATCACGGCCAGCACCATCGGGGTCCCGATCAGGGCCAGTCGCGAGAGCCTCGGCTCCACCACCCGGAGCAGGGCCAGGACGATCAGCAGACTCAGCGGCGACAGCCACATGAACCGGCCCAGGGTCGCCTCGATGTCCTGGATGGTCTGCGCAGGGACCCCGGTCCAGCCGATCGACACGCCGCTGTCCGCCAGCGCGTCGGCGACGGCGTCCTCCACCACCGAGAACGCGGCCTCTCCGCGGGCGATGTCGCGGGCCGCGAGGGTCATGGGGTCCGACGTGAGCGCCGCCAGGACGACGCGGGACCCGGCCGGATGGCGGGGATCCGTGAACACCCAATCGACGTGCTCAGACGCGCGGAGCGTCTCCACCGCGCGACTCGCCGCAGCCTGGACGGCGTCGTCCGACCCCTCGAGCAGCAGCACCGTGCGTTGGGAGAGCCCCACGTTCTCGTTCATCGCGAGGTAGCGGGCGATGAGGGGGACGTCCCGGTCGACGACCGACAGGAAGCTCATGTCCAGCGGGGCGGTCACCGCCGGCGCGCCGAGCAGCACGCACAGGAGGGTCGCCGTCGCCAGCACCCGCCGCGGCGCGGCCAGTACGAGCGCGGCGAGCTTCGCGAGCATGCGGACTCGCTCGTCGCCCTAGGGCTTCAGGAGCGCGAGCTGCTGGCGGCGGATGTCGGCGTTCAGGGCCTCCGACGTCATCGTCCGGTACCGCTCCGGGAGGATGCGCCGGCTGCTGCACTCGAACACCGCGAGCAGCTCCATGTACCGCATCATCGCGGCGTCGCGAGACGGGATGAAGTCCTCGGCGGCGGCCACGAGGTCGGCGTCGTTGATGCTCTCGCGTCCGTCGTCCTCGCAGAAGTTCGTGGCGATGAGCAGCACGGCCTCGATCTCGGCGCCGGTGTAGCCGTCCACGCGCCGCGCGAACGCGGGGTAGTCGGCGATCCGGTGCTTGATCTTGTTCTTCTTGAGGAGCGCCTTCGTGATGGCGACGCGCGCCTCTTCCTCCTGCGGAGGGAAGAACGGGAGCTTGAGGTCGAAGCGTCCGGGCCGCTTCATGTCCGCGTCGAGCTTGTCCGGCCGGTTCGTCATCATCGCGAACAGGATCGAGCCCCGGTGGGCGGTGTCGCTCATGAACTCCTTCAGCCGCGCGGTCACGCGGGAGTTCACGCCGCCGTCGTTGTCGCCGGCGCCCTGCCCTCCGATGGAGCGGTCGCCCTCGTCGATGACGACCATGACGTTGCCGAGGGCCTTCACGATGTTGAGGATCTTCTCGAGGTTGCCCTCGGTGCTGCCGACCCACTTGTCCCGGAAGTTCTTGAGCTTCAGCGCGGTCATCCCGCACTCGTTCGCGAAGGCCTCCATCAGGAACGACTTGCCGGTGCCCATGGGGCCGACGAGCAGCACGCCCATGGGCACGCGCTCCTTGTCGCCGCGCTTGATGGCGGCCACGACGCGCCGCAGCGCCGCCTTCTTGTGGACCATGCCGCCGACCACGCTGAAGTCGTGCTCCGACTCCATGAACTCCACGAGCCCGAAGCACTCCTTCTCGATGAACTCGCGCTTGCGGTCGCGGATGCTCTCGGGGTTGAGCCGGCCGTCCGACGCGCGGGTCTCGCGGAAGAGGTTCTCGAGCTGGAAGTTCGTGAGGCCCGCCGTCTGCGCCGCGATGCGCTCGGCGGCCATGCCCACCTTGCCGTCCCGCTCGAGCGCCCACTGGGTGTACTCCAGCCGGGACTCCTCGTCGGGGATGGGGATCTCGATGGCCGTCAGCCGGGGGGCCGAGCGCACCATGGGGTCGAGATCCGCCAGGTTCTCGGTGATCAGGATGATGATGTTGTCGGTGGCGAGCACGCCCGGGTCCGACGCCCAGCGCTGCAACGTCACGCGCATGGCGCGGTCCTGCTCGCCCATGAACGAGACGTCGCCGTTGGGCGTGACCGTCTCGGCGTACTCGAGGATGAACGCGCCGTGCTGGGTCGGATCGAGCAGGAAGGTCTCGATCCAGGGAAACAGGCGGTACGGATCCCGCGGCAGCGCGAGCGGGAGCTGGGCGCGCCCCTCCAGGAGGCGGCGGGCGTTCACGGCCAGGCGGAACGGCTCCTCCATCTCCTTGGCGCCGAAGCGCATCCCGGAGGCGACGTCATAGAACAGCACCGTGTCCTTCGTGCGGGACAGCATCGCGGCCAGGAAGTCCCGCAGCGGCAGGTACCGGCCGTCCCAAGGCACCAGGTCGTGCACGTTGCCGTGCAGGACGAACAGGGCGCTGGCGCCGCTGACGAAGCGGCTGCGCAGGTGGTTGGCCCAGCCGGGGACCTCGGGCGGCGCGTCCGGCGCCGCGGCCTCTGCCTGCGAATCAGAAGTCAAAGATCATCCCCACGTCGTTGAACGTTGCGAACAGGAAGATCATGAGGATGAACACGAGGCCGGCCCACTGGAACCGCGCCTGCATCTCCTCGTCCATCTTCCGGCCCTTGAACTTCTCGTACATCAGGAACATGAAGTGCCCGCCATCGGTGATGGGGATGGGCAGGAAGTTCACGACGGCGAGATTGACCGAGAGCAGGGCGAGGAACAAGAGCAGATCGCCCGTGGACTTCTCGGCGAAGGTGTAGGTGGCGCGCAGGATCCCGACGGGGCCGCTGACCATGCGGGCGCTCATGCGGCGCATGAACATCGCGCGGATGCCGGCCACGAACTGGTCGAGGATCTGGAAGGGCTTGCGCAGGGCGGGCATCACCGCGCCGGCGACGCCGAGGCGCACCAGGTCCTCGCGGATCATCGGGCCGACGCCCAGGTAGCCGATGCGCTCGCTGCTGGCGCTGGCCACGGGGTTGAGCTCGAAGCTGTGCCGCTTGCCCTCCCGCTCCACCTCGAGCTTGAAGGCGCCGTCCAGCGTGCCGTCCGTCTCCGCGAGGGAGTTCAGGGCGTA
>ENA-OWNT01003875-OWNT01003875.1-seawater-metagenome-genome-assembly--contig:-NODE-3875-length-13675-cov-3.794087_pt1 | contig 13675 bp, 10 predicted proteins | sample MGYA00238136_ERZ651165 | MGnify/ENA primary metagenome ERZ651165 (study PRJEB26861, sample SAMN08777766) | seawater metagenome | isolation source: coastal seawater | place: USA: Florida | collected...
CACACACACACACACACACACACACACACACACACCTGCACATGAGGTGCCGCGGCAGATGCCACAGCCGCTGTCGCGCACATGGATCGCCACATCCGCGCCCTTCACTTCGGCCTCGATCCGGATCTGCCCCTTGTCGGTGAACTTGAGCGCATTGCCCAGCAGGTTGGACAGCACCTGGCGCAGCCGAAGCTCATCGCCGGCGACCAGATCGGGCACCCGGGGGTCGATGGACAGCTTCAGCTCAATCCCTCGCCGATGCGACTCTGCGCGAAACAGGTCGATGCAGCTCTGGACCAGCTCCCTGGGGTGGAACGGTTCGGACACGAGGCCGAACTGGCCGTGCTCCAGCTTCGAGTAGTCGAGGATGTCGTTCAGCAGGGACAGCAGGCCGCGTCCCGCGTCGTGGAGGGAGGATTTGAGTCGAGCTGTCACCCGTGACGATCAAAAGTAAGGATGCAGTTGCGAATGATTCGCTGAGATGGGTTGGTTGGAACGAATGTGCATGTTATGTATGTACTTTGTCACGGACTCCCAAATGATGCAAACTCAACAAAGAGAAGTGACATTTTTTTCAGCACTGCGCAAGAAACCATCAATCATCTTTGGAGTGTTTATTCGGTTGCGCGTCGGTGCCATCGACAGAAGCTTGCGGCTCTGATTGGGGCCCGGTCCCATGCTGTACGAGGTACACCCCGACAACCATGATTGAAACTCCGATGCCGTATTTCATGGGAAGTTTCTCTCCGAACGCGAATGATCCTATCACGGCCTATTGCGGCGGCGATAAACAAACATAAAACAACAGACGTGAAATGTCAAAACATGGGGTGCTACATATAGGTGATGCGCACCGTGGATGCAAAGTTTGCGACGAGGTGAACTACGGTTGTGAGCAGTGATCCGACGGAATGAAGACTCTTCACAAACAGTTCTAGCATGTACCCGTTCGCTAACAACATTAGAGCGCCCCAAACTAGGCGAAGAAGAAACACCCCCTGTTCGGTGCGTACATTGAACAAAGTAAACGAAAGATTCCACAAACAAATCATTCCACTGAGTCTACTCACATTGTCACACGAAAGTCCGACAGTTTCGAACACTGGAGGACAGTAGCCTTCTTCGTATCCAAACTGAACCATGCATGCATTCGTATCGGAGTCGACAGCGCACTTCGTAATAGCACCTGCCACTGCTGCGAGCAATCCAGCACATGCTGGGAGAATTATACGGTTCATATTTGCGCGTTGGTCTTACATTCACTCATCAAGACGAAACAAAGCCAGATGTTGGTGACTGCTGGAACTCCGTCGTGAAAATTTAGTGTAAGCGAGGCTGAGCCAGTTCCAACTTTGCTGTTCTCGAAGTCGCATAAACGAGCGCAATCTTTTGGTGCCGATACAACGCCGCATTACACTGCATAGCGAAGCTTACCGTTTTGAAAGGTTTCGAAACGTCCCTCGTCCTGAGTCTTTGTCTCTTGACTCAACCAGCAGTGACCACTCTGCGGGTTGTTGTATGATCCTAAACTGCATTCTTCATGCAGTGCGTCGTGAGATCTAAGTTGGTTGGCATCAAAGAGAGCACTCCTAGCTTTACATCGCACAAACGCACAAACGCACAAACGCGCAACTCGCCAAAGATACAACACACGCGACCCACCACATACCACATCCAACATACCAGACAAGGTTATCCCGTGGTCGTTGTTGTCCTCGCCCGAAGTCGAAGTAAGTCGTCCCCAGCGCAAACTGTCGACGTGTCATTGTCGCCGTTTTTGCTGTCGTTGTTCGTCGTCGTTGTTTTGTGTACGGAAAATACAGGCTAAGTGTTCAAATGTTGCAGCGTTCGCAGCGCGGAATCATTTCATTTTTACGTTGCGTTTTACGGTGCACAGTACTATTTATGGTATTCTGTATTGGGTACAAACGCTGGTGGTTTTACTATTATACCTGGCTTCCGCTGGTTGTTGATTTTTTTATTTCTACCATCGAGTTCATCAGTTCATCAGTTCATTTCATCAATTCATCAATTCATCGAGTTTAGAGTTTAGAGATTATGGAAAAACTCACGTACAGTATTCATTTTAAATGTTTCTCATTGGGCTTTAACGCGGCTTCATTACGGTTTTTGCACTATAGTTAACTTCTACCAGAAGTTCCCCCACACTGCGGAGCAAACCCCCCGGCGGCGGTGGTGACGGGCCGACTGACCGACCACGAACTGACCGACGAACAACCGACCGACGAACGAGGTTTCGGCAAGAGTGCTTTTGGGCGGACCAGAACAACGCCAACGCAACAGCGCGGTGCGCGGTGCGGTTGTCACGTACGTATGTATGGCGTATGGCATACCGCGCCTCGCTTCGGACAACGCATCACAAATCAACATACGAGATCCTACCGCGAAGCGTAATGTGACAATGTGTTTGCCGCAAGGGCAAGAAGGGCGTGATCCCCATCCAATCTTGTCACAAGTACTGCCGTCGGAATGTCGAACGAGTTGAAGAACAGCACGCTGGCAACTACACAAGCAACGTAACAGGTCAGACGCGTACATTCAGTCGAGTCAGCTGGCAGGGTGCAGGAGTGCCTCGGTGCGTTGTGACTTGGTCAATCCGTGATCGTCGGAGTGGATTAAAAAAAAAGTCTCTTCGTTCTGTTTCCGTTCCCGCTCCTGCGCCGGCGGCGTCGCGGCGTTGGGTGTGTGTCAACAATGATCACTCACCGCAAACCAAACATTTCAATTCACATTTCGACGTTTCGATCGTTGACGTAACGACTTGTTGCCCGCGCGTCTCTGAGTCAAACAATCAAGAGAGTTCTTTGATTGCATTACCGTCCACCATGGCTCAGATTGCCGCAAGCACCGACAATCTGGTGGACCGATTGAAGCCGTTCCTGGCCGGATCCATCACTGGAATAGTTACAAAAACATCCACCGCTCCGCTCGAACGCGTCAAGACCCTAATGCAGGTGGAAGGAATGAAGGCCATGAAATCGGTTCAGAATGGTGCAGAGTTGGGTTCTGCCAGTGTTCCACGGGCGTCGATATTGAGAACGTTTTCGAGTATCTACCTGCGAGACGGATTGGTTGGCATGTGGTATGGCAATTTTGCCAACTGTCTTCGTGTCGTACCTGTATATGCGCTCAAGTTTGGGTTCAATTACTCAATAAAGGACGCTTTTCGAACATCTCCGAACGAGAAACTATCATACACGAAGTTGATGGCGTCGGGTACACTCGCCGGACTAATGCAAACCTGCGTCACCTACCCGTTAGAAACCATCCGTACCCGACTTACAGTCGGACTGGCTCATGGGCTGCACTACGACGGAATATGGCACTGTATAAAGGACACGTTCAAATTTGAAGGAATCACAGGATTCTATAAAGGCCTGACGCCAACCTTTGTCACCGGAGCGCCGTACGTTGGTCTGCAGATGTCGTCATTTGAAGTATTGTCCCGTGAAGCAAAGGAGCTTGAGCTCTTTGGTGGCAGCCTAGCCCTCCAGTCCATTTTCTGTGGCGCACTCGGAGGAATCTTCGCACAAACCATCACATATCCTGGCGACACCGTACGCAAGCGCTTGCAAACTGATGGCATTCGTGGCGCCAACAAAGTGTACCGCGGTATGTTCCACTGCGCAGCCACCATTGCCCGCACAGAAGGAGTCCGAACTTTTTTCGCAGGACTCGGTGCCAACGTAATTCGAGGCATACCAGGAGCAGCAATTCAATTCTCAGTCTATTCGTGGTTGAAACGAACTTTGCTGGCAAAATAGAATTCACTGGTTACATATTATGGCATACTGGCGTCACTTCTCGTGTGTTGAGGACTCGAGTACGAGTATCCAGGAACTCAGTATTATAGTTTGTGACCATAAACATTGAAACATAACAAGTGGAACGTCGTAAGACGCTCAAGTGTTCGGCATTTGATACCCCACGCCACCGCACATCGGATATTACAAATCATGGTATGTGCCAGGGACACTGATTTGGACCTGTCTGAATACGTTCGAGGGGAAGGCGAATAACTTGTCGTTTTGATTCTGCATCTCAAACGCGATACCAATGCTAGGTTCTACGTTCAAAGTTCCGTGGCCTGGACAAGTTATGGTGGAAACCGTGGTCATTTCGCGAGACAAACTGCCAGGCAAACCGCTTACAACACAACAACGCACCCCAGAAGTCAGGGACGAGCACGAGATCCCCTGCATGCTGCGTAAACTCGTAGACTTTCCATTCGCCCGACTTCTCATCGATGATATATCTTCAGAGGCAACGGCGAGCACCAAATTAGAGGGGCAGGAACGAAAGTGAGAAGCCCGCAGTGCCGTACTTGTTTTCGCGATCACGGTGGAAATGGGCATCCGTCGTGGCGTTTTCCATTCGCAAAATGTCGAGATCTTCCGAAAAGAAGTTTAACGCTGGTTTCACGCTATACCTGATGGAATAAATAAGTGGGCCGATTACAGTCGATCGACGACGATGACGAGCTTTGCTAAACACATCACGTACAGTGCGTCTTTCGGCTCAGTAACCACCCAGCGTTTTTTCCCGTAAAACAGAGCGTTCACAGCAGCGGAGTGCCAGTGCACCGGGGCCCCTAAAATGATGAGTGCATTAAGTCTTGACGCTTCGTCGCGAGCGGTACAGTCACACTGGACATACCAGTTCCCGCGGGACCGAGGAAAAACTGCCCTTGATCAAGGCCCTGGATGCCGGGAACTTTGTCCATAAATTCAATCAACTCCCGGCATTCATTGTAGATTGTCGGATGGTCGTCAGCGAAATCAGAGCTGCAAGCGTTGGGGTACGGCGGCCGTCATCAAGATACGCATCTACAACTTAACTGCAAAAAGAAACTAACCTGAACAAATAAAGTGGGATATCTTCTGGATCCTTGAACGTTTCAACATATTCTCGCAGTGATACCTCTTTCTGCCCCACACCATACAAAACGCAGTCATGAATACTGCTCGTCGGCCAAGTCACCAGTGCCATAATTGTACCTCAGGGTTGACATCAAAAACTGAAGAGAATGATGCTCGGTATGGAATGTCCGCAATTTTAACACGGATGTCACCTTTGCACAGCACACGAGAAGACAATAAAGAAACGATAGCCCGTGGTTGGTGGCACAATGTCACATCACAAATTCAACCGTATTTCTCCAGCAGATTGTCGTAGCTCCACAGCGGTCGGTTGAGGCCCAGGGCTTTTGCTCCGCCTCGCCAAATCACGGGGCGATGGGAATTTACAACAACGGCCATCTCATCTGGTGTTGGAGCTCCGAACACTTCACGAATGTCACAACGCTCAGGATCTTCCAATTCGAGGTCGGGCCTTGGCTTGCCAACGTCCCATCCACCACTCTCTCCTTTCGCCATCCATCTGGTGTCGATTTCCTCTTGAGACAGTGTTGGCGCTGGCGAAGAGCGCGGCTTAATCAGCTTACTCTTCGTGGATGTGCGAGTGACACGATCGGCAGCGCGAACAGTGTCGCCAAATGCCGGAGCTGCCGCAACAAAGTCGTATTCTGGATCGCGATACAGCGAATTTCCGGCGTACTGTCGGGCCGTCAAACCTAAGTGTTATGTACAACAGCGACACGAAATGACTTCATCTCATCTTGGGTGAGTCGAAGCGATACTGGTTCAACATACCCAAATTGTCCGGAGTGTCAATAAAATCGGAAAGCGGGAGTCCCAGTTTTCTCACAACGTTGCACAAGGCAGCCCATGTTCGACTTCGCTCGCCATGCCAGTGGCCCGCGAAATGGAAAGGAGTTCTGTTCAGTCGCCAATCGCCAGTGCTCAAAGCGGCAATTAAGGATGTGCGCAAATTGAAACGAGCATCAGATTGGTCGAAAATATATTGCTGTGCAGCATCAAGAGAGTCCTGTGCCTCGAGGTTTCGTCGGAATTCTTCCGCGTCCAACGGTGGAAGCGGCCCCACGTTCTCAGCTTCAATTAGTTGCAGCACGTGATCGAACAAAAAGTCCAAAAGACGACCGTACCTGGCAGATCACAAGAGCAAACCACGTCACAAGCGGAGCGGAGTTTCTGTGACGTGTTCGTACTTGTGCGCACCCAGATATAGCCATTTCGTGGAGTGGGTTTCGCCCAGCATTGAAAGATTGAACCGACAGCTCTCGAAAGTCCAGGGCCGGCGCCGGAACGCTGTGGTGCCGCGGGGGAATTAATTGCCCTAAATCAATAAGTGCGTTGATCACACAATCCGCGTTGAATTATGTGCATCTTCCGGACACAAACCATGGCGCCACTTGTCAGAGAAATAGTTAACTTGTCTTGTCGATAGATCCGACATGTCAAACTCGACCGAGACCGTCCTATCCTCCCCGCCTACAACGCGTACAGGAAGATACAGCAGTGCTCATTGCAATGGTGTGCTTGTAAACCAGTGCATAGCAGCAAGTTGTGATACCTGACGCAAGCTGTTTCAGGAGCGGTAGCATCAGGTCCTCATTGATAAATTGGATCATGTCACGCATAACGAAATCGTTGGTGGCGCCAGAATTCCACCTGTCTTTTAAACGAGAAAAGGTCTGTCCACCTAAATTGAAAGAGACCTTGCGTGAGTATTCCACAAGTGAAGCATCAATATCTGTCTAGTGCGTCGTACCGGCAAGGTTCGGAAACAGGACAAACGTAATATGTCCTTGGTCCGAATTCATCTACATCATGGAGTTGTTTGGTTGTTAGACAGAAAGGAAGCCATGACAGACAAGCCATGCCATGGCAGACAAGCATGCATCCACACCAGCAAAAAGTACGCGCACAAATCGCTGAGAACAAACTTACATCTGTTTGCGCAATGAGTTCCAGCGAGTCCAGCAGTGACGTATTGCGAGCACGCATCACATCTGTGGTCATGAACAGGATCTTGGCTAGGCCGACCTAGACATGAATGTGATTCTCGCTGACTCAGCCAGCATCCACTTCTGCTACAAGCGTCACACCATTGCGTACCTCAACGTCCCCGCTACCTCGAATTTGATGAAGGTGCGACATCCCAACCGGTACAATAATACCGGACTCATGCATGGCCTCTTCCAACATTTGCATCCTTGGCCCTGGAGGGCCCCACGCCTTTTTGGCCAATACGAATGGGGTTGTTTGGTATCCGGCACGCGAAATGTGGGACAAGAGAGCAGAGTCCACTGGCACTGCCAACAAAAGCGAGAGTAGATTGGGCACAAGACCCAACTCTTTGAGGTTGCTCTGAATGTGTTGGGGTGGGTTCGGGTCGATGACCTCGTCGGCAAAGGTGAGTAGGAGGTGCCGAACGTGGTGTGAACGCGAAGCTAGGTACAACTCAACCAAGTACTGGAAAATAGGAACCTTCGCAGTCCTCGATCGAGTCACTCGCTTCTTGCTGCTCTGGAGACCTTGCGAACTGTCTCCGCGGTCAAACTCGTCAGAAGTCAGAAACCCGTCGTGGTTTTTGTCTGCCCACGCAAATTCTTGCTCGCTCTCAGATCGAGTCTGCTTCGGATTCCCAAGAGAAACACTCTCGTGGAATTCGGACAACGACACTTTGCCGTCCGAGTTGGCGTCAAAGTTCAGGAAAAAGTCACGTGGGTTTTGTCCAAAGTTTTGTTCGATTTCGTCGAGCTGCCTCGAGGAGAGAATTCTCCCAGCATCGACCCCATTGACCCAATTTGGAAGGCGTCGTTCTGCGGATCCCTCCTTGTACTTCTGATATCCGATCAAGGCGCCCATTGAAAGACCGATGGCCTTTTCAATTTGACGGCCAATGGCGATGTCCGTAATGGGTTCATTTAAATTAATGAACATACCAGAAAACGCTTGTTCAATCGTTGCTGTGACTCGTTCTTCTGCAGTCAACGACTCCATTGGGCGATTGGACACACTCTGCGGTGCCTTGGCTCGGCCTCTACGGCCACCGATGGCAACATCTAGATACGGCTGCCCTCCGCCTGCCAACGTAGTGTGCAAAGCCACGAGCAGCAAGACAACTGTTGTGAACGAAATCATCGTTTTTACAACGGCGCCGCTGGCAAGCGAGGCAGCGCTCACAAAAGTATGAACTTTGAGAGCCCGTTAAGCGTGCTGGCAACTGAACTTGGTGCTCACTTAATAATTCTTCGAAAAGCGCTTTGGCCCTATTGTATTGGCGGATAAAAATGCGGTGTGCGTTCGAGCAGCGCGAGCGGCTGACATGGAGGTGTGTCACTTCAGGCTCAACCACGCGTCACCAAAGACAGTCGATCGAAGACGAAATCAGAGTCATAACGGTTTGCACAGCCGCGCACACGCATCAAGAATTTTCGTCTTCACCAGCGCGGCACGAAGTGCGTCGACGGTGCACGATACTCGAGCACGTCTGTTGCCTTGCACTTTTTATCCGTCCCTTTCCTCGCCTTGTACTGTGCTGCATTACATTGTGCGGGGGGCGGCGGACACTGGCTGCAAACGCGACAACGATGCCACGACGCAACGACGCAACACGTTAAAACTTCAGCCACGTCAAAACGAGACACCGCGACGACAACGCAACGACAACGACAACGACAACGACTGAACGAAGCTCCCTCCAATCTCCAATCGCCAACACGCCGTTTCCAGCGAGCAAGTGAGCGAGCCAGCCAGCCAGCCAGCTGGAGTGAGTGCGTGAGTGAGTGAGAGCGTCTTCTGCGACTGACTGTGACTGTGGGTGAAGGAAGGAAGGAGTCAACAACTGCTTCCCTATTCCCTATTCCCTATTTACACCCATTGTTGCGCCCTTCATTTTTGTGCATTTTTGTAGTCAATATTCACAACTGTACACTTGCATAATAAAACTCGCTTGTATCGTCACTGCTCAAAGACCCCTTTTTGCACTCTTTTATTCCGTATCCTCGGTACTGACTGCCTATCCTTACATCCTTTCACACCACTATACGGTTTGAATACTTCGTTACTTACATTTACTTATTCACTACTGTACACGTTAAAATTGAAGTGAATTCAGCAAATCATCCATCGGCTCAGCTATGGTCTATGAGTGAGTGGGTGGGCGTTGGCCAGCGTTTTTTCTCGTGGCGACTCATCGCTCACCCACCCACTCACTCACTCACTCACTCACAGATATCACCGTAGCCTGTAAGAATGACAGAATGACAGAATGACGAACAACCAACAACAACAACTGCAGAACATCGACTGTTCGGAGTCCAATCTGTTGGCACAGTGAGGAGTGAGGAGGGTGGGAGAGAGAGTGAGTGAGTGGGTGAGAGTGAGTGAGTGGGTGGATGTCAGTCATGTCAGCGTCCTTTCGTCGGCGCCGGCAGTCACTCACTCACTCTCTCTCTCTCTCTCTCTCTGTCATAGTCACTCACCCACTCACTCACTCACAGTCTCACAGTCGCCTCTCCCCGCTCCGCTGGCAGCCGACACTCACACACTCACTCACTCAAAGTCGTCACCTTGTCAGCCATCAGCGAACCTGCGTTCGTTCGTGCGGTCATTCATTCGTTCCTTCGTTCCTTCCTTCGTTCCTTCGTTCCTTCGTTCTCTGATCTTTTCTTGCGTTGCCAATCGATCGATCAATCGATCGATTGATCGCTTCGACGCTTCGACGACGCCACATCATTGCATCGACGTCGCATCGTCGCATCGTCGGTGTGTTGTGTGGTGTGGTGTGGTGTGGTGTGGTGTGGTGTGTTGGCACCGCCCCCCCGCCGTCTGGATGGCGGTAGGCTTCTTTGCTGGTGACGGCAACGGCGGTGGTGGTAGCTAGTTGTGAGTCGTTTAGCTTGTGTGACGACGCCGATTGGACATGGACGCCGCAAGATCGATCCAGTCCACCAACCACGCGACTTCATTGCTGTAGAACTGGCTGGGACTTACGACACTTGCTTGACGTGATTGTTGATGGGGCAGTTGAATGACCTTGTAAAGCCGGCGTTGCGCATGCCTGTGCTAGGGAACGAGACTTGATGGCGTAAAGTTCACTTCCCAACCATGCATGTTGGCGCAAGCAGAATAGCCACGGTGCCGACGGCGTGAACTACGGCAAGTTACTTCACTACAAATGGTCGTCTTTCTTTTGTCGTTTTGCAGCAATTGTGGTTTTGACCAGGCTCGGTCACCGATTGCCAAGCAACGACGACCTTGGCGACAGGGCGCTAATTGATTGCCGTTGGGCTGGTAGCGGCCCGTACTGTTTGGAGTTTGGTCGTAAACCGTCAACCATGTCCGTCGTCATCACCGACGACGACATTGTCGAGGAGAGTGTAGAGTCGCAATTGCGCCGGTTTTACCAAAAGTTCAACCCTGAAAAAGCATTCGATGGCACAGTTGAGCTCATTCTAAGCCGCTGGAAAGGCAAAGAGCACAAGCTGTTCAAAAACCTCGCCAAAAAGTACAACGCAGTAGGCTTCTTCTCGCTGAAGCCGAAAGCACGCCACAACGTGCCCACTGCCCGAGCTCACGAAGTCGAGAGCGTGGCTGCAGTTGTAGAGCTGCAAGACGACGAAGACGAAGAAGATGCAGACGACACAAGCGGCACCTCGCCGTCGTCCACGCCTTCAAAACCACGGCGCAAAGTCTCACGCCCTCAGCATTTCAAGGTGGCAGATCACCCAAGAGGAACGCTGCGGGAGTCTCTCACGCAGTTTTACAAGGTGTACAACCGCTTCAAATTGGACAACATCCCAAAAATTCTTCTCAAAATTGGGTCACAGAAGTCTCAGATCTACGACTTGTTCGTAAACCTGCAGAAAATGTATTCGCGAGTCCCTGCGTGGACGCACTGGGAGTGGGCGGAAGTGCGGTACCATCGCCTGCACGCTGAGAAAAAGCTCCGCGACTTGCAGAAAGGGGAGACCACCATGCTCGCGAAATTAAAAGCCAGTGTTGCAATGGGAGAAGAGGAAAGAGCGGTTGCTTTGCGCCCAGCTCTCGAAAAGATCCACGATGACGTGGAAAATCAGGAGCGACTCCTTGAGCAACTGGTGCAAGAGGAGCATGAATTCGAGAGCAGCTGGCCGCTCGAATTCAACATGCAGGTCCCGGTCAAACCTTCTAAGAAAAAGAGTAAAAAGCGGAAGGGGGGTAAGCGCAACGGCTCCTCCGAAGATGTGACGCAAAAGCCGGATCCCAGTCATTACGAGATTCTCAACCAGATGAAAGCCACGCTGCAGTCAAAGATCGACGTTGCGAACGAAGCTGGCGAACGCGACGTCGTGAATGCACTGTTCGCGAGTCAACGCGAACTTCAGCGCGAACTAGCACGTCTGCGGCAGGAGAACATGGTGCACAGGTACGCTCCGCCTCCTGCAACAGTGAGCACCGGATATCGTCATCAATATTGATGACACTCGTCGTTGTCTCGTTGTCGTTCGTAGACCGCCTCCTCCGCTCTTCGGCGACGATTTGCAGAGCCTTCGGTCCAGTCATACAGAGTTGCGCTTCGGTTTCATGTACGTTGAGAACGAATTGTCTCTGTCATTGTCCCTGTTCTGTCGAAACGGGCGATTTTGACGCATGTACACATCCATCTGCAGGTATTTCCCGCTGCCAGTTGTGCAACGTGCAATGCAACGCCTCATCGTCAAACTTGTGGGGGGTATCGAGGCAATCGAAAAGGGGAAACCTTGGCCATCGTACCAGGTGCGCGATTGTAGTTGCCAATGTTCAGCGTCTGTCATGAATGAACCTGTGCCGGTTCGATGTGCGCAGGTCGTTAAGCGAGAAATGCATGAGGTTTTTGGCGAAGCAACATTTGAATACCACAAAAAGATGGTGCAGAATATTCTGCAGTCCAAGAAGTTGGACGCTGCCCTGTTGAAGGAGTTCGAAAGCTCACCGCGATCGTCCTCATCATCGTCCAAGCAAGCTGAGGAAAACAATGCCGCTGCTGAGCCAATGGAGGTGGCGGCTGAAGCTGTGGCGACTTCTGAGGCCGAGGAACTATCTTATGCCGAGAATGAAGTCGAAGCAGCCGAAGTTGTTGCTGCCGAAGTTGTGTCCGTGGCACACCCCGAGGCTGAGCCAGAAGACGTAATTGAGACATCGCCAGCACCTGCTCCTGCACCTGCACCTGCACCTGCCCCCGCCCCCGCCCCCGCTGTAGAAGCGGACGTCGAGTCCGCCGACGACCAACCCACGGCGTCCAGGAGTGAGAGGGCACCCAGCGTTGCCGAGCAAACTGCAGACAGCGACGCTGCAAGCAGCAGCAAGGATGCCGACGCCAAAGAAACTGCTGAGCCCATCAAGGGCAGCCTCGTGATTGACGGTGACTTTGGCACGGAGAGTAAGCGGGAACTCCAAATATTCCTTAACAAGCAACTGTCATTCGTCAACGCATACGCTGATCCAGGGTCCAAGCCGTCTAAGAAAGTGAAGGAGTCCGGAAACTTCACTGGCAAGACTGTTAAGGTTTGTGTGAATACCAACGCCATTGAGCACCCATCTCGTAGTCGCTGAAGTGGGTGGTGATTGCAGGCGCTGCAAAGATTCTTGGTTGCGTTCCGTAAGGCGCAGTTGGAGCGCGGGGAAGCCGACCTTGGTGAGTGACTCGCCGGTGAAGTTGCCGACTTTGTTCGCCTCTGAAAACTGAGTACGGTTGTCTGTACAGGTGATAAGGACCCTGTCAACCTTGAGGTGGATGGCAAGTTTGCGAAACCCACCATCAAAGTGCTCAAGGTTAGTGCTCGCGTCATGTTCTCAGCCTCTGTTAGCCGTGCGGAGCGCGTAATTGAACTCCTGTCTTGTAGTGGTTTTTGAATCGCAACTGGGACCTTGCAAGTTATGGCAAGGGCGACCCGCTTGACGAAAAGAAGAAGACATTAACCCGAGGATCCATCAAAGCGCTGCAGACTTTCTTGAATAACATGAATCAGTTCGACCCAGAAAATGTGGACTTGGAGCTCGTGTGAAATCACGCTTCGCTGCTGGGCGAGCCTCATTTTAATTGTAACACAACGCAACTATCTTGTACCTACGAAAAGCAATGCACATGCACACAAATCTTGTGTTGTTTCGATCACACCTGACCGATTTGCGAAGACAGAAAGACAAAAAGCTACGACTGATATCTGAGTGGTACGCACAATCGCATCTCAGTATGCCACACACGTCCTCGATCTGACAACCGACTCGATCAAAGCGATCACTACCGCTACGCATTGGTCATTTCGTCATCGGGGTGTTGGAAGAGTTGCGACGCGAGGGGAGGGATACAGAATAACTGCGATGCGCCGTGGAATGGTGATTGGGATGCAATAGGATGCGGAATGAATGAATGAATGAATGAATGAATGAATGGGACGTACTAGGATGCAACGTGACATGCGATTACGTTGCATGCTCCACTCGAAGAACGGAGTGAGGACTTGACAGCTGACAGTGACTGATGACGAACAATGGCTCACGGTGACAGACTGACTGACTGACTGACTGACTGACTGGGTTTGAGTGCCGCAGTGTGGTAGTGAGTAGTGAGTGAGCGATCGGGCTGGAACCCCGTGACTGACTGAGTGAGTGAGTGAGTGAGTGAGCGGGTGGGTGGGTGGTTTTGTGAGTGAAGTGAGTGAGTGAGTGTGTGAGTGACCGTGAGTGAGTGAAGTGGCCGCATCGTCGTTCGTTCGTCGTTCGTCGTTCGTCGTTCGTCGTTCGTCGTTCGTCGTTCGTCGTTCGTC
>ENA-OWNT01003876-OWNT01003876.1-seawater-metagenome-genome-assembly--contig:-NODE-3876-length-13673-cov-8.566931_pt1 | contig 13673 bp, 14 predicted proteins | sample MGYA00238136_ERZ651165 | MGnify/ENA primary metagenome ERZ651165 (study PRJEB26861, sample SAMN08777766) | seawater metagenome | isolation source: coastal seawater | place: USA: Florida | collected...
GTTCTTGTTATTTCGTATTAGGTGTATATAATTACAGGAACTGTATGAACAGACAGGTCTTTTATGCGCCCATTAACAGCTCGACAAACCGAAGTTTTAGAACTTATTAAAACCACTATGCAAGAAACGGGAATGCCTCCAACACGTGCGGAAATTGCCCGTCAGCTTGGTTTTCGTTCTGCTAATGCTGCCGAAGAGCATTTGAAAGCACTTGCTAGAAAAGGTGTTATTGACATTTTGCCGGGCACCTCTAGAGGTATCAAACTCAATATTCCGCTTGAAGATTCTGTAGAAGAAGATGGTTTGCCACTCATTGGCCGAGTGGCCGCTGGTGAGCCTATTCTTGCGCAAGAACACGTGGAGTCTCATTACAAGGTAGATCCTGCTCTCTTCCAACCTCAAGCTGACTTTTTGCTTCGTGTTAACGGCATGAGTATGAAGGATATTGGTATTTTAGATGGTGACTTACTCGCAGTACATCGCACTACAGACGTTCACAATGGCCAAGTCGTGGTAGCTCGTGTTGATGAAGACGTAACGGTTAAACGCCTTGAAAAGCGTGGCAGAGAAGTACTGCTGCATGCCGAAAACGAAGAGTTTTCTCCAATTAAAGTGGACTTAGCCTCACAGCCTTTTGCTATCGAAGGTATTGCTGTAGGTGTAATTAGAAATGCAGACTGGATGTAGAGTTTTATCCAACTCAACCAAAAGCGGCCTATTAGCCGCTTTTTTTATACCTAAACTTTTGTTAATGATTGCACTATTGTGAAGCAAGGTTGTTTTTTGACCAAACGGATCAACTGAGTGAAAAAATTTAATACGCCCTCTTTTCTACCGCGACATTGAAACAAAAATTTCACTTTTTAGCGTTTTATAATAAGTCTCGCCGTTTTAATTTCCTATCCGCAACGTTTTAAATCATTGTATTTAATTACTTTTCTTTAGTATTGAAAATTATCTTATGTTCAAAATGGTTGTTTGAATCAAGGTTCTTTGTTTGCAGCATTTGTGTTTATTTCTGCTATTGGACGGTATAGCTAGCTGAAACCAATGATTAAATTTTAAACACTTCATTAAAAATTTAATAGAAAAGACTAGACGGCGGTGAATAATCGCGCAATTATTAGTCAGGAATTAACAAAATAATAACAATGACTCTAAATTTGTTTTACAAGTTGCAGTTGTGGGTCAACCGTTCGCAAACCATCTGGTAGGGACAGCGCGCAAGAACATTTGGCGTTAATGGTTCTACCATTACGGAGGTGCTGAGTGAAACAACTAACGAACGTCATCGCAAAAGGGGCCGCGGCATTACCCTTTTTGTTATTTTCTCATTTTCTTTCTGCACAACAGGCTGCTGAAGAAGTCTCTTCATTGAACCTACGGCGCGGAGCAACTGACATTAGCGGGCAAGTGTACGATTTGCATATGCTGATGTTCTTCATTTGCGTTGGTATTGCTGTGGTGGTATTTGGCGTGATGTTCGCGTCTATGTATCTTCACAGAAAATCACGCGGCGCTAAGCCCGCTAATTTCCATGAGAACGTAAAAGTGGAAATTGCATGGACAGTTGTGCCTTTCCTTATCCTTATCTTCATGGCGGTGCCAGCGGCCAATACACTGATTGCCATGGAAGACGTGTCTGAAGCGGACATGACGGTATTGGTAACAGGTTCGCAATGGAAATGGCATTACAAGTACATGGACAGTGACGTTGAATACTATTCTTTACTGGCCACCCAGCGCGAGCAGATAGAAAATAAGTTTGAAAAGACAGATAACTACCTGCTTGAAGTCGATCGTCCCTTAGTTATTCCTACCGGTAAAAAAGTACGGTTTCTTATCACTTCTGACGACGTTATCCATTCGTGGTGGGTACCCGATTTCGCAGTGAAAAAAGACGCTAACCCAGGTTTTATTAACGAGGCATGGGCCAAGGTGAATGAGCCAGGTATTTACCGAGGTCAGTGCGCTGAACTTTGCGGTAAAGATCACGGCTATATGCCCGTTGTTGTTATCGCCAAAGAGCCCGCCGCTTTCGAAGCTTGGATGGGGGAACAAGAAGACATTGTTCGCCAAGCAAAAGAGGAAGAGCAGCGCCTACTGTCGATGAACATGTCGATGGATGAGTTAATGAAGGAAGGCGAACGCGTGTACAACACAACATGTGCAGCGTGCCATATGCCAAACGGCGAAGGGCTACCAGGTGTATTTCCAGCGCTTAAAGGCAGCAAAATGGCCCTTGAAGATCAAAAAGGTCATATTGAAATTGTGCTTCATGGAAAGTCAGGAACCGCAATGCAGGCCTTTAACAAAATGCTAAGCCTTAAAGAGATTGCAGCGGTTGTGACTTATGAGCGCAATGCGTGGGGTAACAACACGGGTGACATGGTGCAGGCGAAAGATGTCAACGACGTGGCAATGGGTAACTAGGAGCGAGTTATGAGTAAAGCAACTGACGTTATTTCGCCAGATTCATCTGTGCATCACGACGAACATGATCATCATGATCATATTCCAAAAGGTATTACCCGCTGGTTATTTACCACAAACCATAAAGACATAGGCACGCTGTACTTATGGTTCGCGTTCATTATGTTCTTAGTGGGCGGTGCCATGGCCATGGTTATTCGCGCCGAGTTATTCCAGCCTGGCCTACAAATTGTCGAGCCTAACTTCTTTAACCAAATGACCACGGTACACGGTTTAATCATGGTGTTTGGTGCGGTTATGCCAGCGTTTACTGGCTTAGCAAACTGGTTAGTGCCTATGATGATTGGTGCGCCAGATATGGCCTTGCCGCGCATGAACAACTGGAGCTTCTGGATATTACCAGGGGCATTTCTAATATTGCTTAGTTCATTGTTTATGGAAGGTGGTGGCCCTGCTTTTGGCTGGACATTCTATGCGCCGCTATCAACAACCTACAGTGGCGATTCAACCGCACTGTTTGTGTTTTCGGTGCACATCATGGGTATCTCATCCATCATGGGTGCGATAAACGTTATTGTTACCATCTTCAACATGCGCGCGCCGGGCATGACATGGATGAAAATGCCGCTGTTTGTATGGACATGGCTAATTACTGCCTTCCTACTGATTGCGGTAATGCCGGTATTAGCAGGCGCTGTTACCATGGTGCTTACCGATAAGTTCTTTGGAACAAGCTTCTTTGATGCTGCGGGCGGCGGTGACCCCGTTATGTTCCAGCACATTTTCTGGTTCTTCGGGCACCCTGAAGTATACATAATGATTTTGCCGGCTTTTGGCATCATTTCACAAATAGTCCCTACATTCTCGCGTAAAAAGTTGTTTGGCTATGCCTCAATGGTTTACGCAACGGCATCTATTGCATTGCTGTCGTTTGTTGTTTGGGCGCACCACATGTTTACCACGGGTATGCCGGTATACATGGAAATGTTCTTTATGTTTGCCACTATGCTGATATCAGTTCCTACCGGTGTAAAAGTATTTAACTGGGTGGCAACGATGTGGCGCGGCTCGCTTACATTCGAAATGCCCATGATGTTTGCTATTGCCTTTATCGTGCTGTTTACCATTGGCGGTTTATCGGGCCTTATGCTGGCCATTACACCGGTAGATTTTCAATATCACGACACATACTTTGTAGTAGCGCATTTCCACTACGTACTGGTGACAGGCGCCGTATTCTCCATTATGGCTGCCGTGTATTACTGGTTGCCTAAATGGACAGGCAAAATGTACGACACTACATTAGCTAAATGGCACTTCTGGTGTTCGCTTGTGTCAGTGAACGTGCTGTTCTTCCCTATGCATTTTGTGGGTTTAGCAGGCATGCCTCGTCGTATTCCCGACTATGCCCTTCAGTTCGCCGACTTTAACAAGTGGATAAGCTTGGGTGGTTTTGCGTTTGGTTTGTCGCAGCTGATTTTCTTGGCGCTTCTTATTAAAGCGTGCCGAAAACAGGGCGAACCAGTATCGGCACAAGTATGGGATGGTGCAGAAGGTCTAGAGTGGGAAATCCCCTCTCCTGCTCCTTATCACACCTTCGATACGCCACCTGTTGTGAAGTAACTCATGCCAGCTCAAGCGCGAATTTAATCGCGCTTGAGCAAGGCTTAGTTTGGAGACTGTGTTATGTCGCAAGCAAATGCAAACAACAAAATGGTACTAAAGCTTGTTGCCATTGTTATTGGCATGTTTGGTTTCGGGTTCGCCCTTGTGCCGCTTTATGACGTGTTTTGCGATGTAACAGGAATTAATGGAAAAACAGAAAACAGTGCAGCAGTTTATCAGTCTGTAGAGATTGATGAGTCTCGTGAAGTTACAGTGGAATTTATCACGCGCACCAATACGGGAATGCCGTGGGAGTTTCGCGCTGAAACACAGCGAGTAAAAGTACATCCAGGCGAACTGAATACGGTGTCGTTTTATGTTCGAAACCCTGCTTCAAGCAACATTGTAGCGCAGGCCATTCCTTCTGTTTCTCCAGGTACAGCAGCGTTGTATCTAAATAAAACTGAATGCTTTTGTTTTAACCAGCAGCCCCTAGACGCTGGAAGTGAGGCCTACATGCCTATGCAGTTCTATGTTGACCCCCAGCTTCCTAAAGAAATTACGTATTTTACATTGCAGTACACACTATATGACGTCACCGCGAGAGCAAGTGACCTAACGACAAAACCGAATCCCTTTATGGTTAGCGGCGCTGAAAGCGGCAAATAATCAACGTAGGGGTAAGGAGATAATAATGCAGCAAGAATACCAAAAATATTATGTACCCGCGCAAAGCCCATGGCCAATTGTAGGAGCGGTAGCGCTCTTTCTTATTGCCGTAGGTGCTGGAAATTTTGTAGTAGAAGCCACTAAAGGTGAGTCTGGCTACGGAGGTCATATCTTAACCGCCGGCATCATTGTGCTATTGGTGATGTTAGTAGGCTGGTTTAAAAATCAAATCGATGAGTCGATGTCAGGGCTTTATAGCGACCAGCTAGGCCGCTCTTACCGTCAAGGTATGAGCTGGTTTATCTTTTCTGAAGTGATGTTTTTCGCGGCGTTTTTTGGCGCGCTTTATTATGCGCGCTTTATCGCCGTGCCATGGCTTGGTGGCGCATCAAATAATGCCATGACCAATGAAGTGCTGTGGCCAAGCTTCGAAGCAATGTGGCCTCTAGTGTCTACACCTGGCGGAATTCAAACTAAAGAAATGAGTGCGGCAGGGCTACCCACTATCAACACGGTTATTCTGCTCGTCTCTTCAGTAACGCTGCACTTTGCGCATTCGGGTTTGGAAGAAAATAAACGCAAGCAGCTTACTTGGATGCTTGGGCTTACTATCTTGCTTGGCTGTGGCTTCTTATTTTTGCAAGTAGAAGAGTACATTCATGCGTACCGTGAACTTGGTTTAACGCTTCAGTCGGGTATATACGGCAACACGTTCTTTATGCTTACTGGGTTCCATGGCATGCACGTAACGTTAGGAACCATCATACTTATTGTGTTGTTTTTCCGCGTGTTAAAAGGGCACTTTACGCCAGATAACCATTTTGCATTTCAAGCGGGTAGTTGGTACTGGCACTTTGTAGATGTGGTTTGGGTAATGCTCTACATCTTCGTTTACGTGCTTTAAGCCCTATTCGCGTCGAACCTCAGTAAGGTCTGGGGTTCGGCGTTATTAACCCTGTACCAATTGCAACAAGAATAATTATAACAATCACGGCAGATGTGAGAACGCGACGACCAATGTATTTGCTCATTGGACCATTTTTAGGGTCGTTTTTCATCATTACTCGCATAGCCAAAAACAAGTTAACGATCATGTATATCACTAAGGCAACTAGGATTATTTTTATCATTATAAAGACCTCTGTTTTTCTTATTGGTTTTTGTAGGGTGCGTTAACTATGGCACAACGCACTCGCAAGCTGCTTCCTTGGTTACTCACTGCAATTAGTGTGGCAGCAATGTGCGGGCTTGGCTTTTGGCAGCTAGAACGCATGATTCAAAAGCAACATCGTTTAGCTAGCATAGCGCAAAAGCAAAGCAATGGAAGTGTGAGTTTATTAACCGCGTTAACACACGATGATCCGCGTGATATTGCCGTAACCTTCGACGGCGAACCTGATACGACACATCTGGTTTTTCTAGATAATCAAATTCAAGACAAACGTGTTGGTTACGACGTAATCGTGCCGGTTAGAACGAATGCTGGCTGGGTTCTAGTGAATTACGGCTGGGTATCTGCACCAGATATGCAGCGCACGCTGCCAACAATAGAAATCGATAAAGGTCTTCTTTCTTTCAGAGGCATTGTGTCGGTGCCGGGTATTAACCCCTTGATAAAAGAAACCAATACACAGTCATTGGTTTTTCCCGCGCTGGTTCAGCAAATAGACTTTGCAGATCTCAGTCAGCGCCTAAATCGCGACTTATTACCTTATGTTATTCAACTCACAACAGACGATGTTGCGTTTGTGCGCGACTTTCGCCCTGTAGTGATGTCTCCAGAAAAGCACCTTGGCTACGCCGTGCAATGGTTTGGATTAGCCGTTGCCGCTGCAGCTATAGGCGGCTTTGCCATTAGTAAAAAAGGACGTAGTTATGAGTAATACTGCATCAACTAAAAACGCGGCTTCAAAACGCACTTTGCTACTTATGATAGCGGTGTTTGTTATTCCTGTAGTGTTAGCAAAGCTAGCACTAGAGAACGACTGGTTTACTAAAGCTGCCACTAATAAAGGGCAATTACTATCACCTACCATTGATATGACTTCAGTGTTGCAAGATGCAGCACCGAAATGGCGGATGCTTTACGTTATGCCTGAAAACTGCGATGCAGTGTGTGAAAACGCGTTGTTTAGCATAAATCAGGTGTGGCTGGCGCTAGGAAAAGAGTCTGACAGAGCAGAAGCCTTAGTACTTACTACCGACAACAGCGACCCTAAAGCGCTTGCTGCGTTAACTCAGTACCCCAACGTTGCCACAATGGAAATTTCTACGCCTAGTCAATTAGCTACTAATAGCGTGTATATCGTGGACACCCAGAATAATGCCATGTTGTTTTATCAAATAAAGCTAGAACGACAAGATGCAGTAATGGAAAGCCGCAATATGTTGGCCGACATGAGAAAGCTATTAAAGCTATCGCGCATAGGATGATTAGTATGAAGAAATTAACGCTGTTTAGCTTATTTTTAGCTGCCGTCGTCATTATTTTAGGTGCGTATACACGTTTAACTGACGCCGGTCTGGGCTGCCCCGACTGGCCAGGTTGCTATGGCAACTTAACCGTCCCGCTAAGTGAAGAGAAAGTAGCACAAGCCAATGCTGCTTACCCTGAAAGACCTGTTGAAGCGTTTAAAGCATGGAATGAAATGGTGCACCGCTACTTTGCAGGCACGCTGGGGCTTTGCGTACTGGCGATTGCTGTTATTGCAGTGCGAAATCGAGGTAAAGGTACACCGGTTAAATTACCGCTATTTTTATTAGGGCTTATTACCTTTCAGGCCGCTCTAGGCATGTGGACGGTAACGCTCAACTTGTTGCCCGTTGTGGTGATGGGACATTTGTTAGGCGGTTTCACGGTACTGTCTTGTTTGTTTATTTTGTACTTGCGGCTAAAGCAGCACGATGTGCAATTACAGCAAAATGTTGAAGTTAGTAGCGAAGCATTGGCTCAGAAGCAAAATGGACAAAAAAGGCTTAAGGGTTTTGCGCTAGTTGGTGTTGGTGTGCTGGTTGTGCAAATAGCGTTAGGCGGTTGGACTTCTGCGAATTACGCTGCCCTTGCTTGTACCGAGATGCCAATATGTGAAGCGGGATGGCAGTCGCGATTAGACTTTGCCGGCGCGTTTAGTGTGCCCGATGCAGAGAATTACGAGTTTGGCGCCCATGATTATGGTGAGCGCGTAACTATGCATATTGTCCACCGTGCGGGCGCGTTGGTTACTTTTGCATACTTGCTTGCCCTGGGTTTGAGTGTGCTGCGCGCCAGTGGCACTACAAATCTGCAAAAGCGTATAGCCACGTTTATGTTGGGTGCTTTATCTGTGCAGGTGGCATTAGGTATTAGCAATATTGTATTTATGCTGCCACTTGGTGTTGCTGTTATGCATAACGCTGTGGCCGCGGTACTGCTGCTATCGCTGCTTTATCTTGTTTTCACGCTGGTCGTTCCGCTAAGCAAACACAGTAACCAGTTTACGTTTGCATCGACACAAAACGACGTGTCATCACACAAGGGCGCACCATTGTCTGCTGCGCATTCTTCTTTTTCTACTCATGCCCTTACAAAGGCGCCAGGAGGTTTCCATGGCTAAATCAGTGTCTATCACCGCTAGAACCGCTCGTCATCATCAAAGTGTTTCGTGGCGCGACTATTATGAAATGACAAAGCCCAATGTGGTTATGTTGTTATTGCTTACCGCACTTGTGGGAATGTGTTTGGCTACGCCCACATGGGTAAGTGCCGTAACACTTATATGCGGCCTTGCAGGTATCGGGATGCTATCGGCATCAGCAGCGGTAATAAATCATGTGGTAGATCATCGCATAGATAGCATGATGGCACGTACGTTTAATCGCCCGGTTGCTAAAGGAAAAGTAAGTGTTACGAGTGCGCTATGGTTTGCAGCTGCTCTTGGCGTGATTGGTTTTGTAGTATTAGCCGCGTTCGTAAATATGCTAACCGCGTGGCTAACGCTTGCAAGCCTAGTGGGCTATGCGTTTATTTATACTATGTACCTTAAACGAGCAACGCCGCAGAACATCGTTATCGGCGGACTTGCAGGCGCCGCACCGCCGCTGCTTGGTTGGACCGCGGTAACCGGTGAAATACACGCCCATGCATTGCTTCTTGTATTGATTATTTTTACCTGGACCCCACCACACTTTTGGGCGTTAGCCATTCATCGTGAAAAAGACTACGCAAAAGCAAAAGTGCCCATGCTCCCCGTTACGCACGGCGTAGGTTTCACCAAAACGTCGGTATTGCTATATACGGTGTTGCTAGGAATAGTATGTTTGATGCCTTACCTGACGGGAATGAGTGATCTTATCTACCTAATTGGTTCAAGTGTATTGAACGCTGGCTTCCTTTATTACGCAGTTAAGCTGAAATATGCCGCCGACGAACAAACGGCAATGAAAACTTTTAGGTTTTCAATTATTCATCTCATGGTATTGTTTGTAGTATTGTTATTGGATCATTACATACCCATAAGTTTATGAATCAACGAACATTTGTTGGCATTGTTGCTGCGCTAGCCCTTGTGGCTGGTGTGGTTGGGGCGTTATATATAGCGCCTCCTAATTCTTCTTCGAACGCTCAGCCTGAGTATTTCCAAGCATACCCAGAACCGCGCGCAATCTCCGAGTTTTCCCTTACCGATCACAAGGGTAACCCGTTCAATTTAACATCGCTCGAAGGACAATGGAGCTTAGTGTTTGTTGGCTATACCTTTTGTCCAGATATATGTCCAACCACCATGGCAGAGCTGAACACAATTTATCCTGAACTTCAGGCTTTAGAGAGTGTCTATCCTATACGCGTTGTTTTTGTATCAGTTGATCCTAAACGAGACTCAATAAATAGACTTTCTGAGTATGTCAGCTATTTTAATAAAGAGTTTGTGGCGGTTACTGGAGAGCATAAATCTCTTTTTCCATTCGTTCGTAACCTTGGCATGATGTACGCCATTGCTGAAAGTACCGATAACCCAAACTACCTAGTTGATCATAGTGCGTCAGTGGTACTTATCGACCCACAGGCAAGGGTATTAGGCCGATTTAAACCTACAAGACAGCCAGGAAGGTTATCGATAAGTGATTCTCAGCAAATACTGGCAGATATGCCGGTGGTAATCTCAAAGTAGTAAGATGGATATCAAAATTAGACAAGGCGAGGCATCTGATGCCGCGCAAACTGCGCCACTAATTTTAAGTGCCGCAGAATCATTATTAACATCAGTATTTGGACACAATAAAGACAAAACGGCACTAGGGTACTTAACTCACGCATGGGAACATGGCGGGGGGCAATACGGTTTTAAAAACCACTGGGTAGCAGAAGCCGACAGCACTATTTTAGGTGTTGTCACAGCGTGGCACAGTAAGCTAGGTGCTGCATTCGACCGCGCCACCCTTGATAGCATTACGTCGTACTTTACGCTTGATGAAGCGATGAACGTGCTTATGCGCAATCAAACTGTAGCGGTGAACCTTACACCTCCAACCACAAGCGAGCTTATGATTGGGCATCTATCTGTAGCTGAAGCAGGAAAGCGAAGAGGTATTGGCTCTGCCTTGGTTGACCTTATGAAAATGCGCGCAGAGCAACTTAAGAAGCGTAAGCTGGTGTTAGATGTAGAAGTCACTAACATTCAGGGCATTCGCTTTTATCAAAGCCAAAACTTTAATGAGGCATCAATTAACAAAGGCTTTATTCGCTTCGAACGCGACGTATAGGTAAACGTTTTCTTATATACGTCGCTATTAGTGTACACAATGGCATTATTGGCTAGTCGGGATAGTTTCCATTATCGTCAGCAACGAAAAATGGCACAGAGTACCAGTAGTACCTGCCCGACTTACTAATGGATGGTGCAGTACAATTTACGCGTGAGCGACCTACGGGCAGCGCGCCTTCAATAGTAAACGCTACCGTATTTTTGGTGGTTTGAGTTTCAATAACATCGCCACCAAAGAAACAAGAAACTTGCGACGTTCGCATATCATCACTGTTAATGGTAAGCGTTATTGGTTTATCAATATTCCTATCTTTAATACGCGGCTCATTGTGAGATAAGTCGGTAACTGGCATTGCCAAACTGTTAAGCTTGGTTTTAAGTGTTTTCAGGTTTGCATAGGGCCCTGCCGCGGGAAAACGAGGTAATGCCTGCAAGTTGCTGTTAGGCCCAACAGCGCCTGAGTGCTGTCCAAATGCTGTATAACCCTCTTGCTCTAGTTTGCTGGCAAGTGCAACGTTAAACTCGCCAAATGGATAGGCAAACAGTTTAGGGCTACTGCCTAGCTTCTCTTCAATCTTCTGCTGCGCTTGCGCTACGTTTTGCCAAACCGAAGAAAGCCATTTTGACTCTCCCATTTCAAACTCACCGTTAAGCATGTGAAGATGATCAAGGGTGTGATTAGCAAAAGTAACACCGTCGTTATGCATGGCCTCTACTTGTTCCCATGTAAGCTGAGATGGGCCAACGCTTATTTCATCTGGATTGATAAAAACAGTATAGGGAAAGCCTTTATCTACCAGCACTTTATGGGCATTGTGCAGAATATTGGCGTAGCCATCGTCAAAGGTAATGGCCACTGCATTACTGGGTAACGAGGTGTTTTCTTTTAATGCGGTAACGACTTGCTCTAGCGATACTATCGTATGATGTGCCGCTAGATATTCCATATGCTCAGAAAATTCATCAGGCGAAATGCTGGTGCTACGCGGGGTTTTGTCTGATACGTGATGATAAAGCAATATAGCAGCATTAGGCGCGGGAGATGACTCTTCTGCAATGGCAACGCTGTTGTAAGTAGCAAAAAAGCTCAGCGCGAAAAATATCTGTACAGAGGCTTTTAACCCTCTGATAGACGCCATTCCTTTTCTATCGAATAAATATAATAACCATTGCATGATACACTCCTTTTTTACGCCCAATTTATAATTGCAAACACTCAACTGAGATCAGCTTATGTCGCGTGATTTAGCACCAACTCATGCATTCTTTCGTGATCATACACGTCTATTGGCGCTAGCGCTGCCTATGATTTTGGCAAATATTACTACACCGCTTTTAGGTTTAGTCGATACTGCCGTGCTGGGTCATATGGCGTTGCCTGCTATGTTAGCGGGCGCGTCTGTTGGAGCATTAATTCTCACGCAAATTTATTGGGTGTGTGGTTTTCTGCGCATGTCGTCTACAGGGTTAAGCGCACAGGCAAAAGGCAGCGATAATGCGCAGTACGAATCGGCGAAAGTATTGTGGCAAACGGTTGCTATAGCGTTACTGTTAGGTGTCGCTATTGTTGCGCTGCAAGCTCCCATCCTGAAAGTTGGGCTATCTCTCACGAACCCTAACGCGGAAGTGGCTACTTACTTACAACAATATTTTACAACCAGAGTGTGGGGTGCACCTGCTGCAATGCTGAATTTGGCGCTGGTGGGTTGGTTGGTAGGTCAACAGAAAACACGCACCGTTATGACCATTCAAATTATAGGAAACTTATTGAATGCACTGCTTGATGTAATATTTGTTTTCTATCTGGGTTACTCGGTTGCGGGCGTAGCTCTCGCGAGCGTGATAGCAGAATATACCATGGCGATATGTTCACTACTGGCCGCATTGAAGATTGCGGGTGGTGTGGGCATAAATAGCGCATGGTTTAATCGCGCCGCACGAAAAGTATTAATGAAGTTAAACGGCGATATGCTTATTCGCAACCTTGCACTTCAAGCATGCTTAGCCTTTCTTACTATTCAGGGCGCGCGATACGGAGAGACATCTGCGGCCGTAAACGCTATTTTAATGCAATTTTTTGTTTTAATAGCGCTAGGGTTAGACGGCATTGCCTATGGTGTAGAAGCGCTAGTTGGAGAGGCGCAAGGTGCTCAGGATGCACAAGAAATAAAGCGCAGAACGTATCAAGGACTACTGTGGTCTTCGCTGTTTGCAGTTGCCTATAGTCTGGTGTTCTATGCTTTTGGCGCCGACATCATTACCTTACTAACCGATCATCAAGTCATTAAAGACAGCGCACTACCTTATTTGCCGTTAATGATTCTGTTGCCGCTTGTGGGGCATTGGTGCTTTCTGTATGACGGTGTTTTTGTAGGCCTTACCCGTGCAAGTGCGATGAGAAATACCATGTTGTTCAGTGCTATAGTGGTGTTCTTTCCCGTGTGGTATTTAACACAAAGTAATGGCAATCCAAGCTTATGGTATGCGTTGCTGGCATTCCTTTTGGCGCGTGGAATAAGCTTGGGGTTTTCATTCAGTACCCTAGATAAAAAAGGTGAGCTGGGACAATTGAACGGATAGCCCCTCGGTAAAAAGCTACGCTTTATTTTTCTTAAGTGTTTGGGGCTCAAACGTTTGTTATGGCGAACTCAAGCTTGTAATCAACTAACAACACGCCTGCGTTTCTATACTGACCTTTTATGCACTGGTTTTCTGTGCAATCACCACGGCGTGTTTTTCGGGGTACTGATCAAATTCTACATGGCGAACAATACAGCCTGCCTTTATCAATATGCTCAAGTACGCGTTCAAACCTAATGACGCATAGTACACTTCCGGCCCCATTGTGGTGTTGGTGTGCGAACCCGCCCTTTCAACGCCGCCACAAGAAAAAAGCAGTACGCCATTTTCCGCTAAGTTGCCGCAGAACTTTTCTAACAAAGGCTGTTGCTGCTCAAGTGGAACGTGCCAAAAGCTATCCCAAGCGCTAACAAAGGTATAATTTTTGGGAAGCTCAAAAGCGCATACGTCTTCATGGTAAAACGTGCCAGACGGCTGGTTTTCTTTCGCAATAGACAGCATGGTTGCCGATATGTCTATACCCTCATATTGCAGGTTTGCTTTTTCTATAAGAGGAATAAATCGATTAGTGCACCCACAGCCCACATCAAGTGCAAAAGCAGGGCCTTGATGTGGGACAAGAAACGACAGTGCCTTTTCGTATGC
>ENA-OWNT01003877-OWNT01003877.1-seawater-metagenome-genome-assembly--contig:-NODE-3877-length-13670-cov-3.797984_pt1 | contig 13670 bp, 10 predicted proteins | sample MGYA00238136_ERZ651165 | MGnify/ENA primary metagenome ERZ651165 (study PRJEB26861, sample SAMN08777766) | seawater metagenome | isolation source: coastal seawater | place: USA: Florida | collected...
CGTCGTTCGTCGTTCGTCGTTCGTCGTTCGTCGTTCGTCGTTCGTCGTTCGTCGTTCGTCGTTCGTCGTTGCGGTCACAGTGTCACTGTCAGTCACAGTCACCCCACCAATAACCACGTTTATGCAATCCATAACCATGTTTATCATTTCCATAACCGTGTTTGCAAATCAAATGAATTGTTCCGTATAGCCTGTACGAATGAAAGCGGTTCGTTTCGTTCGTTCAGGCGCCGTTGACAGAAGTCGTTGCTGTTGGCTCGTTGCTCGTCGGCGTCCTCGTCGTCGCAGCTGTCGACGACGTCGTGGAAGACTCTGCCGACAACGGTGGGGAGACGACCGACGGCGGCAACCGAGCAAGTCGAACCGATGCCAAGCAGAACAGGGCATAGTTGAGCGAACACAACCGAACGGAGTGGAACCGAGCAATAGAAAAGTGAACACTTCGACTGAAAACGTAATGCGAGGGCCTTGACGACAAACCTCATTTTTCGACGTTGGATGATATCGTCAACAACCACACAGCTGTGGCGTATTTTGTAGTCGAGATTATGCCAACGAAAAGGCCACGGACGCAGAAGACGGAAGGGTATGTGTCGTCGCGCAGTGGGATCAACATGCATGCCACAACTTCCAACTCGCGACGTTGAACTGCAACGTGCAGTATCCACCTCACCTTCAGCTATAGCCCTTCAGATGTACCGACTGCTGGGTCGTAGCCTTGTCGCTGTGCACATAACTATTTTAGACTCGGTTGTTTTTTCTTTCTGATGTCTCACCCTGGAAGTCGTCTCTCAGCATTACCTGGCCCACCTGCCAGTCTGCTGCAACACTGTCATAATGACGGAGTTCGTTATTGTGACGGCAGGGGTGGGACTTGCAGCTGCCATCCTCGCGGCAGTATTTTTGTGGGTGGCATCCAACTTTATTGCTAAACCTTGGCGCCAATCGAAGTCGAATTCTCTTGCGCATTCGCAGCTCTATTTCGTTGTTGCTCTGGCGTTCAATGCGGCGGCATACGCCAACGTGTGTCAAGGAGGTCGACACGTGACGGCAAATTCACCTGTCAGTAGCAGCGTCTTCTTGGTCATCGCGGCCATTGTTGTGATGCGGTCTGCCGTCACCGTCCATCGCAAGAACAATCCTTTGTGGCTCGCCTGCTCGTGTTGCCTATTTGCTGCGATCCTTTTCACGGGTGGTGTGTGGCGCCACCTTCAACTCGCAGAGAGCTATGCCGCCAGTGCAGCTGCTGGCTCACACTACGCATTTCTGTGGAGGATTGGTGTTGCCATCAATTGTGGTGGTGTGCTCGTTCATTCTAGAATTGGCTTGCTTGCCATCCAGCTGTCAACTGCGAATCCATCTTTCGGGCGCATGTTTGGACTTGGGTTGCTCGCAGTGACTGTTTACTTGGCGCTAAAGGGCGGGCTGCAGGCGCCTGCTGGCTCCGAAAGTAGTGATTGCGCGCCATGGCAACCACATGCAAACGCACGATTGCTTCCGCGGTACGGGTTAAATCACTCATCTACGTATCTGACAATGCGCGACGGCGTTCGCATCGCCACTGATATTTATCTGCCAGACGGGCCCGGTGCGCCAGACTACGGCACACCCTTGCCGACGATCCTGCACATCACGCGATACAATCGCGCGTTACGCGTGAAGTTCCCGTGGAACTTCGTGCTTGGAGACTCTTTCAACACCCGTTCGGGTAAGTACGTCGACAAAATGGTGAAGACCAGGGGTTACGCATTCGTATCCATTGACACACGAGGATCCGGTGCGTCGTTCGGAAAGCGACCTTTCGATCTGGCCCCGACAGAGGTGCGGGATCACCAAGAAGTCCTTGAGTGGGTGCTGGCACAACCGTGGTGCAATGGAAGGGTCGGCACGGGCGGTATCTCGTACGATGGGATGTCCGCCTTCCGGCTGGCAAGTGGTGATAAATTCTCTGCCGTCCGCGCGACCGCTTTGATGTTCTCGCCGATGGATCCTTTCACTGAAATTCTTGCACCTGGTGGGCTCTTGGATGTCGGTTTCTTTGGAGACTACACGCTCTTCACCGGCGCATCGGAGAGGAATGTTCCAGTAACCGGTGTGACTATGCCATTGGTGGTCAAGCTCCTGTCAAATATTGTCACAGACGGCGTGGCACCGGTGGTCCCAAACGACCCTGACGGCGATCTGGCTGCTGCCGTTGCAGAGCATCATGACAATTGGAACATGGCGGACACCCTCCGGGGCCGTCATTTTATTGACGAAACTTTTCTGAAGGAGGAAAACAGCGACCAGGAGCTCAGCGCTCTGAATTTCATCCCAGAGCGGGAAGTGTTCGAGCGTTTGGCGCACAACGGTGTAGCAACGATGGTGTACGGCGGATACTATGATAGTGGCAGCGTTCGCGGCAGCATTGACACCGCGAAACAACTTCACAAAGCTGGCGCGCATGCTGAGGTGACCATCGGGCCGTGGACTCACGGAGCACGACAAACCTGCAGCCCGTGGAACTCTGTTGTGTCCACTGCGCCATGCTTTGATGTTTTCGAAGATGTTGCGACGTTCTGGGACACCCATTTATCAAGCGACTACGTTGACAAAGACCTCAGTGACAACGTCCGCGTGTTCACGCTCGGGAGTGAGTCGTGGGAGACCCGCGAGGAATGGCCCGCTGTCGGTGAGGATGCTCGTTCCGTCGTTTTTGCTCTGGAAAAGTCAGGAGAGCTGCGGATGAGCCAAGCATATTTCGAAGGTGTTCCTTCAACGGACTATGTTGCTGCACCCACATCGAGTGTGCACGATCGCATTCGATACCACGTTGACTTCAACGCAACGTCGGGAGTCGTTTCTCGTTGGAACCTGGTGCAATCTTTGTTGAAGCAGCCAGTAGATTACGCCGATCGTGAGCAACAAGGATTAGCGTCGCTGCTGTTCACAACCGTCCCGCTGTTGGAACCGATCACGCTATCCGGACCGGCCCTTCTTAGTTTGTTTCTGACGCCCACAGATGGGACAGACGCTGCAGTCTTTGCTTATTTGGATGTGATTGATGACAGCGGAGATGTGGTATACCTCACCGAAGGTCAGATCCGAGCCGCACATTCGCCGGCTTTGACATTTCGCGAAGCCGACTTCCAGCCTTTGGAACCTCAGAAACGGCGCCGAGTGGACGTGTGGCTGGAGCCGATATCTGTGCTCTTGCAGCCTGGGTGGCGTTTGCGGCTGGCGATCACTGGAGCGGACGTCGATAACTTTTGGCTCGACAACATAGACGCAGCAACGGCGTGGGACGTCGACCCCGGGTCCCTCACCTCTGACGAGGATGCCTTGGTTAGTGGGTCAGGGCTCATCTTGCAAATCGCGTGAGTCGTTTCGCAGGTGGCGTTCGTGACGCGTGGGTTTGCGACGCGTGGCAAGGTGAAGTGCGCGGCAGATGCGACATGTTGCGATACTTTTATTATACATGATCAAGAACGTGATTCCCTCGGGTATTATAGGACAGAAGCTGCGACATTGCATTGAATCGTCGCGCGTAGGGTGCCGTCGGGCCTCCTGCGACGCCATTGCGACCAGCAGCCGCTTAGTAACGCAACGTGCAGTACAGTATACTTGGACGTCCGTTGGTATTGTTAAACTTCACTGTTGAGCGTATGCAAAGGAATTTGAAGCGTGTTGCACTTTGCACTTAGCGTGTTGTTGCGTGTACAATAGTAAAGTCAATGAGAATGAAAACGAAAATGGGTTTGAGAGGCCACCAGCGACAGCGATCTTTCTTTCTCTCTGCACCGTTGGTGCGGTGCGCCGTTGCAGAGCTGTTGCCGCGTCGTTGCTTCGTCGTTGCTTCGTCGTTGCTTCGTCGTTGCTTCGTCGTTGCTTCGTCGTTGCTTCGTCGTTGCTTCGTCGCTTGCTGTAGCGTTGCAGAGTCGTTGCAGAGTCGTCACCGTGCAAGGATTCGTTCGTTGTCGGGAGCTGTGGTTACTTGGCTGCTCGTTTGGCTTGTGTCCTCGGGACCAGGTTAGCTGGTTTGGTTTGGTTTCGCTTGGTTTGGTGCAGTTGGATGCCTGTGCATCGAACCAACCGTAAAACAAATGCCGATGCGAACAACACTGCAAAAGGTTGCTGCAGACTGTCTTCTGGGCGTTAGAATTTCTTGAAGCAAGCGTATAGAGTGGCAGTGATTCGATACGTTTTTGCTCCAGCATCCCTTTTGTCTGGTTTGGACTCAGAAGTCCTTTAATTCTTTAGAATGGCTCGGTTGTCTGCAGTGGTGGCACTGGTGGCCTCCATCGTAGTTGGTGTTGATGGTCAAACCTACTGTCCCAACTTCGACCCCACCCTTGCCGAACCTTGCACGGATGCCCCCAAGGTGGGAGACATTTGCACCATAGCGTCACAGTCCGAACGTATTCGACCAGGACAGCCAGCACTCGGTTTCATGCTCCGCGATTGCAAGGTAAGCGATGTGGCGAATGTGGCTCGAAATCCTCCGTGGTTAACGGCGTGGACCACATTGGTGTCAGACTGCGAAATTCAACGGCAAGAGCGACAAGAAACTGGATGAATACATGCAGTCACATCCCATTCCAGTTGTTCTTGGGCCAAATTCTACAATGTATGTGACAGACCACCATCACTTGCTTGGTGGCCTCGGATTGAGCCAGCACGAGAACGCTACTGTGTACGTAATCAATGTCTGATGTGCTCGACATCGTGGCCAGCGTCTCTTGACTATTGCACTTGCTCGGGTTCGTCAGGTACATGTGCCCACAGCAAGACTTTTCGTCAGAGTCATGGAGTGACTTTTTTGAGAAAATGGAGACTCAGCGCCTCATTCGATTGGTGGACAATCGTGGCAACAACATTACGTTGGATCAGATGCCAACCAGAATTGCCGATATCGTCAACGACGACCCTTACCGGTCTCTCATGGAGTATGTTTGCGTCGTTGGATAGCAATAAAACGTCCGTGACTTTTGTGTGACGGAATGCTTCTCAAATTTGTAGGTGGGTCCGCGATGACTATGGCTTTATCAAATGCGAGTCCGGGACCGAGACTCGCCCTGAATGTGTCGCTTCTGGTGGAACCAACGTCCCATTCTTGGAATTTTTGTGGGCCGACGCCATGCGGAACAAGTTCACGTTCGCACCACGTGATATTTACAGCGAGGACCCCCAAGACCAGGTATGTTGCGGTCACTCGCTAACTGTTGTGTAGTGAATTTTGGTTGTCACGACGCTTCAACGCTGTATGATCATTTGTCCAGGTAAAGACGATGCTCCCGAGTTTGGTCAAGTTGCTCGAAGCAACAACAAGCAGTAACTATAGCGACTTCCCCGGTTTCAATACAAAAGGTGACTACAATCCATACAACGTCCGTATCGATGGTGATGGGTGTGAGTCATGAGGATGCAACACAACGGACGGATCGCCTCCATATTTTACTTTGGTAACATAACAACACAGAAACCGTGCATCTTGGATCTGAATCTACTGGTGTATCCATGCACCTTCGCCGAGGTAAGTCAACAACACACCTCTGCCTTCGTGTGACACAATGATGACCTGACATGGCACAGCCAGCATCCGAACACATCATCCGGCAATCTAGAGGACGGAGCACACGAGCTGACGGGACAACGATTCAACGAAGTAGGTCTTGCGCACCTGCGCCGCGTCGGGAAGAGGGATAATGCCACATCCCCAAGGGAACGCCTGCGGAAACCCACGCCGAAGCAGGACAGAGGTGTTGGGCACCGATTTCGATACAACGACAATGGAAGGGCACACGACAAACGAACCACAGTTCCGTTCTCAGCGCTGATTCCAACAGCGGGGATCTCTGCTGGAAGCAAAAACTCCGCGGCCGTACACTGTCCTGGCAAAGCCGCCAGCATTTGCCCCTCCTTTGCGACGGCCCATGGAGCGAGCTGTGGGCCATGAAATCATAGCAACATGTCACGAGCACATTGTTGTGGCGGAAGTGCTGAACAATCAGATACGCACCGGCAGTTCTGCGGCGAGACTCGCGCAGTCGGCCTTGATGATTGCACTTGTGTTGGACCAGGCTAGAGCAGCACTTTGAACTGGTCCCATTGAAATTAGCAACGACTCGTCGTCGCCACCTGCCGACGAAGTGTGCAGCTCGATGTTGCCAAACGGAATCGACAAAGATGAGTACACCCCAATGACGGAGGAAACCGAGAACGGTGGCGTGGCCTCGCCGCCTGGAACACAGGGCCCGCTTGCAGCAGCGCGCCCACACTCTGTGCACGTCGTGCCGGGAATCCATTGTTGGTTGACATAGTCAGTGGTATTAAGCGATCTGGCGGCGGCTAGGTTCGCGTCGTCCTGCCAAGGTTAGCATCACGCATAATGAAGTTACAAACGGTGTCGGGCACCTTCACGTTTTCCCGCAAGCAATGCACTACCTCAGAACCGCCGGCTAGGATAGCCAAAACGCCAAACTTCAGCGCCGTCAGCTGGCAGCCCATGCTTCCTCCTAGGTTACTGAGCAAGAGGGCACCTCGCCCCAATCCAGGAAAAAGGCCCATTCGAGCCTTGTGCATGTTCGTATCTCCATTCTTCTCCGCGTAACTCTCTGTGGAGGGGTCATTGGTTCCGGGTGAAAGGTATGGTGAGATTTCGCACGCGATGTCGAAACCAAATCCAGCGGCGTTGCCGCGTCCGACTTGGCTGTATCCATCCGTTGCAATGCCACACTCCTTCATCCAGCTGTCTTCGACAACCATTTGCCCGGTCATCAATTCGTCGAGCAAGTTGCGTGGCAACAGCGAAGACGTGGCGGAACGATTCACGAGCAGGTTAACCACCACAGACATGTCATTAACTGACGAAATCACGCTTCCAGCAGCATCGGCAGCTCCCCACGCAAACTCTGTGGGAGAACCAGTTAACACGAAGTCGTACGCTGCAAGCCCTTCGCTCCCATTCGGACCACAAGGATCGTGCTTGTGCACCGCAGCAAGATGTTGTTCCGCCGTGGAGTCTGGGATCTCGTTTCTTGAGCAAAAGGTCGACTTCAGTCCAAGCGGCACGACGACTTCGGAATGAAGGGCCGAGCACCAGCTATCAGCTTTCGCTGCAGCGCGCAACACTTCACCGGCAACATTCCAGCCAGTGTTGGAGTAGTCAAACTTCTCCCGGAATGTGTGCACAGGATCCACTTTTCCAAGGCTGTACATGCTGACGTTGGGAGGGAAGAATCCACCCATTGTGTCGCCCTGGCCTTCAGCAAGACCACTGCGATGAGCCATCAAGTCCTTGATAGTGACTGTCGAGCTAACGTAGTCGTACGGGCCGAGTTTGAAGTCGTCGCCAAGCCATTTTTGGACTGGGTCATCGTACGACAGTGTGCCTTTTGCTGCCAATGCCGTGATGCCCAAAGCAGTCATGGTTTTCGACAAAGAACCTATCTCGAACATAGTGTCACCATCAACTTCAGTGGTGGCTCCAAGCATTTGGACGCCATCACCGAATGTGTGTATGCCACTGTCGGGATCGACGGTGAGCACCGCAATTCCTGGTGCGGCCGAGTAATACTTTTCCTTGCGCTTGCTATGAATCCAGGCCTCTGCGCGGGCAGCTGGCGTGTCCGAAGGCGCATTTTCCACGCCAGCGGCGTTCACACCGTCCACAGAAGTCAGCCAGACAGCGCCGATACAGCAACAGGCGGCGATTGATTTCATGGCGATCAATTGCAGTGACGGCCACAAAGTTTCAATCAATTTTTGAATGAACTGTATCACCATCCATGTAGTCTTGGCAGCGCAAAGAAGGCTCCTGCTGGACACGTGCACTGAGCAAGTCCACCACCTCACCATGCATGTTGCTTGCACAGTGTCGACGAAGCTATGCAGCGTGCGTGCCGCCGTTGCCTCCACACCCTCTCATTGTCACCAAGGAGTAAGACAGGCAGCCATTCTGACAACCACCGTATTTGGTTTCCGAGCAAGTGTCAAGCGAGAAGTGTTGCGTGACACCGTCTCATCGAGGCATTGTGCCAAATTGTCATTGTGGCACCGCATGTGGTTCTTCAACGGCGCCGTCACCACGCAACGGCGCAACGACGCGGCGCAGTCCGCTCTACGCCACGCAACGCTGTTGTTCACCACACACTAACTCGTTCGGCACGCCATTCAAACTTTGTTATGCACTCGACTCGGACTTGGAAGTCGTCGCAACGCGTGTTGTTGTCACCGTATCTTTCTTTGCCGGCAACTTCATCCATCGATCGTCACCAAAAGTGACACAACAACGAACGAACGAACGAACGAACGAACGAACGAGCACTCGTCATCCAATCGTTGACCACTCGTTGACCACTCGTTGACCACTCCACTCCACTCCATTCCATTTACTACAGAGTCCTTTGAATTCGATTGATTGATCGAACTTTGTCCACACACCGAACGACGAACGACAAACGACGAACGACGAACGACGAACGACGAACGACGAACGACGAATGACGAATGACGAACGACGAACGACGAACGACGAACGACGACCTTCTTCGTGGCCCCACGTCACGCTGACTGACTTCAGCGCGCGCGCGCGCACTCACTGTGCCAGTGGCGCATTCCACGCCACCGACCCCGCCGCCGGCGAACAACAACGCTGACCCTCCTTCACATACTTCCTCGTCGTTCCCGCGTGTGCGCCTCATTATTCCTGCAGTGAACGTCGGCCAACAGGGTGATGTTGGAGCGGTAACATGGTGGTAACGCGTCGTGCAGGTAGACGCTAAAGAAAGTTGTCTTGCGCAGACGAGGCGCTACAGATGCAATGGTGATTGACGGACCATTCATGCGTCGCATGCAATGCCCACGACAACACCGGGTGGTGAGTTTACGTCTGCGGCGTCTGCGTACCACGAGAGTGGAAAACACAACAACTAACGAAGAAATCTGCGCAAGTGAACGTTGCAGTCAGGGAAGTGCAACCGCTGGGTAACAGTGGTACCGTTGGGAAACTGGTGCACTCATTGCAAGGCGATTGTGAAATTTTCGTTGGCAGTAAACAACCTGAATTGTTGACCAAACCAACAAATCAAGCGGATTAAGTTGCGAGGAAGGAACCAAGGGTAGGTTTCTCAAATAATATGAGCTCAACTTCCAAGCGAAAGGCCTCTGGAGGTTCGCAAGCAATTTCGAAGAAAGTCCGGGACCAGATGGTGAATCAGCGGATCGCATTGACGTGGGGCGACGCTGGGGAGAACCATGCAGGAATGGAAATGGTCGGCCACATGATGAAAGCAGGCACCGGTTTCACGAGTGTTGACCTACGTGCCGTTCAAACTACGTACGAAGAGAAGGGTTTCGCCACCGAGTTCGTAGATCTTTCTTTGTTTGAGCCTGCGGATTCCCCGCTTGTTCGGGCCACCAGCGGGCCAGACTGTGATTTCGGTGAAGAGCAAGATGGGCAACGCCGGGTTGATGCGGCTGTGCTTATCGTGCGAAACGCCATTCCAGCAAAAGCAGCAACAGCGCTCGGAAAAGAACTCAATGCGTTGGATTGGGACACGAAGTACTGGGACAGGCGGAGACAGAAAGTGTTGAACAAACATGCCCGCAGCAACTTGCTGTTCGCTCATGGCAAGTCTCAGAGTCCAGATTACGACAAAGGGAAAGGCACGATTTACGACATTGAGAAGCTGCCGGTGTTGAAAGAGGTGGAGAAACGAATTTGGCACAAGATCAAGAAAGGCTTGCGCAATTCAGCGGGAAACACATCGTGGGTGCCGCTGATTTGCGAAGGCAACAATTACTTCGACGCGTCCAAGTGTGGCATTGGCTACCATGGAGACTCTGAACGAACTCGCGTTGTATGCTTGTCCGTGGGAGCGAAGGCCTACCCAATGCGATGGATGTGGTTCCACCGCGGAAAAATGATTCGGAAACCAATTGAGGTTCGTCTGAACTCCGGGGATGTTTACATGATGTCGGAGAAAGCGGTCGGGCAAGATTGGAAGAAAAGTTCTAAGTGCACTTTGCGTCACGCAGCCGGCGCGGATAAGTATATCAAGGTGCAGGAGAAATGGCGGAAGAGCAGTTGAGCTCTAGAATCCAAACAAAGGCGTACCTGCCGTTTTTGTTGTGGGTCTTGAACGGAGTCACTCTTGGTTTATTTATATTATAAAAGAAAAATGTGTTTGTTTCATGCCTTGTTCTTCGTAGCTTCTCTAACACACAGCACATACTATCGGGCACAGCTACTCCAGTTTGGAATTGAGAATTTGGATTTTATCCTAGTGGAACGTCCTTGGCGCACGCATGTGTTCTGAGCGTCTAATGCGCTTTGAATCAAAGGTGATGCTTTGTTGCAACAAAAGATTTTCTGTGGAGGTCGGTCTTCAATCAAGCTGGATTATTCTTATTTTTAAGAGTCGCTCTGCCAAGTTTTCGAAATCGGCAGCTCTTGCATTTATTGTCATTAACAGCGACTGGACGGTATACTCCAGCATGTCTACTCATTGGACTGTGGCGCCACCATGTACTCGCCAGGGAAGTATTTGTCGACCCAGAGTTTTGCGAGCTGTGACTTTGTGACTGGCTTGATGAAATAGTTGACCGGGACGCCACTGGATCCGCTGGAAGCCTTTGCCACAAAGTCCTCAAATGCAGTCATAAGGGTGTTGACATCCAGCATTTTGTTTTGTCCGTCGTCGATGTCGGCCAAGCCAGAAAGCACACCTTGAATCTCTGTGTTTCGGAAGTTTACCATTTGGGCGCCCGTGATGGCTGCGTCAGCCTGCTCATCCAGGGAGCGATTTGAGGAGTTTGTATTGGACGCGAGGGCGCTGAGTTTGTCCATCATTTTCGCAGGGTCAAATTCCGCAAGCTCTTTTACTCCAATCTTCACGTTGCCCGCCGCAATGCTGGGGATGGTGCCCATCGTCGTGAGCGCAACATGCGACAAGATCTGTTGAGTGCTCAGCATATTCTTGACATCTTTGGCAAATGTCGAATCCACCCCGAATCCACCGGACACCTTCGCAAACCAGGCCCCGCGCTTCATCTGCGCAGATAGGGAACTTGCAATGGACGTCATTTCCTGCTGCGTCTTCGTGACTTCACTCTTGAGCACAAATACCAGTCCAACGAACGAGGAGCCAGTCGTGACTCCTGAGAGGACGCCCAGCGACTTTTCGTTTTCCGTGTTTTCTGCGTCCTTGATTTCGAAAGCTCCTTCTGGCAGTTTGATTTTCTCTTCGGGATAAACGCTATTCCAAACGTTGATAGCTTTATCGACGTCCAATGTCAGAGGCGCAAAGATTTTCGCGCCCTCGTGGGTGCAATTCGCGGTGATGATCAACGTTCCCTGGATCTCGTGCGTCTGCATTTGCTCTGACGCTTGCTTCTGGACGGCTGCTGACGTTTTCCCACTGTACTCCGTACCCAAGAACGATGTCGAAGCTGCAACGTAAGATTTGATGTCTGCCACGAAACTGTCTGCAGTTTGCTCGTTCTTGTCAAACGAGAGATATTGCGAGTCCAAGGTAAGCGAGTTGCTCGAAAGTGGCATAGTCTTGATTTGCGACTTGTTGTAGTCCAAAGGGGATTCCACCAGTTGACCCACTTGCGGCAGTGCTCCCATGATTGTATCGATCTGTGGCCTCACCTCAAAGCGCTTTTTCGCCAAGTCCAACGCCTTTTGCTTAATTCGGTCTTCTAGTTCCGTCACTTGCTTATTCATGTCGTCCGGCACATTGACTCCCATGGCGTTCAACTCGCTCTGTGTGAGCCGAAGTGATCGGAGAGTCATGTTGTCGCTGTTGAGCGAGTTCTGCAAGACGTCGAGGTCACTGTTGAGTCGTCCGGCTTCCTCGAGGCTGCTGAGTGTGTCCTGCTTCACAATGTTGCCAAGTGACAAACCCGGCGAATACGGTATGGTCGAAAACGCTCGACGCGCGGACTGTGCGCGCAAAAGCAGCTTACGTGCTGTCTGCATTGTTGTCTCGTTCAAAACCGAGCAGCTGTACTGAGTGACAATCGGGAGGCGTCAGGAGGAAAAGCAATACTGCGTAGGAAATTGTGAGAGATTTGTTTCCGCTCACCTCTTACTTGTTTGAAACCTGTGGCGCATAACCAATACCACTTGTTGTCCAGCGCTTGCACGACTCTTGCTGCCCTTTGTTGTCTTCTGCAACCACAGCCGGGTTGCACTGCGTACTTCTTGCCTTCGTCCACGTTCGCATGGTCAAGTTCTTCTCGCGCAGCATGGTGCCTTGGATTCCTGTTGTCTTGTACGTCCTGACTCCCTTGCGAGAGCAGGAAGATATCCCAAGTTGGTGGTTGCGTTGCGAAAGCGGAGGGCGGAACTGCAACGGGCAACAGGGCACGAGACGCACCACTGCGACGCACCACGTCGAAGCGCACGACACAAGTTAAGACGTATGCCCCTGGCTGACCGACAGGGCGGGCATGGTGAGGCACCCGTCGAATTGTATGCCTGCATAGCTGGGCTGGACTTGTGAGGGCGCGTGAGGGCGCGTGAGGGGAAGCAGTAGCATGACAAAGGTCGAAGGTAGGTGGTGACAGACCAGAATTCGCGGGGGAAAAACAAGTGGTTGTGAAGCGCCCGTTTGTTGGTAGCTCCCTCGCCTCTGCGCATCTGCACCAGCTGGATTGGTGCCTGGTATGGGCGTGAGCGCGTGAGTATTCAGTGAGTACTTGCGTTCTCCTCGTCCCGACGCTGACTGGCAGCAGCAAGTACCCGTCACTTTATTTCACCACCTTTATTGCTCCACCTCCCACCTCCCACGTCCTCGGCGTCTTCAACTGCATTCGCAATTTCGGAACCTCGTCGTGGTCCGACCTTCTCCGGGTTTCCGTCTCTTCCGCAGTCCTCTGCGTATCCGTCTTCGGGACCGTTCGAACAACACTGACGTCCGTTCCGACGCGCGGTGAAAGCAAGCAGTACGCAAGTACCCGTCACAAATAATTTCACCACGTTTGTTGCTCCACCAACCTCCCACCTCCACACGACCTCCCACCTGCATCAACCTCCTAGACGAACGCCGCTCGCTTCTTCGCTTGCGTTGCTTCGCGGCAACACGATCGAGCAGTTCGTTGCTGCATTGCCTCGTCCCGTTTGGCGTCCACGCGCTTGGCTTTGATGCTGGCTTTGGTGCTGTTGATGCCAGAAACGATCACGGTGATGGTAATGTGGTTGCTGTGACGCCGACGATTGCCATACCATACCGAAGTGATTCTGCGAGCAACGCTCGCTTTCCCGCGGACATACTCGAGTACAGTATCCGTCCATGCAATTGCAATTACAACGGTATTACCGTTGTCCAATCAACGACAACGAGTACAGTCCAATCGCAGTCACGTCGCCCGTTGCCGCCTATTGATTATGGATGACATAGCCTGCGTTTGCCCCTTCCGCGCATTGCGGTTGGCATCGTTGCTCGCCATGCGATGGTATGGTTATTATTCATGGTTTGCAGCGTCCTTGGTATTCAATGATGGTCCAGGCGGTACGCGTCGACATAGTGTACAAACATGACGGTCGGTCACACGATTGTGACACACCACAAACAACAACACGCCCCACGCCCCACGACACACCACGACCACGACACACCACGACCACGACAACACGCATACACGCCACACCAAGCACCACACCACAGCACCACAGCTACACA
>ENA-OWNT01003878-OWNT01003878.1-seawater-metagenome-genome-assembly--contig:-NODE-3878-length-13665-cov-4.747498_pt1 | contig 13665 bp, 18 predicted proteins | sample MGYA00238136_ERZ651165 | MGnify/ENA primary metagenome ERZ651165 (study PRJEB26861, sample SAMN08777766) | seawater metagenome | isolation source: coastal seawater | place: USA: Florida | collected...
CCAACCAACCCCACCGACCTGACCGACCAAATCGAACCTCACCTGGGTAACAGGAGCCAGGAGCCACGGAGTGTGTGTGAAAGTTTGTGATAATGTCGCGACGTTGACGTTGGTTGCATGCTGCGGCGACGCTGCGACGATGAATGTTTTACGGACGGCTCCGTGAGAGTCGTCTACGCAAGTCCTCAACATGTACAGGTCTATGCCCACTCCGAATTGTTGATATAACACCCGTCAATGATGACGAATGAATACAGAACCCCGCTTCGCCTTTCGCCCTCACTCCCTCACTCCCGCCCTCACTCCCTCACTCAAGTTCTCTTGTCATCATTTCCTTCTTTTTCAGTTGGTCACCCAACTCGCTCACTGTCTCTCACTGCCGCTCACTGTCACTCAGTCAGTCGGTCACTGTCGCCTTCCCACACACATAAAAATCTTCACTCACTCACTCACTGCTTATTGTCTGGCCCTCCCTCCCTCCCTCCCTCGGCAAGGCGTTCCTCCACACTCCACACTCCACACTCCCATTCCCCACGTCCCATTCCCAGCCACATTCATTTCATATCTCAATGTACAGTACTAAAGTATGACGTTTTCATTGTGTGTGCATGAACGTGAATTGAATTGGATTTTTCAGGAAGATATAATGATGAGTCGGTCGGTCGGTCGGTCTGTCTGTCGGTCGGTCGATTGTTCGCCTTCGTTTGTTCGTTCGCCTTCGTTCGTTCGACTCACCGCTCACCGCTGTCAACAACAACCAACGAACGCGCGCGCGTCGCGCTCACCAATGCAACAGCGCGCGCGGACGGACGGCCGACGAGACAGAACACGAACCAACCAACCAACCAACCGCGTTGGCCACTTCGCACTGCACCCCTGCATTGATTGCACTGTGCAACAACAACAAACAAACAGGCAGGGCAAAGGCGAGCAAGGAAGCACAGGGCAATGCACGGACGGGTGACCTGGACTGGGCAAGAAGTGAACCAGTCGTCGAGCCAGTCGTCCCCCCGCCACACACACACACGCTTACGTATGTATGTATGTAAGAGGGGGATAGGATGCGGCGAGTGCACACAGACACGAACACAAGAGAGCACGGGCATGCCATGCAACTTGCCCTAACTTGTACTTCTTTCTTCGACACACCTTTGGCGTGGTATCCGTACGTCGCGTTGACTTTTGGCAAAGGATTGGTCACATCTAGGCGAGAGCGGATACGTGGGATGCTGCCCAGCGCAGTCTTCAAGCGACTCATGCCACGAAAATCGCTCGCGAACACTGCCCACCCACGCCAGCAGTAATCATCGCAGAGGTGGACTACCAGCCAAACAACACGATCTTTCTGCCTTTCTGTCTTTCTGACCGAATCAAAGAACATCCTGGATGGTGCCAGGCGTCACACTTTTGGCGCACACTCACTGAATTTGCCCAAAGTTCTCTTCCAAAAGGGAACATCCACAGCACACTCTCGTCGTCTTCTTTAGTGCGGCACAATGTCGACGTCCCTTAACGAGCGACTCCTAAAAGATGAACCCCCGAAAGACAAAGGGATGGGGGTTTACATCAGTATGATTCTCATCGGCGTCGGCTGCTTGCTGCCCTGGAATGCTGTCATCACGGCCGTAGCGTATTACTCGGCAGTGTACAGCTTTGTTGCCGCCAACATCGAAACATACATTTCCGCTGCTTTCACGACACCTTGCGTGTTTGTGCTGGTCATCATGCTGAAATATGGGTCGAAGATCAGCCCGACGAAGCGAATCGTCGGGACCCTGGTGTTTTGTGCCGTGGGGCTCGCGTTGCTGCCCGTCGTGCCTTTGATCTTGTCCTGCGATTCTTGCATGTACAACCAGCAATCAAACCGCACTGCCTCCATGGATGATGTGACTGGCGAATGCTGGGCATCCTTGGCTGTGACACTGGTCCTTTGCTTTGCGGTAGGATTGTCTGCTAATGCCCTGCAGTTTTCTTCGTACGGACTTGGCGGCATCTTCCCAGCCGTGTATACACAAGCCCTTATGGCCGGAAACGGCGTCGCTGGTGTTATCATCCTTGTTTTGTCCATCGGCACGACGGCGATCTACCAATGCAACCCAGCCAACACCTCAGGTGACAGCAATTATACGGTCTGTGAGGTGGAGCTAGGCAATCAACGGTCCAGTGCATACATCTACTTCGCCCTTGGTGGTGGCATCTTGATCGTGTGCTTGATTCTGTGCCTGTGGATTTCACGGCAGCCGTTCGCAAAGTATTACATGAATCTAGCCGACATGTCGCACATGAAGGAGGAGGCGGAAGAAGCGAAGGAACGTGAGCACCTCGCTAACGTTGTGGAGGACGGAGTTGCGGACCCTGACGAAATCGAGATCGACGATGGCGAACCGAAGAATTTCTGCCAGTTGGGCAAACGTATTTGGGGTTCCGCGTTGCAGGTGTACTTGTGCTTCACCATCACGATCCTTCTTTTCCCAGCAGTGTCGGCCATCATTCCGTACGACAATCTGGTACTTTGGCTCAATGAGATCTTTGGCTCGTGCGGATCTGACATGACCACCGTAAGTTGATTTGTGCGCTGCCCACTCTTGCGGTGACCGTCTCACTCACACGCTGTGCTGCGCGCAGTGGTGGACGTTTCTGCTGTTTTTACTTTTCAACTTGTTTGATCTCGCTGGCCGCCTCACCGCGAAATACGAGTGCTGCCGCGCGTGGTTCACGATTCCGCGCCTATGGATCATTACCCTTATTCGCCTGGTACGCTTTGCCTTGACCATGTGATCCTGCGCCTGCGCATGTCCGGAGCTGGCATGATGATATTTCTGCGTTGCTGATAATTGCCAGGGCTTCATTCCGCTCTTCTTGTTCGCGGCCGGAACCGCGGAGAATGGCTCTCTTGCAAGAGTTCCGACGTTCAACAGCTATGTTGTGATGCTCATCATGGCTTTGTTTGCGTTCACGAATGGATACAACGGCAGCCTGTGTATGATGCTTGCCCCGGGAACTGTAAAGCCCAAGCTGCAAGAGAAAGTAGGGTTTATCATGAGTTTTTGTCTGCAGCTGGGCATTTTGTCCGGGTCTTACGGCGCCATCCCGGTCACTCATTTGCTTGCGAGATCATGAGCTACGGTACCACATTGTTCGTGCAGTAAACATTAATATTTTATCGCCGCCGGCGATCAGTCCCGTGATTGGGGCTCCAAGTTGTTTTAGACAATGTGCTTCTGAACATACCACAGCCCCTGTCCGACCTCAGAAAGTGGGGTAGATCTCGAACGTATATTGTTTCTTTTTACAAACTGACCATAGTCTGTGTCATAAACTCGACAGTGGGACGTTTTGGAATCCACGAGCTCCATTTCATATACATTCGGGTCACATGCATAGGTGCAACGTGGGCGTTCGAGAGGGTACTCGCAGTACTCGTGAGATGTAGCGTTGCTCAAATGTCTGATGTGCACGTTGGTATTGACATCGTTGTTTTTTCACTACGATCATGGTTAGGTTTCGACGCGAACTGCTTGACATCAGTAAATCGATGACTTATTCAGGAGTAAAAGCGGATGTCACTGTGTATTACTTTGAAACAACAGTGTCGTGTTTGTTTTTCTGTCAAAACTTGCTTGGGAACATCAGTGGCGCGGAAGCATCTTTGAAGAAGTTGATAAGCAGTGTCGCGGTGACGATGATACTAGACCTCCACATGACTCCTCTGTACAGTCCCCGTCCACCGGTCTTACGCACAGCATCCAGCATACCACCAAAAGTTTTCTTCTCCGGATCGCCTTGCAAGCATGTTTTGATGGTGTCGAAAGGGTGGCTGACTACACCAGCAAAAATGCCACCGACCAGGGCACCTGCAACTCGCGCCTTCGCTCCGCCGCTACTTTCGCCGTCGGCGACCTTGCCTGTCAACTTCTCTTCAAAAAAGCGGGATAGTGCAGGAGCAATTCCAAGGTAGCCACAGCAATATGCTCCTTCGCGGATAACCGAGGACACAATGCCCCGCGAAAATGTGCCCACGCCGCCGACACCGTTCACTAGTCTTGACACAGTGGAGCCAAGCGAGCCACCATGACGCTGCTGCTGTATCATCATGAGCTCCAGGGGTCCACAAATCAGTCCACTTAGCCCTCCGCCTGCAGCTGCGGCACCAACCATCTCGTAATGTGTCAAGGCCCGATTCTCTCCTCCGGTCAATGCACGCTTGACAAAACCCGTGCTGAAAAATTGGGTACCTGTTATCAAGGCCTGTGCGGCGGCAGACGCGCCGAGACCTCTGTAAACTGTGCGAGGATCTGCGGTGAAGGCGAGCCCTTGCTGAGCTGCATTTTTCCAAAAGATCATGGGTTGAACAACCAAAAGTACTTCTGTGCCGGAAACTACGCCCAGCAGCGTATTCTCCACCGGTGATAGCGAGTTCATTGTGTGAGTGATGGACGCAACTCGCGCCGCGCTTGCGAGTGTTGCGCCCTTGTCCTACTTGCAACAAGTGCGTGCTACTTGACCCCCAGGAGTCGCCAACGTCGGAGTTGACGAAAAACGAAAAACAATGAAGAAAACTCAACACAACGTCTCTGCTGTGTTGGTGCTTGGCGACGCCGTGAGAGGAAATGCCTATATCACAGTTGGGTCTTCAACGCCACATTTCCCCCGGGGAAAAAGAACTCGTACACTGTTCCGAGTTCCCACGCAGGTCTGCAGCAAACACCGATGACTCGAAAAGTTCTCGCCACCAGAAAATCCGTCGCGACAAGACACCGTATCCAGGAACCACGGGGACGGTGCACTCGACATCCCGCGAAAATCCCTCCAGCAAGTACTCTGCTGCAGTGCCGAGAGTGCCGAGAGATCGAGAGATCAAGACAGTGGGTAGTGCGCCGACGCCTCGCATGATACGACGTTGTTGGTGACAAACACCCAAACGAGAACCACCGCCACAACAACGACAAGATACGGCCACACACTTTCCGGCGATCGCTACAAAAAAATGTTAGTCAAGTAGTCATTACACACAAAGTGCGTTGTAGTATTTCCACTAACTAATACACAATCCGGGCATTAATGTTTACCTTCGTCGTTCGTTCGGACTGCGAAATCATTCACTCACTGTCACTCACTCACTGTGGCTGAGAGTGAGTGAGTGAGTGAGTGAGTGAAGGTGAGGGTGGAGGGAGCACTGACTGCGGCCACGGCAGTGAGTGTGTGGGAGTGGGAGTGGGAGTGGCCGAGCAGCCTTCGGCTCACAGTCACCTCCCACCCTCCCTCCACTCAGTCACTCAGTCACTCACTCAGTCACTCACTCACTCCAACTCACGATCACGCATCACAATCACACCACCTCACATCACCGAATCATCTGTTTCATATATTACGTACTGCTCAGTTGGGGTTACTTTATACCATCCGCAATCACAGGCCAAACAATTAGTAATTAAATGATTGAAACCAGTGCGCAGTACTGAAATATGATTCTTGTAGGTCGACATCTCAACTGTCACCAGCTCGTTGTCCCATTGAACGAACGAACGCAGCGCATCATCCATTTCAAACTCAGCCAGCGTCAGCCAGCCAGCCAGCCAGCCAACACGCACTCACTCTCACAGTCACCCACACTCTCACCCACACTTTCACTCTCACTCTCATTCCCAACCCTGATAATACACAATATCATCAGTGCGTTGACGCCAGAGTAATGATCGAATACAGTACTGTACAGTTACAATTACATTTGCACATTTGCAGTGCGATTGTCGTCGTCAGCGCCAAAGTGCAGTGAGTGAGTGAGTGAGTGAGTGACGGTGGGATAGTACACTCACTCACTCACTCTCAGTCACTCACTCACTCACTGTTGCGCACTCAAACCACGTACACTCACTTACTCACTCACAGTCACTCACTCACAGTCACTCACTCACTGTCACTCAGTCAGCCAACCAGCTGCCTTCGTTGGCACTCAGTCACTCACTCACTCACTCACTCACTCACTCACTCACAGTCACTCACAGTCACTCACTCACTCAGTTCGTCACGGCGCTCGCTCGCTTCCTTCGTTCGTTCATTCGTTCGTTCGTTGTTCGTTGTTTGAACGAATGAACGAACGAACGACCGAACGAGTTCGAAGTTCGAAAACTCGTTCGTTGTGTTCATTCATTCGTCCCTTCATTCAATTCGTTCCTTCGTTCGTTCGTCCGTGTTTGTTTGTTCGTTCCTTCGTTCCTTCGTTCCTTCGTTCCTTCGTTCCTTCCCTCCTTCGTTAGTTCGTTGGATGGTTCCTTGGTTCGCTCCTTCGTTCGTTGGTTGGTTCGTTGTTGGTTCGTTCGCTTGCTCGCTCGCTCGTTCGTTCGTTGATTCGTCCCCTCGGTGTATCGCTTTCTTTCAGAGTCTTTCTTCCGGACTCGTTTGGTGGCGTGGGGCAAAACTTCTTGTGGAAGTACACGAATGCTGGCTACAACACTCTACCTCCGCTCTCCCACATAAACTGTTCCATTACAATTCCATGCCTACCCACATGGCACTGCCCGTGTTGCTGTTACGCGGACGCTTGTTTCATTGATCGAGCTGCCCAAGTGACTTTGCATAGTGTAGCGTGATCAAGTGGACGGATGGCCTTCACCCAAGAGCGGGAGCGAGTATTGGGTGGGCGAGGGCTGGCTTTCCGACGCAAGTGGAAAAAAGTGTGCAGGTATTCTGACCGCTTTGGACATTTGTCTGGGCTTAGAGCGCGTGTGCGCCTGACCCGCCCAAACGAATGCAGTGCTATTGAAGTTTAAACGGTAGTACACCCAGTGCAAACACACAGCTCAATCTTCGCCGCGATCGCTTGAGTTCGTCATTCGATTACTTTCGTGCCGTGTCGTTTGTCGATACCAACTGCTACAACACCATGGCAGACCTTGCTGCCCTTGTGGCGGGCGTCCGCAAAGGCGTCGAGGCGACCCGCAGCATGGACGAGGCAACTCGTCGCCAGGCGGAAGCCCAATTCGCTCAGCTGAGTACGCAGCAGTATCCGCGCTTAGTGTACGCATTGGGCGAGATTATGAAAGACAACTCCACTCCACTCAATGACGTCGTCCGTCAACAGGCAAGTGTACTGCTTTCGGGTTTCATCAAGCCGCGTGATCCGAGAAAGCGAGCTGTGTACGCTAAGCTCTGGACTGATCAAACCGACGCTTTCAAGTTGCAAGTGAAGCAGCAGCTAATTGCCGCCATGCGCTCTCCCGGAGCGGACGGAGCTGGACTTAGTCGCTCTGCCGCGGCATGTCTGGCCGAAATCGCCATTCTGGAAATTCCGCACAACAAGTGGCCGACGTTCGCTGCCGAAATGAAGACGCTGTGCCAAACTGCTGAGTCCACTGAGAGTGACATTGCTGTCCGCAAGGCTGCGGCCACGCTCATCGGCCAAGTGTGCACCTTCCTGGAGCCAGACAGGCACCTGTCCCAAAGCGACGTCAATAGTTTGTTGGGATCCGTCTGTGCGTGCATGACGTCGCGCTCCCCAGACGTCGTCGCTGCTGCCATGCTGGCGCTTACGAACTCTTTGAAGTTTATCGCCCGGAACATGGAGATTAAACAACAGAGAGACCACCTGGTGACGGAACTGATCGAAAAGGGCGTCAAATCGCCGTCGCCGAAAGTACAGGAAAAGGCCTTGCAGTGTCTGGTCGTCATGTGCGATGACTACTACACGTTTCTACCGGAGTATATCAAACAGATCATGGAGCTGACACTGCAGCTTGTCAAAGCCGGTAGCGTAGCCGGCGAGGTTAAAATTCAGGCCATCGAAGTTTGGAACACCATTCTGGAGGTTGAGCTCGATTTGGTTGCTGGGAATCACCAAATCATGAAGCATTACGGACTGCACTTAGTCCCCGTGCTCATGCAGACCATGGTTTTCCGAGATGAGGTAAGCACGTGTCTCTGTTGCGCTCAGTATCTGAGCTGGTTACCGGTGTTCGTTACAACTTCAAGCTCACTGGTTGTCAACTCTGTGTGCGGCTCTCCTTAGATCACGGCGGAGTCCGACGACCTGGTCCCTGAGCGGGCAGCGGGAACAACCTTGCGCCTGTTGTCGAGCCTTCTCAAGTCGAATGAAATCCTGCAGAGTGTGATGGGTTTTGTCGCGAAGTGTCTTGCTCTCCCGCCAACCCAATGGGCACAGCGCGAAATGGCATTCAAGGCGATGGGTGCGTTCGACAGCGTCCAATCACTGGGTCCACTGCACTGCTCTGCCATTCATTTGTCTATGTCGATTGGTGCACCTTGTTAGGCTACGTGATGGAGGTTGGCGCTGACCCGCAAACAGCCAAAGCGATTGCTCCTCTGATCACGTCATGTGTGGGTGCCATCGTCAAAGCGACTACTGGTCCCGACAAACGCGTCACCCAGTCTGCAGCATTGTACGTGTTTGTTGCCCGTGAATCGACACTATGAGCGTTTGCCGGCAGAGAGTCATCACTTCCCTTTTGATGCTGTTGTCACAGAAATGCCCTCGACCGCATTTTCGTGTACGCGTTGAATCAGTTCGCCGATCACAATTTCGCCCTCCAGACGTTGAACCATGTAAGACACTTGCGCGTATGTCACTCGTTTTGCATGCCGTCGAGCCCTCACCGTTGCTGTGCACCTACCCACGCGTGTTGGATAGACTTTGACCATACTGAAGACATCGCGGGATCCCTTGCTCGCCATGCGCGCGGCGACTTGCATTCGTTCCTACCACAAGTTTTTCAAGTTCTGTGACGATTCAGAACGGCTTTCTCTGGTGCAACGGTTCTGCCCTCCCAAAGTGCACACAGCTGTGCTACAAGCTGTCACGAAGGCATCCCTGGACCGCAAGGCCCAACTCTCAGACAACAATCTTGGACTATGCATCTTTGATTGCTTGCAGCGCGTGATTTCGGTCCCCAACTTGATCTACGCAAACACCACAGTACGTGGATCAGTCGAATCCTGTCCTTTGCTGGAGTGTTTGTTGACACCGATGACGTGCATTTGTTGAAAGGCTGAGGCAAACAAGCCTTACTACGTGACCATCCATAAGGTCTACAACCATTATGTTCAGCAGCTGATTGCTGTGATCAAGGACCAGTCCATGTCGGTGGATGTACGTGGACAACACTTCCTGAAGCCCTGCACTGCGTCGATGTCGATGGCTAAAACACTCACTTGTTCTTGTGAAAACTTCTCTTAGGTCCGGAATATTTACGCAGCCGGTTACCTAAGTGCTTTATGGGCGTGTTTGGTGTCCTTCAATCACGATGAGTATCGCGAGGCAATCATCACCACGTCTAAACCAGCGACAGAAGCGTTGCTGCGTTGCTGCTTCAGTGTCAAAAAGCTCTCCGGTGCTAGTTCCATCCAAGATGACGCTTTGAACGTCCTAACCAACGTCGTGAGCATTCTCGGCGACAAGGCGTTCCCGTACGTCGGAAACATCATGCAGCATATGAAATCTGTCCTGGATGACCAGAGTTCTGGTGAATCGGAGAGGAAACAGGTTGGAACTGCCCCATGGCCGCTCGGTGGTCCAAGCCGTCTTGTGCTCACTTGACAGTGCTCGCATGCTGCAGGCAATCGGATTGATCAGTGAAGTGTATGGATGTGGATGGAATGCACCACCCGGAGCAGACGATCAGATCATGCAACTGCTCCTCAAGTTAATGAGCGACGATAATCTCAGCCGGGACACGAAACCCTCCATACTAGAAGCAATCACCTGCATGCTCACAACACTACAGGGTCGATTCATGAAGTACATGGGCCATGTCTTACCGATTCTGGGCGGCGCGATGTCGGTTCGTTGACGACGCCACACTGCCCGATGCGCGTGACCAACGCAACGCCAACAGAAATCTGCGCATGTTTGTACAGGTCGAAAAACCAGTCGGAACACTGGACGAGGATGCTGAAGAAACCGCTAAATTCGTCGACAAGGTTCGTGGCCGCTTCGATGTTCCACGTCTGCACGTAGCGCCAAACTTCAACTGCTGTTCGTGGTGCGTTTCCAGCTCCGTTACGAGCTCGTGGTTTTTATCTCGGAGCTGTGCCAAGTCCCAGAAGCCAAACCCACGCTGGCAGATGCGAACTTCCAGCGAACACTGGGAACATTTATGCTGAAAATTGTACAGCCCGGTCAATGGTCGAACGATGAGGTGCCTATTTTGAGAGCCATCATTTTGGAGGACCTGGATGCACCACCCACGAAAAATCTAGCTCAAACGCTTGCCAGACAGCAGGCGGTTCAGAATTTCATAAGAGGCACCGCGTAGAATTTATTGCGTGTAGTAGTAAAGTTTTACATTCCGGTCTTGTTTTGTGGCTGCGTCCTGGCTCTCGTTTATGTGCGCGCTGTTGGCGGGTGAGATAGCAAAAGCGCAGCGGGGAACAGATGTAGCGACTTGCCGGCGTCATCAGCACTTTAATATGTCGCCGTCCCCAATATCAAACTGCAATTCCTCCCGATTCTTGCCGCACAAACCCCTGAGCTTCATTTCTCGCTTCCACTTTTTATCGAACTCCGCGCTAAGTTTCGGGCTGAACACGTTCCGCCAGTCGCCGATACCGCCTGTGGCATCCAACCAAAAACCATGATACATGAGGTGCAGTTCAACTATGCAGCTGTAGCAGTAGCCAAAACCTTTTCGGTAAATGACGCCTTGGGATCCTTTGCTGCTGAGTTCGTCCTTGATATGCTCCATGCTGCTTTTCTCGACCACATCTAGCCCATGCGTATACCATTCGAAGCAGTCATTTCTTGGACGAGCAAGGAATCGCGGGACAACAATCAAACGCACCTTGTATCAACGACTCACTAGCGTCGATATTGAGGTGTTTGGCAATTTTGCGTACTGCCCCAGCGTGATCGTGAATCATGTCTTCATACCTGATTGAAGGCAACTCTTACATGTCATGTTTCATGCGACACATTCATAACTTGAGGCAATCCCGACACGAACTTTAAAAACAGCATCTGTCCTTTTTTGTCGTTCACCAGCGCTTCGAACCACCCTTTCAAACTCACAAACCACGACCCGTAGACATTCACGCCTTCGAACCACCTATGCAGCATCCCGTGCTCGCAAGTTGGACATTGGCGCACACTTCAAGTAGCACGAGCTGGTACGTACGCCCGCAGCCACGCATCCAGCGGCCACTGAACTTCATTTTCAAGTGTTCCAAAGTGAAACTCTTGGTGGAACATGGAAACAGCCTATTAAGAACCACCAAACACCGCTCCATGAATTTCAATCATCCACATATGGTCGTTTCACATCGAAATGACTACGCACCTGGTCCTTGGGGTTGCGGGCGACATATATTACTTTGATATTGGGGTCCAGTGTCAGTTTGAATCCTCTACCTTTGCCCTACAGCATGCAAAGAAACTTGATGGGGGCACTCCAATTTACATCATGCAATGCGGTTGCGGCAATGACCTGGTTATCCGTCTCATCGCTGTCGTCGTCGCTGTCGTCGATGCCAAGTGTATGTTCGCTGTTACCCAAAAGATTGCGTCGGTAGGCATGCGTTTTTATCACCCGCCGTCTAGGTGTTATACATCAGACGCCGTGAAGGCATGGGTGGGTGTGCACTACCTCCAACAGCAAAAAGTGCAGCAACATACCCAGGCATAGCTTGCATCAACTTCAACTTGTTTTCCGTGATATTTTTCGCCTTGGCAGGTCAAGTGTCGGAAACGCAGCATGAGTGTAAGGCAAAATCACAACTTTCACTCGCAACCTTGGAATACCTGGTGAAATTTTCCTAAATCTCTCTCAAACCACAGCTTGTACAAGTTCTGTGGGTCCAGCATGTATCTAGCACATAGCCATGTAATTTGCCACCATCAGAACGGCAATGCTTCACAGTCTGCAACGGTAGCACCACCCACGTTTCGGTAAATGCCGGCATGTGCCGTCTTTTGGACGAAACTCGCTCCTCGTCACCGCCAGCAAGCAAAAGGAGGACAATTTGCTCTGTCCATGTTGTTCCAGCTTTGGGGTGTGTGGCAATGACTATATCTCCCTCTCGGTACTGGACGGTGTTGTCGAGTTCATCCCAAATTTGGGGACTTTGAAACCATTGATTATATCTGTAAGATAATCAAACGAGCCTCAATCAAATAAAACGATTTTGTTTTACTGGCAATGAATCGGATACGTACTGCCCGTGAATGAGTGTTCCTCGAATTCTATGCGCTCGGCGCCCCAAAATGGTCGCAAATGGTACGGGCTCAAATCCGAGTTCGGCCTGAGGTGAGCAGAGAACACAAGTGATATATTTCGAGTCGTCCTTTTTCGTGTACATGTCGTAGCGTAATTACCCCTGCAGCAGTCTCTAAGTCTTCGGCGAACGAAGTGCGGTGTGTGTTCAAAGACACTCCGAACAATGTTTCGTCGAAAGTACCACCTGCAACCGCACGCTGGGTTCGCTGCGTACCATACACCAACCACATCAGGCCACGATGGTACACAATAAGTAAACGCGGAGACCCACTGCTGCAGCTCAGTGAACATGCGAACCTCCACCTCCCAAGCTTTAATGCCAAAGTAGTCCGCTTGGCTTCCCAAGCCTTCGAACGACTGAACTCGCTCCTTAATCTTTTGAATGATATCAGCGGGAACAGGCGTCTTGTTGTTTTCGGAACGTTGTCCCGTCGACGAACGCTGGCGACCGCGTGCTCGACCTCGCTGCCCTGCGTCCTGGTTATCATGCTTGCGCAGAAACTCGCCCGCATTCGATCGCGGACCATTGCCATTGACGTCGGTGTCACTCTCTGCTTCTTGCGACCTTAAGTTCGAAATTTTGACCTGCTCTCTTGCCGCGGCCACCCTCTCAGCCTTCGAAGCATTCGGACGGATAAGGCCACCGCGTTTAGAGCGCGCATTGCGGGTCGGATTCAGAACGTTTGACGACCCCTTTGGTCCATCCAAGCAGTCAGAAAATGTGCCGATTTGGGTGTTGATGAAGTTGCGGAAACCTTGTTTGTCTCCGTATACCGCGCGGAATTCATCCACGGTCGCTGTGCACCCACCAGCTAATGGGTTGTCTTTGAAAGCGTCGACTCCACCTTCAACGCCTGCGTGCTCGAGAAGAGGACCGATTTTGTCTTTGTCATTGCTATCAATCTTGAAAGACCAATCCGCTCTTACGCATGTCGCCGCAACCAGTACGCACAACGTCAAGCACGGCAACACTTGCCACATTCTAGCAGTCGTACGCCCTGATGTGACGGTGGCGACGGCAACGCCAGATATGCGCGTTCCAAATACGGAGCAAAGTATTTGTGGCCGCGACAAGTGGTCTCAGAAACTCCGCATTGTCGACGCCGCTCAGCTGCCTCGGCTTTCCTGACTGAGACCACGTCAACGAGACTTTGGCTTCGACAATTTTGGTACAACTGCGCTGCGCGCCCGCTGTTGGTTTTGAGGCTGGTGCTTGCGCCGCTATCGTTGTTGCAGCGACTGTTCGTTTTGTCGTCGTCACACGTTTGTCGACACCGTTGTCATCACTGTCGTTGTTCCGCTACTGTCGTCGTTTGCGTTGTACTCACACTGCCATTGTCGCTACCGTCGTTGTCACTTTCATTGCAGTTGTCGTGGTCGCCGTGGTGGTGGCGTCGTCGTCGTGGTCGTCGTCGTCGTGGTCGTCGTCGTCGTCGTCGTC
>ENA-OWNT01003879-OWNT01003879.1-seawater-metagenome-genome-assembly--contig:-NODE-3879-length-13664-cov-4.280489_pt1 | contig 13664 bp, 8 predicted proteins | sample MGYA00238136_ERZ651165 | MGnify/ENA primary metagenome ERZ651165 (study PRJEB26861, sample SAMN08777766) | seawater metagenome | isolation source: coastal seawater | place: USA: Florida | collected...
AACCATACACGTTAAGTGGTCCTCAGACCGCCAAATGGTTGAGATGCACTCTGTGCCACCAACGAATGCGCGCTGCTTCATCTGAAATTTTCCAAAATTGGTACCACGGATTTCAACCGGAACGTTGCCATAGAACGGGGCTTTGGAAGGCACAATCTCCCTCACGGTGGCCTCTGGCTCCATCTCCATTGAAACTTGGATGTTCTCAGATGTCTTGTTGCGCCGAAGTGTGCCCCACGATCCCAGGCTCTTAAACGAATTTGACAACTGAGTACTTGGGTCATCCTTGTCGTGCTTCGCCGAAGGTGCAGAAACTCCGAATGAGGGCGCTGCAAGACTAGGTTCAAGCTCGCTTAAAACGTTTTGCGCGCCGGCCGCCACGTTCGCAGCAAAGGTCACTGATGTTGATACAAGGAAGAACACGTACAGAAGCAAATACGTTCCGTATCCACGGACGACCGTCGGCCGAAGCTCACACAGCAGAACCCACATTCTGCTCAGTGACCGAGCATGCTCGGAACCGACGAGATTCACATCGGGGCTTGTTGCTCGGACTTGAGCAGGTCCACGTCAGTTCCCGTGGCGCCAACGCCACACCAACGCACTAGATAAACGAACTCGCTTGAGGACCGCCCGAAAGATCCGTCGAAGGCGCCAACACCTAAATCGAATTTAATTGTGGTTGCAGATGTTCTTTTATGCTGTTGAATGACGTCGCGTCAGGACGCCGTAGGTGACGACAGTACCGGTAGCCTCACAAAAGTGGATGCAAAGAACAATATCTTGCTCGCTGTCCACAGTCCATCCGCCGTAAACTAGCGGGACGCAGCGAAACCGGTGCCTCACAAGTCGCGGTACTCGCCTCTGTATGGAGCGCACCCGCAATCGAAATCTTGATCGCACTCTGGCAGCCTCGACTGAAAGTCGGTTTGCATGCTTCCAGCATGCAGCCGATCCTCGTTCTTGCCGGCATTGCGTCACTGTACAACGTCGGCAGAGCACAGTTCATCGGCCGTTGTCTCAAGATCCCAACGACTGCTGCAGTCGCCGAAGCGTCTACTCGCGTGCCCATGCCCGATGCCAAGTTCATGTCCGCGTCCGCGTCCGCGTCCACATTCACGTCCGTGTCCACCTCCGTGTCCACACCAGTGTCAGTGTCCACGTCCGTGCCGAAGTGCCCGACCGGTCATGTGGTTGTGTCGTGTCGTGTCGTGTCGTGTCGTGTCGTGTCGTGTCGTGTCGTGTCGTGTCGTGGTGTGGTCGGTGTGGTGTGGTGTGGTGTGGTGTGGCGTGGCGTTGTGTTGTGTTGTGTGTTGTGTTTTGTGTTGCCTCCAAAAACCAAAAACCAACCAAACTGCGACCAAACCCAAAAGTGTATCCAAGCATCCTTCCAAGCAGCCAGCAGCAAGGAGTAAGCAGCACGCACAGTGAGTGACAGTGAGTGAGTGAGTGACAGTGAGTGAGTGACAGTGAGTGAGTGACAGTGAGTGAGTGAGTGACAGTGAGTGAGTGACAGTGAGCGCCCGCGATCATCATCGATCGATCGATCGTCTCTCCGTCACTCCGTCAGTCAGTCACTTCGTCAGTCAGTCAGTCAGTCAGCCACTCACTCACTTAGTGCCAGTCCACTCACTCACGCTCAAAGTCACTCACAGTCACTCCCTCAGTTGCTGAGGCCACTCACAGTCACTGTCTCACTGTCGCTCACAGTCACTTACTCACTGTCACTCATTCACTGTCACTCAGTCACTCACTGTCACTCACTCAAGTCGATGGTTCCTTTCTTCGCTCACTCACTCACTCACTCACTCACTCACGCAGCAGCGTTCGTTGACCATTCATTCATCCATCCATCCATTGTTCATTGTCCCATTGATTGTCCATTGTCGACTGAATGTACCATCCATACAGTACACCGAAGCCACTTTCACGAGGAGCTGTCGAGACCTTCGAGATCATTGATTGGGTGTCCCGTGCTGTATGTATCCATGCACTTACTGTACGTTCTCATTCATTTCATTCCGTCGGCCGGTCGGTCACCGCGAACGCAACGCAGAAGGTCGTTGCTGGTTGCTGGGGACGCTGCCGACATCCGCACCACAATCACAATCACAATTGTATTTGCACATTTTCCTGCTTGCTCGGATGATGTTGCCTTGTTGCCTTCGTTGTTTCTCTCTCATGCATTTCATTCAAGGTATTCAAGGTCGTTTTGCTATCATAGACTAGATCTATGCCACAGATTGATTGATTGATTGATTGATTGATTGACTGACTGACTGACTGACTGACTGACTGCCTGTGCAATCCAGTTTCGAGAAGCGAATCGCGATTGGCGGATGCCTACGTTGCGGACTAGCATGGCCGATTTGTAAGAGTGGTCGTGAATTGTGGTGTTGCAGATTACTGTCATCAGAGCAGGACTGAACGTTGTATGTGTGGTGGTACTTGAGTATGAATAGGGACGTCTTTGGACTATCGACACTGTGGGTTGGATCATGTCTCGGTGTCGTATCGATGCATTACTCGTGGACAATTCGGTCTCATTGTTTCACACCGTTGCCCGTTCGTGAATGAGGTAAGTGGAGGGGATTCACCAATCTGCCAACCAAGATGAGCAATGACACCGTCAATGCAGATCCGATGGCGATGCCGTTGTGCCGTTGCGTGATGGCGTGAACAAATGCCAGCCTGGAATTGGTCAACAAGGTAATTTCCGTGGAGAACATTACTCATTGTATTACGTGAAGTACCATTCTGACATGAATCAACAATGGCAGTTTCACAACAAAAGGCACAATGCACGACGTGAAGCTAAACTACCGGTATAAACTTTTTCAAACAAACAATCGTCAAAAAGGCGACCTATTTCGGAGTTGCCTGCCTGCTGGACGCACCCTGCTTTGCCGCAACGCGGACGTTGGTGAAGGGGCAGGCGAGTTCTCCACCAGGTTTGGTGAAGCGCCAAATATTCGGTTCTGCGACATCGTGAGGTACAAGCGGAGGGCTTCGTGACTGGGTTGCAAGATGTCCTCAGCTAATTGAATTGCCAACACAACGTCCGCAGTTGCGGATGGAAACCCGGCAATGAGGGAGCCCGTCTTTTGGTTCTGCGAGGTTCTGGCTACTCTTCGACCATTGCTATTTTGGGAGGGACTGCGCCATCGATCGAGGGTTGAGGTGTAGCCTTTCGATGGTGGCGCGCGCAATTGTTGCATTGCTCGCGGTGAAGCTGAACTCCTCGCGTTACGAGCCGTGCGCACTGTCGAAGGGGATGGCGTCATGGCATGTGCTTGGCGGACCACCATAAGTCCGTCACTCACGCTGTAATTGAGTGCTCGCAAACAGTCGCCACTGAGGGTCACAATCGCACGGAAAGTCCCCACTGCCCGATGGTCAGTCCACAGTGCAGCGTCAGATGCCCCACTGGCTAAATGCTTTGTGAAAGGAGAAACTCGAGCAAGTCGGTTGTGAACTGGCAGTGAAATCAACCCAATCGATGACTTGACTGAGCGAAGGATGTCCCTGTCAGCTTTGGCACGAGCGCAAAATGCATCGACAACCACACTCGCAACTTGACGACAGTTCGATGTCAGTTGGGCCATCACGTCAAGAACTTCTTTGACCCAAAGATGTCGACGCCGCAGTTCCAAGGTAGCTTGCGCCATGGAATCTGAGCGCTTGCGACGTTCGTTCGCGATAGCCTTCTCTATTTTAGACTTCACAATCGCGTTCATGTGCTCGGATACTGACTGCTTGATTTCGGCACTTTGCTCTTCACGCACTCGTTCAACTTTGCTTTTCAGGCTGGCAATGCTCGACTGCAGCTTGACAATTTTTCCATGCAAATATCCTTGTGAGGATCTTCTACGGGTGCCAGTGACCGAAAATCCATTCAATGCATCGTTGTGTCGTGCCGTCATTAGTTCCAGTTCTCTACGACGTCTGACAGCTGCGTCCTGACTTTCAGCGAGCACAATGTCTTGCCGGCTGTTGTATTGTTTGAATTGGAAAATCAGCTTCTTAAATCGCTCTGCAGCAAGAACCATTTTCTTCAGGCGTTCATGTTCTACGGAACTGCGGCGATTCCGCGCGATTGCCGGAGAAGGCTGCGGGCGGGGCCAGCTAGGAACATAATTGTCTGAACGAACTGGCGCTCCAAGAGACGAGCTCGAGGCCTTGTGGGGCGAGTACGTCTTGAAGTACTCAAACGGTGGCTTCTCTTGCTGGTCAATCTCTCTGAAACTGTTATCCTGCTGCCCACCACAGCGACTTTGCGTATCGTAGGATTGATAGTCGCCCATCCCGGGCGGCCGCACGGTGGAAGTTGTTGGTGGCGCCTGCGCACGAATCGACGGTTGAGCCTCTTGTGCTACTTTGCGTGGCGCTGCACCCCGAAGTGGTAAATTGCCCAAGCGCACGGCATCCGCAGCAACGCCATGTTTGTCCTGATGGAATGTTCCGGGTCGCTCAACGGCACCGTAGTCTCGTGGTTTCGACTGATTCAATTCCATTGCGGGGCCGCGTGAGTAATCCACTCGCTCGAAAGCACGTGGTCCAGCACTCACGCGGGTCAATTCTTCACCACGAACGGCGGTTTCGGCGCCACCAGGACGGGGTGGTCCAAACTCAGATGCCCCGCGCCGTTCGATCGGTTCGTCGCTTTCAACAGCCACGTTAGTGTTTGTGTCTTGAAACTGTGGCGAAGTTGATGGGAGGAGCTCTGGGATATTTGCGGCTACATGTGACTTCTCCGCGACACTGGACTGCACACTGCTGTATGAAGGACTACGTTGGCTGACTTTCTGCTTCTGTTGTTGTTGTTGTTGGAATGTCCTTAACAATGGAGGAGGGAAGTCAGCCGAAGATGCTCGTCGAGCGGCCTTGGTGACCCAATCGTCTTCATTTCCAGTGATCGCCACTCCAGCATCTGGCTCTGCATTGTGAGAGGGTTCCATTGCCGTGCGTTGCTCATCTGCGTTCGAACTCGTTGCCTGCGTCGGGGTAGGTGGGTATTTCGGAGTTTGAACAAGTGCCTCACCTTGCGAAGGGTGCGGTGCACTGTCGGCGACTTCAAGTGAAATGTTGCCGTCTTCGCTATCAGAATGGTCCAAAGCGGCGAGTGAACTCAGTGATGCGTCTAAAGCCGCAGTGTTTACCGAAAGGGTCGTGCCGTGTTGGAGGGTTGGGGTTGATGGTGGGCTGTTCGTCCGCGGAGGCGCACATTTCGTGGAGACTGCCAATTTTTCTTCTCCGTGGCAAGAGTTATCGAACACAGGACCCGGGTTCACGGAATGTGGCTCCAGTGAAGTGTTGGGGGTCAGCGTTGGTTCGTGATGGGGAGTAGGTATTGTTGCTGAAGCATCACTTGAACCGGCGACTTCAACTAAATTCGCAGGCGATGATGCGGCGCCCGTTGAAAGATGTGCATCCGGGTCGGCGTTGATGGACCCTTCGCTTGACTGCGAAATCGTGGCGTCATTTGCATCAGGGAAGGCTTCTGCCAAGGACGCATCCAAGTCATCGTGGCCTCCCTTCGGAAATGCTTTTGACAGAGAGTCATCCAACTCGTCGCCGTCACCGACACTCGACGGTGGCGCCAAGTCGATCAAACGGGCAACTGCGGCAGAGAACTCATACTCATCATATTCTATTTCTTCAGCACTACTGCTGTCAGAGCTGTCTTTGCCACTACCGTGTCGCAGGTGGTCAACACTCTCCGCAGGGACCAGCTTTCGAGGTGAACGGACGTCATCGTCGTCAAAATCATCAATGGACGACGATACGTCGGAGTGGTCGACAAATGACAGCTCTTGCGGCATTTCAACTGTGGAGATAAGCCGCGACCGCCAATGATCACCTGCTGCCAATGCTCTTGCTGCAGCAACCTTTCGGAGTGCGGCAGCCTTTTTCGCAATCCGTCCACGAGCCATAGTCTGAATATGAATGGCCGCAGAGTTCTTGGTTCTGTTTTCCCGATCGATGAACGTGGTATCAGCACCAGTTGGCCCCACATCCTCAAAACTCTGTAATGCGTTTTTGTCTGTGGCCTCTGTTTGCTGCCGCTCACTTGGAGCTGCAAGAGAACCCATCCCTGACCGATCTCTGTGGTTCAGCGCAGTGTCGATTTCTTGGTTTGCGCCGCGGCCCGCATGGTCCCCGGCAAAATCTGGTGCGACAACTGTCTCTTTTGCGGCGCGATTGTCACCACTATCTACCACTACTGTCACATTTGAAGTCCCGACGTGTGCCGCTGCTTCTGCCGCTGGTGACCGCGTCTCATCTGAAGTGCTGTTACCGGCATCCAAAGGATCACCGCAGTCCGGTTCAATCTGCAGCAATTCCATTGCTTGCATTTCAACAAACGGCGTCAATTGGTCATCTGAATCAGAAAGTTCAGTTCGCGGCACAGACGCCAATGCAATGTCAACATCGTCTTCCTCAGCGCTACTCATCTCGCTAAAATCCCTGGGAATGCGCTCTCCGCCGGGATTTTCTTGCGCAGCTGCAACCTGCTCTGAAACTCCAGGCTGCTCCGACGCTTCAGACGGTAGTTGGGCGGCCGTTTCCTCTTCTTCGACCGCTGTTGTATTAACTTGTTGTGCTGCCGTGGGTGGTTGAATGCCTCCTGGATCCTCTGCAGCTGCGCCATCAACAGCCTCTTGCTTTGATGCCACTGGCCTCTTTTGAACACCGTGATCGTCGGTTGCCATCTCCGACGACATTGCTTGAGCGGATTCTGGCTCTGTAACGAGTGCTACCGCACGCACAACTTCAGCTGACACCGTTACTTCTTGTTCAGTCACGCTCACCGCAGCTTCAGCCCCAGCTGCGTCGCTTTCGACCTCATCCTTCGCCATCTCTGATATGTCATCTGGCTCTGATGCGGGCGCTGCTTCCGAAACCTCCACTCCGAGTGCGGGCGGCTCTTCTGCATCAACAAGGCTGAGAATTTCCTGGTTGCCAGACTCATCGTCTATGTCGACACGACCTGAATTCTCGTGCTCATTGTGCTGCCCGGATGGCAACTCAATATTTGAGTTGCCCTGACTCTCCATGTGACTACCATCCGCCTCAGCACCCCCAGCTGGCTCAGGATTGGTCATCGTTTGGGTGGGCTCCGGGCTGGTGGAATCCTCATCGCGGTGCGCTGGCTTACCATCTTCGTGCATTCGCTCATCAGAGGCGTCCGCAGGGCGGTCTAAGTCATCGTCTGTGGCGCTGTGTGTACTATCCTCGTTCGAGAACTTCGGGGAAGCTTCAATGACTTCTTCAAGCTGATCAACAGTCGATTGTCTTCGATTACGGTCCAGTGGCGATGAGGTATCCGCTGACGCTTCATCGTTTGCATCGGTGCCGACCGATAAAGGTTCCAGCATTTGTAGTGATAGATCACCCATATCAAGGTCAGAATCATCTTCGGAACTGATACCCTCTGAGTGGGTGGGCTCCGGTGGCGTTTTCGGAGTGCCTGGAAAAGTTTCCAAATCAAGCAGACCTGCGTGTGTCGAAGTATTATCTGACTTGGCTGGGGGCGTTGTCTGATCTTCAATCGTAAGTGATTCAGTCTCACTGTGGGGCTCAACTGCAGCAGGGCTGTCGACAGCTGCTGTTGTAGTAGCCACCTCCAATGAAGCAGTGGAGGTGCCCGCTGTGTCCACTTCTGGCGACTCTGCAGTGACCTGCAACGGCGAATTCGTCTCGCTGTTGTCCGTGATTCCAGTTTCAGATTTCGGTAACACGGTTGCTTCGTTTGCAGCCTTCGCCGCGCTGCCCTCTGTCGATAACTCTGTACCTAATGATGCTTCTTCCTTGGGGGACTGTGACGTATTTGGGGGCACGCTCTCAGTGGATTGCTTCTCTGCCGTGTCAGTAACGTTGGTCACTGATGCGCGTTGAACAGCTGCCTGTTCAGCCTTTGCCGCCTTTGCTTGCAGTGCTGCCAAAAAGTCTTGCTCCGAAGCACCTTTCGACTTAGTCCGCAGGCGGAACTTCTTCTTCCCTTTCTTCCCCTTCCCTTTTCGGTTAGGACTGGACGGCGATGTTTTGGGGGTGGTGCGACCTCCTGGGCTCACCTCCCGCTGCCACATTTCTTGACGCATTTTTGCGTATGTGACCTGGAGGACGCCAAACAGCAAGAAACGCAAGCGTGAACGATTCACGGCCAGCGTAATGCCAATATGAAGAACAACTCACAGGAATAAATCTGGCATCTTCAGCGGTGCCAGTGTATCGCCATCCTTCTTTTGTAAATGTCGCGACATGGTCGATGTACCGGCGATGTACAGCCTTCGGCACCACATAGTTCAACGTTATCCACACAAAAATTCCTTGCACTTGGGAAAACAACATGCGGTGACGTTGGAATTCCAGGGCTCACCTGCCACCATTCACCGTCGGCTGCTAAAGCAACAAGTTCATCTCCAGGTGCAGCCGTGATGCAACGCTTGTGCGTGCTGTCACCATCCCGTACCTGTGAGAGTGGTCATCAAAATATCAGTCCGTCACTCCCACTACCGTATGCTAATAGTGCGTCAGCAGCACATCACCTGGTACATTGTGGTGAGGAGAACCGTGGGCGCTGTAATAACTTTTGGCCGTGACGGTGACGCAATTTCGGATGTGTCACTGTTCGACTGCTCGCTCGCGTCGCTCTCTTTTTGGGTGGCCGCATGGGACTCGCCAACAGGCAGCGCTGCCGTTGACGCCAGGGCAGCGGCTTCGAGCTCCGCCGAGGTCTCATTAACTTCCCCACCCTTTGCTGCAACATCCTCGCGATGCTCTGTTCCAGCCATTAAAAAGGCGGCAACAGCCGTCTGGAACAACGTACAGAAAAATCGTTGAGACAGCCGCACATGGGCAACCTCATCGTCGTTCACGAAAGACGACAATATAATACCTCTTCCGGCGAATTTCGGCGCTGGCGACGGGAGGTGTCATCAACTGAACCCTCCGCAACAAGTGCACGAGTTTCTGGACTCGCCATCAAATCTTTGACACGATTGCGTAGTCGAGACTGCAGTCTCGCGTGCGACTGGGAACTCCGGTTGGCCAACATCTTCGTCGATTGTGCGGACTCTTTCTGTTCAGCAAAACATCTTGTTGAACAATAGAAGAAACGGTCGCAGTCGAGCGCAATACAAACGGACACAACAACACAAAGACCTAAACATTGAACCAGGTCACATGCCCTCCAACGAACCTCAAATTGGGCAACCGCCTGCTTTAGGGACTCCTTCTCCGACGGTCTCCGTCCTTTCAGGAGAGGTGAGTTGCTCAAAGCAGCTGGTGAGTTGTGTGTAGACGTGCTGGTACGTTTCAAGACCGGAGTTGCAGCCATCAAAGAGTCCGTGGGAACACCTGCGGACGGAGAGGCCATTGGTTTCTCAGCTGACCTGATTTCTGGCGACGAATCGCCATCCCCGGTCTTACGACCCGCAATTCGCTGCTGAAGTCTTGCTTGCAACTTTGCCTGCGAGGCATTGGTAGCAGACTGCAAGGACGCGTCGGCAGTCGCGGTATGTTCTGCTAAACTTTTCCGAATGTTGTCGAGCGCAATTTCACCCGAATCTCTGCGTGCAGCAGTGTCTCCACTTGGGGCAGCCGAAGCATCCATTGGTCCGCCACCACTGAATCGACCGCCTCGACTTCCTGCTGCGACGTCGAAGAACGATTTCCTCTTTGTGGATTTACGCCGGGAACGTTTTGCAATAACCGGTCTCGACAGAGCCTAGCGCACAGTCACAGCAGCCACAATTCAAACAAATTTTAACTCTACAAGACCCTCCTCGCAAGACGGTACTTACCGGCGTTGGACGTGCGGAGGCGGAGACGTTATCTCCTTGAGCCTGCCATGATGATCATGAGTTTGTTTTGTGTCACTTACAGTCACTTGTTCGGAAATTCGGGGAACAAACCTCCAATCGCCTCTTTTCCTTGCGGGCACGCGACGCTCGCCGCTTCTGCAACCAAATCTGGCGTCGCTCAAACGCGGTGTACCTGTGGAGCATCGATGTTGAGTCGCGTCGTGCATCTCGACGCTTACAAGGCTGCGCGGCGGACACATTCGACATACCCGTCGTTGTCGTAATGCTCGTCACCACTATCGTCAGTTACTTCAATGTCATGCAAATCAGTGTCATCCCCTGCGTCGGCTACATTTCCTTCAAGCGCCGGTTCGGTAGTTGGCGCGATTTCACCACCCTTTGCTGGATTTCCAGTGCCGTCTCGAAGGATGTGCCCGATATTCAGCTTCAGAATCGCGCGGTTGATGCTCGATGTCACTCTGTTCAGCACCCAAACGACACAAAAGGAGTGACATGGACATGAGAAACAGACAAAATTGCTGGCGGAGACAGTGAACAACTAACCGCTTTCGACCCCTTGGTTTCGTTGAGGATTCACTGCCTGCGTTTCCTTGTGACATTCGGGGAGTACTCGTCACGAATGACGTGTGTCTTTTGCACCCGCCACCAACACAGTGCTCTGTGGCCCCATGTTGTGGTCGTCTCGTTCGGCGCCTCACCGAAAAGTACTTTTTTTCCGTCGCCCACTTTTGCGTGAGATTGTAAGTTTGTCGAACAATGGTCAGATTGGTCGAGCCACTCACTACAGCACGGCACTGATGGTTCGTTGGGCATAAGCACCTCGTGTGAACACGCTGGACAATACACCCGTCATCATCGACGACAACTTTTCGCCGGAGACGTGGCAAGAATACGCGGCAAGGATTCGTGGCAAGAGTTCGTGGCAAGAGTTCGTGGCGTGGGAATGAGCCGTGCCACCACAGTACTCGTTCAGAATGGTGCAGCGTTCATTCTACGACGCGTGGATCCCGACCCGTCGCGTCGTATCGTTGTATCTATCGCACAAGCCACGCGGCAAGCCACGTCGCTAGCCACGCGGCAAGCAAGCAAACTTCTCGTAAGGCACCCCCCCATCGCAAGCCAATCTCGCTAGCCAACACGCGCGAGTGGCGTGTTCAGTGGTGGCGCGATGCTGCGTGCGATGGTGTGCGTTGCGTTGGTCGTCGTACAGTCGCACACCGTGGATCGCTGTGTGGTCGCCTGGGTGAGTGAGTGCGCAAGTGCGGTGTCGCCAGTCTCAGCTTGGTTGGCTGTTGCAGCTCATGGACTCTCACTCACTCACTCACTCACTCACTCACTCGGCTCACTCGCTGTCCGTCAGCCGAGGACGTTGGCGTTGGCTCTGGTGTCTTCTTTCCTGCCTTCTCCACTGCCACACATTCATCGCCGAACGCTCACTCACAGCCACAGTAATTCAGTCAGCCAGGCACAGACTCCACAATGATATTCGAAGGCTGCAGCACTATCAATCTGATGCGAATGTCAAGTTGATGCGCGCATGCAGGGAGGGCTCCGATTCTTTGTTTGTCTTGATTGATTACGCTCTTGGCGTCATCAGTAGTCATAGATAAAGTGGAAAGTATGTTGGGCGACGTGTATGTCATGCGTTGGTGATGACAACTCAATAAGCGGAATGGGATTTGTTGGCCTTGAAACATGTGAAGGGTCTTGTCGTGGCGACAATGGCTGGCAATCAGCATGAACCGCTTAGATTTTTCTGCGGCCCTTCGGCGACTGGAGTGGTTGTGGCAGTGCGCAACTTGTACAAAAACATGCAACGTCGAAATCCACAATGACGTGTAGTGAGATATTGTAAGGTTACTAGCACACAGCTAAGTTGGCACGGGAAATCAAGACTGATTTACAGAAACAGAAACATCACAAATACATTCTCAAGCAGCAAGCGACATCAACCAGGCAACATTACAAAAAGAGGAGATGGCTCAGACAGGTGGCCCGCATAGAATCACTTCCATTGCTTGCGTGCAGTAGGTTCTGCATGCACGAGGCACACGCTGCACCTTGGGCAGGGTATCATTCCGGACCGGCGGGTTGAAAGGGAACGAAACATGTCGCTCAACCCCCCAACCCTTTGTCTTCATCGCCAGAACATGGACAGTTCAGCAAGTAGCAAACAGTAGGCAGCAGAGCAGTTTACAAGTTCAACACAAGCGTTCAAACAGAAGCTGTGCGCTTAGTTTTGACCCATCACGCAATTAAGGGACCAAATTGGCCTCGCAACGAAAGGCTGGAAAAAAGCGAATCAGGAAGAGTCGGAACACGCTCTCAGTGAGGGCAGTTCGACAACTCCGCCGTGCTGACATAGGGAAACCACGAGTGGTCTCAACCAAAGTCATATTGCTCTTGCATCAACGTGAACCGGTTCGCAATCGTAGATGAGTGCTGTGAGGAATCCACAGAGTGGACTCAACTCACGATGCGCCCTGCGAACGGCTGTCTGTCAAAGCTTGGGAAGTTTCGTGGATGACTTCGGAGCGAAAGGAAATGGCGGCTGAGTGTCCTGACGGCACACATGTATGGATACTGCGGAGTGCTATGCAAATCGCACGAATCCTTACTCGCGTTCTTCAGCTCACTCACCGTCGCAACCTCTCGCCGTGGTCACCAGACGCCGGACCAATAGGCCACAACCCGTCGCACAACACAGCGTGTACAGAAAATGCACTACGGCACTTCCGTTTCCGAGCGTTGTTCGCCCCATTTATTTCTTGTCTTTCGTATTTGATTGAGATTGACTTTGGCAACAAACTTCGCTGGCGCCTCCACGAGGTTCTGATTCGTTGGCGGCCAGAACTGCTTGCGCACTCAGTTCCATTTCAACTGTGTTGGCAACTTCGTTGGCGGGTCACTCACTTCAACATCACCACCTCTTCCGCCAATTCTTCCCGACGCGCCGTGGACGTTAAACCGACAAACGCAAGCATGAAACCTCGCCTCTGGAGTGATCAAGGTAAGGTAGGTCAGGTCGCACCTCAAATGGAAGAGGATCGTTCGCATGGTTGGTTGGCCCGCCACGTGGTGCCGCAGGCAGCGGCGACGCCGAGGAATTCGGGAGAACGAAGGCGGCACCGTCTGCGACTGCGGCCACGACAAACGAACGAGCAGAAGCCAACACAGCACAGCGACTGAGTGGGAGTGGGAGTGGGAGTGGGAGTGGGAGTGGGAGTGGGAGTGGGAGTGGGAGTGGGAGTGGGAGTGGGAATGGGAGTGGGAGTGGGAGTGGGAGTTTCTTCACTTTTCACTTGAACATGACACACATAAATTCAATATTCTCTCAGGGTTGATGGACTGTTTAAACTATTAAGTTTCAAACTGTACATTAGGATTCATTCTGGATGGTGGTGCATGTTGCATTTCGCATTCCCTTGTTCAAACCCACACAGACAGTCACACAGTCTCTCATGTCCACTCTCGCTCCCACTGCCCCACACACTCACCCACCCTGTCACACCACATACATGACAACCCAGCCAGCCCAGCCCAGCCCAACCCAGCCCAACCCAGCCCAACCCAACCCAGCAAGCCAAGCCAAGCCGAGCAAAGCCAAGCCAAGCCAAGCCAAGCCAAGCCACGCCACAGTGAGTGACAGTGAGTGAAGAAGGCTCCCTCCCTCCCAGCCACACACACGCACTGACTGACTGACTGACTGACTAACTGACGAAGTGCTCACTTTGAGCGTTGCTACCGCACGGTCAGTCAGTCACTCAGGGCGGGTCTTGTTTGCTCCGCGAATGTCTCGTCGGCAATATTTTTGTAGATATATTCGGATTTGACCAG
>ENA-OWNT01003880-OWNT01003880.1-seawater-metagenome-genome-assembly--contig:-NODE-3880-length-13651-cov-4.176293_pt1 | contig 13651 bp, 20 predicted proteins | sample MGYA00238136_ERZ651165 | MGnify/ENA primary metagenome ERZ651165 (study PRJEB26861, sample SAMN08777766) | seawater metagenome | isolation source: coastal seawater | place: USA: Florida | collected...
CAACTCCGGAATCAGGTCGGACGGTTTACTGAGGTGGAAGGCGCCTGAGGCCACGAACAGAATATGGTCGCTGCGGATCATGCCGTGCTTGGTGCTGACCGTGCAGCCTTCTATCAATGGCAGCAGATCGCGCTGTACACCTTCGCGGCTGACGTCGGCACCGCCGCTTTCCTGACGTTTGGCGACCTTGTCGATCTCGTCGATGAAGACGATACCGTTCTGCTCGGCGGCCTCGATCGCGCGAGCTTTGAGCTCGTCCTCATTCACCAGTTTGGCGGCTTCTTCGTCCTGAATCTGCTTGTATGCGGCTTTTACGGTCATGCGGCGGGTCTTTTTGCGGTCGCCGCCCACAAGCCAGTCATCGTGGCAGACGAACAGTTGATTCGTTTGCATGTTGGAGGGTGGCCTGTCCCGACCATCAGGATTGAAGACATCGCCGGCAAAACTGTGTGCGTTGTGGAGAATGTGTCTGTCCCCATTTGTGAGGTCTTGCTGAAAGTCTCCATTTTGGAGTCCGGGACTTACCGCTGCATCGCCACAAATGAAGTTGGCGAGGCGTCCATCGAAATTCGAATACTTGTGAGCGACAGTATTGTTGTCAACACATGTCCCATCGGAAACCCAGTGTTTGCAATGGAACCATCGGCTGCCGCCATGTTGGTCTTCTGTGCCGTTCACCAGGTGCAAACTGCGAACAACCTCAGCTACGCACAAGCAATTGCGCTCCTCAACGCTGCTGAAGGAGATCTGAACAGATTCGTTTGCTTCGGTGTCAGCGACTTCTTTTCCGAAATACCGGACGACCACGAGCCAACACGAATGTGGGAATCGTTTTCTTCACGAGAGTGCGAAGATGTTGAAGGGTCGGTTGTCGCTGACCAAACGGATGCAGGGGGTGCGCCTGCCGCAGCGATGACCCAGGAATGCGGCATGTGCGAAGAGGAATTCGACAAAAAAGAGGACATGCAGTGCCTCAACGATTGTCATCACACATTTTGTAGAGATTGCATGCGACTGTATTTGGAGTCCATGATCGATGAAGTGGACAGTTACACACAGTCCAGATTCGCGTGTCCAGAACCAGATTGCGGAATGCCACTGCACCCAGGGTTGGTGTTGCATCTTTTGCCCGAAGCGCGGCAATCGAAGTTTCTAGAGTTGACGGTAATTTCTGTGTCGCTTTGCAGCAGTCGCTTTAACACTGGCTTGCGCTTTATCGTTGTGTTTGTTTCAGGCCAAAGCACTCGTCTACACTAACAATAGGGTTGTCGAATGTGTAGAGGCCGCATGCCCCCGAATGTTGTATTACAACGGTGATCCCAAAAAGGCAGTGGATTTGCCCTGCGACGGGCGAGAGTGCACCGCTTCGGTTTGTTACAAGTGCAGAAAGCATGGTACGTGGAGACATTTACGGGCTATGCAAGTTCGGCGCCGCCTAGTAGCAATATTTCATTGACCTCTGATGAAAAAACGATGTCTGTGGTAGGGCATGCTCCCGCGGCATGCATTTTTGTTCAGAAATGGGGCGAACTCGGCGGGGAGCAAGCTGCAGAGGCCCATCTCGAGCGCATGTTCGTCAACGTACTCTCTTTCTCTCTCTCTCGCTCTGTCGTGAACTCGCTCACACGATGGTCTTTTGGTTTCAGGTGTAAGAAGTGCCCCAAATGCGGAAATGGTGCATATATTCCCGACAAAGTTGCGTGCAACCACATGTCTTGCGCTTGCGGCGCACAGTGGTGCTGGCTGTGTTTCAAGCCTTGGAACTCTCACTCAGTCTGTTCACCAGTGCCTGATCGCCTCATCAATCGGGACATGTCCGACAAGGAAAAGTGGATGGGCACAGCGCTGGGGGATGAGCTCTATCAATTTCTTCTCGACCGCTACATGTACCACGATCGATGTGCTATGTTGGTCCAGAAGCATCTCCCAAGAGATATTGCGACATTTCGCAGCAAAATTGAGAACTTCGCAGGTACGGCTCTGCGCTGTTGTGATGGCCACGGGCAATGCAGCAGCTAACTTGAAGGTTGCTTCGTAGATGCGAGCTTCAATGTTGACCACGAAACGAAGTTTCTGGACACAGTGCCAGCAGAACTCGGCAAAATGCAAGAACTGTTGAAGAATTCGTACATATTCCTGTATTTCGAGTTGGATGGACTCAAGAAAGATCTGTTTATGATTGCACACGAAAAGTTGACACGCCTCATCGGGCATTTGCAGGTGGCTTTGGGAAGATCTGTTCATCCAAACTGACCAACAAAGCAACTCGTAATTCACGAAAACATGCCTTTGTTGCTTTGTTGCAGGAGCGCATGAGCAATTTGCTGACATCCGAACTCCACACCTTGAGCCAAGATTTCCTACCATCCAAACTGTATCGGTGGCGCGCAGATATCCAGGCGCTGATTGCCGGCATCTCACGTACTGCTCACGAGTTCAACAAGGTGTGTTATAGTACGAGTATGGTCGGTGTCATGAACAGTGTTCACTCAAGCAAGCTCTTTGTTGTGTTTGTAGTCCACAATGACTGGCACCCTGGTGTCGGATCCAAAACTGGCCAAAGCTCACGATGCGTTGATGGTGCGATGAAAACAATCGTTCGCAGAAATTGCTCTCTGTCAAGCGGAACTCTCACAGTTCGATTGCATTGTGTTAGGCTCAAGAACAGCAATATATGCAACAGGGGAACTACGGCTGGACATGCTCGGGGTGCACATTCCGGAATGCTCTTAAATCAAAAACTTGCAAGGTGTGCAAATTGAAGCGCCAACCCAGAAGTGGCAGCCGACTTATGCCGTCGCCCCAGCCTGCTGCTGCAACTGCAACTCGGCGGCGCTGACTACACGACAAAGATCGCTGCGTTGCGAGAACCTCTTTTATGATAACTGACTACTCCTCTGCATTTCCGGCGTTGCGTCGCAAACAGTCACTGCAGTCACTGCCATGACATCTGGCGCTATGGCACATTATTTACACCACAACAAAATCGCACACCCACAAATCGCCGAGTGGTACTCTGCGCACACCAACGAACATGACAGACAACGGTGAGCTGACGCGCGCGGCGTGCGAATGGCACGGCCGAGGGTGAAAGTCGTACCGCTCTCCTTCAACTCCGGACACTCCGCCAAAGACCCACAGCTGGTCTCTTGTAGCTACAGCAACACATTCATTGGAGTGACTGCGAGTCCACAATACATCCATCGTGCTCGGGCTCCTTGTTACGTACCATCTGAGTTTGGTTGATCCTCGTGCGCAAGATGACCGAACGCAATCACGTCGTCGGCCTCGGATACTGCTGGCACCGTTCGCACCGCAGCGGCACTCCATCCTCGGTTCACGGGAACGGGAAAGAGTTTGTGCGGGGAAACATTGGAGACGGGGCCGACGCACTGCGTTGGCTGCAGCGAGATAGGATGCACGGGTAACAGCCATAATAGTGAGATAAGAGTCGCTCGCACAACAGTTTCAACACAACATGAACGTACGTCGTCTAGGTTGGCGTCGCACTTTCCTGTGTCCAAGACAACACAATCTTCGGCATAAACCCCGGCTCCGAGATGGCCAGCCGAGGCTTCGTCAATTTCTCCTCCGTACACCACGAGCCTGCACAAAGCACGCTGTGTTCAGCGACAGGAAGTGATCAGGTACATGCAAGTATATCATCAGACCTGTTAGTTGACGGAAGCGCCGCAGCAATACCGACAGATCGCGCTTGGAAGTTTTTCGGGAGGATGTGGGTTGCCGGTTCCTGCCACCATTGGCGAGTTTGCAGATCGAAGGCGTGGGCATCGGCCATTTCGCGACCTGCGAAGCCCCCAATTACGAACAATGTTCGGCCATCGCCGCTTGCCTGTGGAGGGTCGACAAATGTGATCAGTGCAATTACAAATCAGTGGTTGTTCCAGTTGTCGGCACTTACTGTGAAATTGGCACCACCACGGCCTTCCAAGCCCTCGTAAGGCGGGCTCGGCAATTTGGTCCATTGCTTAGTCACTGTGTTGAAGGAATGCAAATCGTTCAATCGGCCACTGGCTCCGCAGCCTCCGAAAACGAACAGTTCGTCTCCCACCGACACCATTTGGTGATAAGATCGTGCGTCAGGTGCCCCTTCAGCTGAAACCTGAGTCCACTGACGTGCTTCAGGATCGAACTGCCACAAATCGTTGAGAGCACCATCGTCCATGGTCTTGCCTTGGCGACTGTTTGCAATTACAAAACACAAAGATTACGTTCACAGCAAACTGTCATCAGCCCCGAGATAAGACACCATCCTTACCCGCCAAAGACGTAGAAGCACTCGCCAACTGTGGCCTGTGCATGTCCAATGCGTGCAGGGGGCGCTTTGCCCCGCGTGAGGTGGACGACTGTCCAGCGCTTGCTCGGTTGGTCATCAAGATCGCAAGCGTAGACAACGGAATCCACAGGCGTTCGCGGTTCGAGCTCTCCTCCGTAAACGTACAGCGTCGACCCAACGATGGAAACACCATGACTGGATCGAGGGCCCGGGCCTTCACCACTGGGCTGCTCGCGGCGCCAAACCAGAACCGTGGACGAGATCGAGCGTGGCGACGCGATAATTTCCTCCTTTTTGGGAGAACCGTCGCTGTCACCAGTGGATGGTGTGGCAGGAGACGAGTTGCTGGTGCCTTGCTTCTGTCCTTTCTTCTTCTTGCCACCTTTCTTCTTTCCTTTGACCTTTTGGTTGCGGCGCCGAGCTACGGCGGCAGGGACATTGAGCACGGTTTGGGCCTTCAACAGGCGAACGCGAGCCGCGTTTTGGTCCTTTCCCTCTTGAACAGCGGCCTTGAATTTCTTGTGATGCTTGCGTTTGGCTGCTTCGTCCGCTTCTAGTTCACCAGCTTTCCAGTAAGCTGCAGCGGAGTCGGCGAAGTTGTGAAGTGCGAGGTGGCATTGGCCGAGTCGGAGGTACCCCTTAAGCCACTTTTCTGCCACTTGGGTGGCGCGCGCTGCATCTGCCGCGGATGCCAGTCGCCGCAGTTTAGCAATTTGAGCCTCTGCACACATTGCAGCAATCGAGTGAGAACAACTGTATTATTTCGTCATACCTCGGCAGTGTTTTGCATACCATGAGTGAAAGCAATAGAGCCTCGATCAGCACGTCCCTTCAACTTGGCCTCCTGCTCATCCGCCACACCCAACAAAGCCGCAGCCCGGTTGCTGTAGAGAATTGCCAGAGTGGTGCTGTCATCGCTGGCCACAGCCTACAAAAATATTTGTGCATTCAACACACCAGTCCGACAGTTGGAGGCATCAGCATCCATTGTTTACTAACGTGGCCGATCGCCTCATCGTAGCTCTTGACAGCCTCGAGGAACTTCTTCGCGATGTAGTGCTTGTTACCTTCGGCTTTGACTTTGAGGGCCAATTCTTTTGCCTCGGCCTTCTTTTGCTCGGCACTCTCCTGCATTGAAGCAACCTGGGCGCCATACTCTTCACGCCGCTTGATAGCAGTCGCCCGGATTTCCTCCAATGGGGTGTCACGTAGCTCGTCCGTGTATGGCAACAGGCCGGCAACCATCTGCCATTCGTTGTAGAAGGCAGCACAATCCACTGGGTACAAGTCCTCGCCGTTCTTTTGATTGGCTGCTTCGTGAAGCTTCTCAGGCGTCAATAGCTCCAAAAACTTGTCGAACACCTCTTTGCCTCCGACCTCTGAGCACACAAACAAAGGACCGGTGCTCCCGCGCTCTGCCGATGTGAGTGCAGTGACCTCAGCTCCCGCAGAAAGCAAAGACTGCGAAATCAACAATCAAGATAGTGCCACGGTGTGAGGTAAGAACCACTACCATCGACAGTCTGCACAATGCCGAAACGTTGTCGTACCCCAACTATGGCGGCACTTCCCGTGGCCGTCGCGATAATCAACGGCGTAACACTGTCCTTATCACGAGCATTTGGGTCTGCTTTGTTATCGAGCAGCGCCGTCACTGTCACTTCGTTGCTGCTGCCGCACGCCCAATGAAGCGGAGTGCCTGGCAACCAACGCACATAACGCCCAAAACAAGTGAGTGCAATATTCACGAGGTGATTGGACGCGTTGAATTGTCACAGCGACAGCGATTAGGTACAAACCAGCAGCACTAGGGGCGTTGACGTCGGCCTTTGCGGTCACCAGCGACCCAATGAAGTCCGCGGACAGACCTTCACCAGCAGCTTTATGAATAGCGCTGTTCCCTCGAGCGTCAGTAGTAGTGACTTGGCACCCAAAGCTGATGAGGACCTACGAATTACAAAGACCAGCATCACACAAAAACCCATGAATAAGAACCTCAAGCCAAGTCGTTGAACGATCATAGTGAAGAGTGCCGCGGTTGCATACGTACATCGGCTGCTTCTTCGGCACCACACTCCACCGCTAGAAGAAGCGGCGTGGCGTGTTCATCATCAACAGCATCAAGAGCCTCTACTTTCTCGGCGTGGGACGCATCTTTCATGACCTCCTCGAACACATACCGCACGATATCTTTGGCGTTGCCCTGCGCCGCGAAGTGGAGGAGCGAACGTTGGCGACCGTCCTTGAACGTGAGGACTACTTCGCGTTCGTGCGCCGAATCGATTTCACCCGGGGCGTGAGCACGGTCATGGAATTCCAGCCCATCTCTGATGCTGGCCGCGCATTCTCCCATCGCAGTCATGAATTTTGACAAGTGGTTGTCCTTCGCCGCTGTGAAAAGGTTCAACAAACGCGCTTTGGCGCGCTGGAATTCACCATGGCGCTTGTCGTGCTGCGCCTGAGTTTGAACTCGACTCATGGTTGCCACAAACCAGCTGAAGGGACAATATGTTGTCTACCAAAAACAAAAGTGCTGGTCACAGGCGGAGTCCAGAAGCGTTGGGATCGACGCAAATAAAAATTGCCATAAAAAATAGCAGCAGCGTCGCAATGCCACAGCTGCATTGTTGACGGCCATTGTGACTGTTGTGAGCCACCCGTCATTTTCGCGTTGTGTTGTGTTGCTTCGTCTCGCCATCGCGACACCTGCTTCTACATTTTCTAGCCACGTTTCAACCTGACGACGACGATGAAGATGTGGCAACAACGTAGGAGGCCAAGGTACGGAGACAAAGCAAGCACCTACGAAGAGAGATGCGCTTAAATGACGGCGTGGTACCCACGGCGGAGTTTTGACGACAGTGAAGCAGTAAAACAAGCAGTGGCGACATCTACGAGTGGGTGGGTGGGTGGATTTCGAAGGCTGGGTAGGGCGTGTTCATCATCACCACCACCACCACCGCCGCCGCCGTCATTTTATCGTTATGATCATCATCGTCGTCGTCGTCGCTGTCGTCGTCGTCGTCGTCGCTGTGGTTGTCGTCGTCGTCGTTGTGGTCGTCGTCGTCGTCGCTGTGGTCGTCGTTGTCGTCGTTGTGTTGGCCACCGGCGGACGGCCTCTGGCCACTGACTGCCTCCTCGGCCGCTCTCCGTCGTCGTCGCTGTCGCTGTCGTTGTCGTTGTTGTCATCGCCGCCCGCAGCCCACACAGCCGTCCACAGGTACGCGCGGAGTTGCATCGTATTACTATTATCGGATACATGCCTCTGACTTATTTTAACTGTGAATGTGATTGTCAAGTATTAGGAATTACCCGTGTGTTGTGTTGTGGTCGATGGTAGCTGACGAAGCAGGGAGTGCCGGATGGAGATAGGTAAGGTGTGCTGGATGAGGATAGGTTCCAAGAACAATGGAAGGACGGAAGGAAGGAAGGAAGGAAAGAAGGAAGGAAGGAAGGAAGGAAGTGTTTGCGAGTTTGCGATGTTGCAGCTACCCTACGAGAACTCATTGAAAGGGATCTACAACTCGAGTCGATTTCGGCTTTGTCGGGGCTGGGAGGAGGCTGTTTTTTCCCGCTTCCCTAAATGACCGACCTCTCAGGCTAGTTTGTGGCACTCTGAGCGACAGACTTCAATCGCGGCAATGCATCATGATAGTGCAAAAACCGTACTCGAGGACTTTGCAGCGGTGCTACTACGAGGGTATGCAGTAACGGTGCAGCAAGTGGTGTGACAAGTTGTGGATGATTGCCCGCTCTCTGCCCTTGCCCTCGTCCGCTTCCGCTTCTTTGGACTGCGCGACGGTACTGAGTCTGAGTCTGCACCAACAGCACTCTGCGTGCGGATCTGTGTGTGTCTTGGTCTGTGCACGCGATGCAATGCTTTACAATGTAAGAACACAAGAGATAGCCATGCGCCAGCATCGTTACGCAGCTTCACTCTTGGTTGCAGTTGCAGTTGAGTAGCTGAATGGAGTGATAGTAAAATAATACGGAAAAAAAAAAGTTTGCGTGTAGAACGATTGTTGTATCGGCCACACACATGTGCCGATCGACAGGGAAGACAAAGTTGTGAGGCAGAAAGACACTCAGGACGATGCGGCCTTCGACTTATGCAGGTGTGCGTTGCCGGCCGATATTGCTGCTGCAGCTTGTTCCGCTGGGATAAGCTGCGCGTACTGAGTTTTGGCGTCTGGATCCATTTCTCCGTGACCTAAACCCCAAGGATATTGACACCGACAGTGTTATGTTGCGAACAGGTACCGACACCACGATTTCTGCGGTTGCACGCGTACCGGAGGCCACGCGGCAGGCGTTCATGAGCTCTTCAAGGTTTGGCGAATCTGTGATCTGCTTTTGGCGCATTCCATACACGAGTGTCCCGTCCTGAGAAAACACAAATGTTCCGGAGAGCTTCCAAGGTTCTGAAGCAGCGTCTTTGGCGATGTCGCTCTGGCTGGAGCTGAGCACGGTTTTAAGAGCCTGATGCACATGCATGGATACCGTGAACCAGGTTGTTTCCATGCAGGCGAAGACGACAGCAGCCATTCTCACCTTTGGTGCAAACAAGCCCCAAACGTTGGCGGTGTTCGACAGCATCAAGGCTTTCGAGACAGGGCAATCTGGTTCAGCCTCGTAATACGTATCGCCTTGCCATGAACCTCCTTTGACCCACTTCTGGATACCATCGGAGCCTCGTCCAATCGCAATCATAGAGACACCGTAGTTCGCCAGCGTTGGCTTCAGCAGGCTGAGTTCTCGAGCGTGATCTCGACAGAGGCTGCACCTACATTGCGTTGTTGGCACAAGACAGTTGTGTGACCATATTCCCATACGCACAACGTGTGCGACACCAAGAGTGTTGCGTACCCGTAGCGTCGAACTAAGTGGATCAAAGTGGCTTTACCTGAAGGTAGAAATGAAGCAGGTGGCGGTCAAGACAACCAAGAAAAAACGAACTGCAAGGGCTTGGCGTCAGACAACTCACCTGTCATCAGCGAACCCAGGGTGCACGGCACGTCCGCAACGTTGCGAACAGTCTGTGACTTGAGGACGGCCACGTTAATGCCTGTGGGGGACGACAGCAAGCACCAACAGAGCAAAAAGTGGTGTTATGTGCAATGATGATGAAGTTGGTCCGCCGGGAATTCCATGTTGCGCGACAAACCGGCATTGTTCGCGGCCTCAGCTTCGGCTTGGGACCGAAGAAAATTGGACAGGGCAGCCGCTGCTGAACTGTTGCTTTCGACGCTGATTTGCCTCGGCGAATGAATGGGGGTCAGAGCGTCGAATCCGCTGCCAGCATCGCCGGCATTGGTGGCGTGCTGCTGCAAATTCTGCTGCGTCAATGGAACTGCGTTGTCGAAACTGTCCTCCAGGCCTCCGTAACCACCGCCAGGGGATCTCACGAAGTCGACAGCTTCCAGATCAGTCTACACACGAGGCAACATGGTACAGACACGCACAACGCACAGAACGCAATATTTGAGTCGGAGTTCAATGTGCAGGCCAATCTGCCGCAGGTAATTGCCGTACCTTAAGTCCCGGCTGGTTGAAGTAGGAAAGGTCATCGAACCTGATATATGCAACGAAGGGACAGTTGAGAATGGCATAGAAGCCAGTACACACATCCTCATCCATTGAGGGCGGCGACAGCACTCACATGAAGTCCAGGGTTTGGTCACCGTCCCCGCCAAAGACATCAAAGTCGTCTCCAACGTCGCCACCATTCAATATTTGTTCTCGAAGGGCATTGGTCATTCCAAAGCTTCCAATGCTATCAACGCTGATTTCACGTTGATCAAGTGGGATGTCGTCTTGCGTTTTCGGGGGAGCGATCAGTGTGGACGGTGCAGCTGGCCCAGACGCGGTGGTGCTGTTCGCCGGGTGATTCCGGCTCAATCGACTCTTTTTACGGCCTTTGTCCACGACGATGCGTAAGCATGACGATAGCTCTAGTTCTCCACTCTTCGAAATTTTGTTGTCGGCCACGAGTTCGGCAAGCAACTCTTGCGTTGTATCGAAACTAACAATTCTGGAATCCGTTTGTCGTTGGTACCTGGGGAAACACAAGGGCGGAAGACAGACGGCACGATTGTCAATCCGTAAAATGAAACGACAGTCGAGGATGGCAGTGGTGGCAGTGACTGTACGTACGCCAATGCCACGTCGCCGTTCAGACCATAGCAATGCTGGCAAATTGTGCGGATGGTATCTATTGAGAGGGGCGTCGGCACTCGGAAGCGACGCAGCTGCCCTTGCAGTGAAATCTTGATGCACACTACCTCAGCGCCTGCTTTGGGCGTAAGACTCTCACAGTCGTTGCAGTCAGAACAGCCGCTGTCCTCTGCTTTTGACCGCTTACGATGTGTTACCGACGTGTTCACAGTGACATTGCGGGGGTTGGTTCCGGATCTGGCAACAATTTGACTGCTCGGCTGTTGGAACACTGCGGGAGGTGCCTGGGAGGTGTTGGATAGCTGCCTCCCGGAGTGTCTCATGGACGCGAGTGACGACGAGAGCATCGTCCTGCACGTGAAAGAAAACCAAAGGCCACCCAAGCCAGCGACTACGAGTACGGGTTCTGTTAGGTAAACGCCGGGTGCTAGCCCCGCGTTGACAACCCAGCGGATGTAGATATAGACGAGCTGTCTGAGCGCGCGCGGCTCCGAGATCAGCGCAAAAAAAAGTATCGCTTTAATTTTGTTGACTGTGCGCCAAGTGTTTTGTGCAGTAGACAGGGACCCTTTGAGTCCATGGTGCCGACTCTAAGCAAGAAGGCACAAGAGGTACCGCAAGCAAGACGCGTCCGTGGTGCACACACACCCACACACCCACACCAACCAACCACCAACCAACCACCAACCACCCACACCACTACGAGCAAGCGACAGCCAGCCGAACTAACAAGCAAACAAGCAGACTTTGTGCCATTGTCGGAAGGCAGGCAGGCAGGCAGGCAGCCCAGCCAGCCCAGACCAGCCCAGACCAGCCCAGACCAGCCCAGACCAGCCCAGACAAGTCAAGCCAAACAAGCATTGTAGCATTGAAGCATTGAAGCATTGAAGCATTGAAGCATTGTAGCATTGAAGCATTGAAGCATTGAAGCATTGAAGCAAACCAAGCAACCAAGCCAAGCAACGAAGGAACCGTCCACCCACCCACCCGACCAACCAACAACAAACCAACAACGACCGACCGACCGACCGACCGAACAAACACACACACAAACGAACGAACGAACGAACGAACAATTGCACGCACGAACGAACGAACAAACCAACAAACCAACAACGAAGGAACGAACGAAGGAACGAACGAAGGAACGAACGAACTCGACGAACTCGACGACCGAACTCGAGCCGGCTTCTTCATCCATCACACATCACACATCACACACACGCTCACTCGCTCCACCCTCCGCCCTCACTCACTCACACGCCCACACAGCACAGCGCTCAGCTCTCCGCTCTCCGCTCTCAGCTCTCACTCACTGACTGACTTACTCGAGCCAGTGCGACTGAGTGAGTGAGTGAGTGAGTGAGGGGAGGGGAGGGGAGTCACAGACAACGACCAGACAACAACAGACAGACGACGGATTGACTAATCTTGAATCATAGTAATTTGTATGTACAGTACGATAATCACATAATTTGATAGTGGAGAATGGTAAAGTGAAAAGTGAAAGTGAATATGTTCATTCACAGTTGAACAACGAACGAAGGAACAACGCGGATTGCGGCGGCACACTGTGGCACCCTCAGTGCATCACGCACACGCACACACACACGCAGGAAGGAAGGAAGGAAGGAAAACATTCGCAAGTTGGAAGTTGGTTGGTTGTTGGTTGGTTAGTTGGGAAGACGGACAGAGGAGAGGTTGGAAAGATTTGAAAGTTTGTCTGGCTCAATTCCACTGAGGATATTTTTCAAATTGGCGACCGTCGCTTCTGAAAAATCAAAGACCAAAGACCTCCCAGAGTTTGGCACAAAGAGCAAGAATGAATGGAAAGAATGGCAGAATGGCAGAATGGCAAAATGGCAAAATGGTAAAATGGTCCGGACAGGAAATTGGAGAAAAAGAAAAAGTGAAAAAGTGAAAAATGGAAAATGGAAAAAGGAGAAGAATGAAAAGGGAAAGGTATAGTGCAGGGTCAGCGGCATGTGTGTGGAACAAAAAACACAAGCAAAAAAGCAAAAAAGAAAAAAAGCAAATAGCAAAAACGCAAAAGTGTAAAGTGTAAAGTGTAAAGCGAAAAGTGAAAATTGAAAATTGAAAAGTGAAAAGTGTTTCGAAAAGTGGATCCGAACAGCACAAGCCAAAAGCCCAAAAGCCCAAAAAGCCAAAAAGCCCAAAAAGCCAAAAGCCCAAAAAGCCCAAAAAGCAAAAAGCCAAAAAAGCTCAAATGCCAAAAATGCCAAAAAGCCAAAAGCCAAAGCGCCAACGACAAAAACCCGCCCACACGCCAACAAACCAACAAACCGACAAACCAACAACAAAACAAAACCAAAACAACCAAAAAACCGAAAAACCGAAAACAGAACAAAACCCAAAAACCAAAAACCAAAAAACAGAAAAGGAAATAGGAAATAGGAAACAGGAAATAGGAAAATAGGATAGCACGCTGGCTCGGACTCTCCTCACTCGCCCACTCCCACTGCACTCTAATCACTCACAAATCACAACCCCACGACCCAACAAACAAACAAACAAACAACCCTTCAACCTTTCTCGTTCTTGCGAACTTTCGCATCCACGAGTGAGGGTGACGTCCGTCAGTCGTCTGATCCCCCCACCTCTCCCCACCCTCCCACCCACCCTCCCACGCCGCACCGTCGCCCCCCGATTGACAAAATACCATGTAATGCCATTTGTAGATATGTTGATTAAGTGACTACTTAGTGGTGTATACTCTTCTACTTCAGGCATTTTACGTATTCCGAAGCCGCGTCGTCCTGGCAATAAGTGTATTCCTGAATCAAGGTAGCTCAGTTCTCACCTATATAGGTACATGAGAAGTACTCCATAATCAGCATTATGGTTCCACATATAATCCTATTTATGGATATGGCATAATACAACTTGTGAACGAGAAATATAAGGTATCTACATACAGGAATACACGCTACGTGTGTGTTCCATCCACTTCGTTCGTTTGTTCGTGCGCTCGAGCTTCGGCGCGGTAAGCATTTGTTTGTTCCAAAGTAGTTGGTACCTGGTACGGATACACTGTACTGTTGGTACAATACTTTTCTGCATTTTGAGTTTTGTTGCGTTCCTTTTGTTTTCGTTCGTTCGTTCGTTCGTTCGTTCGTTCGTTCGTTCGTTCGTTCGTTCGTTCGTTCGTTCGTTCGTTCG
>ENA-OWNT01003881-OWNT01003881.1-seawater-metagenome-genome-assembly--contig:-NODE-3881-length-13647-cov-4.008548_pt1 | contig 13647 bp, 12 predicted proteins | sample MGYA00238136_ERZ651165 | MGnify/ENA primary metagenome ERZ651165 (study PRJEB26861, sample SAMN08777766) | seawater metagenome | isolation source: coastal seawater | place: USA: Florida | collected...
CAAACTCAATGGTCAGTGGCAGCATAGCACTGATACTGATGTACATTTGGTGTTTGATCCGCTGACTTTTGAATTTACTCGCAAAGCTTCATTACCTGTTGCTAGAAATAGTGCCGCAACGGCTCAACTAGGCGAACGTTGGTTTGTTATTGGTGGGCGACAGATAAATGGCAAGTTATTTAATGAACTACTCGAGTATCTGCCTCATGAAGACAAATGGCTTGCACTCGCCGAAATGCCAGAAGCTCGAGCTGGACATGCTGCTGCCATATTACATGACAAGCTTTATGTATTTGGTGGTGAAAATAGGCAAGGTATAAATAAAGACATTCTTGAGTTTGATTTTAAAACCAGTCAATGGCAACGCATAGCAGGGCAAGAAGTCGCAAGGCATGGTCTTGGAGCCGTTACGGTAAATGACTATATCTTACTTATCGGCGGCGCAAAGCAAGTGGGATTAAAGCAAACTTTAAAGACCACTCAGCGCTTCACCCCTCAGAAAAACGTATTTTAGCTCCTAAAATAACGATTCTGCCTTTTGCACTTTAGCGCACTAATGGGTCTACGCTAAAGTGCATTTCACGGGCATTTCAAAAATACCTGTTATCAGTTGTGTTTGTCATTAAGTTGTATTTTATTTGTTGAAAAAACATGCAAAGCTAAATCTTAGCCGTCTTTTGAGTAAATCCATCCAGATATTTTTCATTACATAGTAGTTACATTTTTACCTAATTTGCTATTTATTTATATGTTTTAGATAAAAGTAAATTTTAATTTAATTTAATAAAGTTTTTTATCTTATTGTTTTTGCTGGTTATATTTTTAATTTTGTTTTTTAGGAAAGAGCGATAGCGTTTTTTTAAAGTATTTTGATTTGTTGCAAAATTGAAAACAGGAAAATAATATAGCGCCTTATTTTGGAGTGAGGCGTCTATGAAAGGAAAATCGACATGGCTCATGTTGTCAGTGAGTGCCTTAATATTTGCCGTGGGCGGATATTTTTGGTTGTCACCGAAACAAACTGAAGCTGTAAAAAAAGCAATGCCAGTTTTAAATTTGGCTGTGCAACCTGTGCAAAAAGAATTTCACTATTTTGAGATCGAATCGCAAAGTTTAGTGCAACCTACTGTCATATCTCATTTAGCTGTTGAAGTAGCAGGGAGTGTGCAGCAAGTGTCTTTACGAGAAGGTGACTTTGTTCGTGCAGGTGAGGTATTGCTAGAAATTAATCCACTTGTCTACCAAGCAAAATTAGCCGCCGCTAAGGCGAATTTAGCAGCTAAGCGGTTAGCATTTTTAGAAGCGAAAGCGACTCATGAAGCAGCCATTGAAGAGCACAAACATAGTCATGAAAAAGCAACGCCTCTGGGATTAAAGTTACCTCACTTTGAACTTGCTCAGGCGCAATTGCATGCGGCTGAAAAGACGTTAACTAATGCAAAGTATGAGCTAAAAGCCACTAAAGTGATCGCGCCTTTTGATGGGTTGATCATGAAACGCGCTGTGGATCAGAGTGAGTTTGTTGAGGCCGGAGAGGTTTTGTTTGAGTTTGCTTCGCTTGAAAATGCACAAGTCAGACTACCAGTCACTCAAAAAGAGCTAGCGCTGTTAAAAATAGGTCATGGTACTTTAGTTGAGCCACTTCAAGCTCGGCTACAATGGCAAAACGGCAGTGTAGTTAGTACGCTTCCAGCTAGCGTTAAAAAGACACTTTCTGCAGTCAGTGAAGATACACAGCAAACGTATTTAGTTATTGATATTCCAACCCCTTATTTATTTCAACAAAATGACAGCGTTGTCAGTGGTGTGCCGTTCGGTCAATTTGTGAATGCGACTGTGCGGGCTAATGAGCCTTATGAAGTGGTGAAGCTACCCGCAAAGTTATTAAAGCGAAATCAATCGGTGGTTACAGTTGCTAAGAACCGATTACAAATTACTGATGTAACTGTGCTACACAAAGATGCTGAGACCGTGTTTATTAGTGACGGTTTGGCTTCTGAGCAATGGGTGTCTTCTGTCAGAGTGGCGAACCCTGTACCTGGTACTGAAGTTAATTTAACAAATTTAGCCGAAGTACAGAGTGCAAATGCGAAGTCGAGTAGGAGACAGGCGCTATGAACCGCGGGATCATCGCTTGGTTTATTGCGAACCCAATCGCAGCAAACTTTCTAATGGCATTGTTGATTATCTCGGGTGTGGTCTCTGTTTTTAACATTGCAAAACAATATGAGCCTGAAAAACAACAAGACAAAATATTAGTCTCTGCAGTTTATCCAGGAGCAGTGCCACAAGAGGTTGAAGAGTCGATTGTAGTGAAGATCGAGGAGCGGAACAAATTTATAGAAGGCATTGAAAAGTTTGAAAGCACCAGCCAGTTTTCTGCGGGCAGTGTGCTATTTCACTTAGCTGACGGTGATGATATGGCGCGCGTACTGCGTGAGATCCGCTCAGAGGTAAATGCTATTTCGACCTTTCCGGTTGGTATGGAAAGCTTGGTGGTTCAAGAGGTAAAAAATTGGCGTAGACTGATGTTTGTGCAGCTCTACGGTGAAGCCGAACCGCAAACTATCAAAGAGATCACCAAAGATATTCGAGATGACATCGCACAACTCGAAGGAGTCTCAAAAGCCCATATTCCGTGGATCGAAAAGTACGAAATTGCCATTGAGGTGTCACCCGAAAAAATCTTGCAGTACCAACTTTCGCTAGATGAGATAGCGAGCAAAATTCGCCTTATTTCCCAGAATATTGGCGGTGGTGTGTTGCGCAGCCAGTCAGGCGATATCAAGGTGTATTCGAACAATAAGGCGCGGCATGTACATGAGTTTGAAAACTTAGTCATAGTTCAGCGTGCTGGTCGCTCAATTAAACTCAAAGACATAGCGACAGTTACCGACACCTTTGAAGAAAAAGGCAGCTTTTTTGGTTTTAACGGTCACGGCGGGGAAGCCATCGCGATTGATTCGATTGGTAATCAAAATGATTTAGCGGTTTCTGAGCGCGTATATGCTTACTTAGAGCAAAAGCGTGCGACCTTGCCCGATGGTATCAAACTTGAAGTTTGGTCAGATAACTCCTACTACCTCGCAGGTCGTTTGATGTTATTGGTTGAGAATATACTGGTTGGTTCGGTACTCATCTTTATTTTCATTGGTTTGTTCTTAAATCTACAGCTCGCCTTCTGGGTGGTACTGGGTGTGTTCACGACTATCTCTGGGGTAGTTGCGCTGATGCCACTTGACGCCTTGGGGAGCATTTCTATCAATATGTTTAGCTTGTTCGCCTTTATTTTGGTGCTTGGAATAGTGGTCGATGATGCGGTGATCATCGGTGAAGGTGCTTATCAAGAATGTGAACATGCCGGTAACGCCAATGCTGAGACAATTTACAAAGGGGTGAAGAAAGTTTCTACTCCTGCCATCTTTGGGGTGCTCACAACCATACTCGCATTTGTGCCCTTGGTGATATTGCAAAGTGAGTCATCATCACTGTGGAATACCATAGGCATTGTGGCTATTTTGTGTTTATTAGTGTCTTTAGTTGAAAGTAAATTAATTTTACCAAGCCACCTTGTCGGTATGCGATTACAGCGTAAACAAGACAGTAAATTGAGCCGTCAACTGCAGCAGTTAGCAACCCATCATTACCCGCGCTTTTTAAGTAGCTGTTTAGATAATCGAGGTATGGTACTGCTGTTATTCAGTGCGGTATTTTTCAGTCTGTATGCCTATTACAAGTCAGGTCATATTAAAACGGTGCTGTGGCCTAAACTCCCAAGTGACTACATAAATGTGGTGATCAAAGGCAATGAAGGGCTACCGAATCGTGATGCGCATTTAATTGTACAAGATGCCATTGCTGCATTAGATGAAGTTGAACAGTCGTTGTTTGACGCTCACGGTGTTGAGGTTGTGAAACACCATTTATATTGGCGCCAAGGTGATTCTGACTCCGGGATTTTTGTGGAGTTGATCAAGGCTGAAGATCGTCCCGTTTCAACAGATGACATTATCGTTCTATGGCGAGAAAAAATTGGTATGCCAGCTGGAGTGAAAAGTATTTCAATCGATCAAGCCAGTAGCTCAGCGGGGCCAAATTTTGCGTTGTCGATCACTTCTCAATCTCCTAGTCAATTGCTCAATGCAGCAGCAGATATTAAACAGTATTTAATTAATACCAAAGGGGTAATGGAGGCGTTTGACTCAAGTCATGGAGGCACTGAGCAACTCAAACTTGCCATCCTGCCACAAGGAGAGTTTTTGGGTTTAACTGTGTCAGACATTGCTTTGCAAGTTAGGCAAAGTGTATATGGCATTGAAGTACATCGTTTGATCAAGGGATCTGAAGATACCAAAGTCATGCTGCGTTATCCCAAGGCATTACGCATTGAAGCATCTGATATTGATGACGTGTTGATCAAAACGCCCGCGGGTCACTTTGTGCCTTTGCAGCAAGTTGCCACTTATCACTATGAGAGTGCCGTTTCTCAAATTCAGCGTGTTAATGGTGTCAATGCCATTCATGTTAGTGCATATGTAAACGATGCCTTAGTCAGCCCAGAGCAAGTTCAGCAAGCGGTGATGACATTTTTTGATACGCAAATTAAAACTCAATATCCACAGGTTGCGGTCAAACTTTCTGGTAATGCCCTCGAAGCACAGAAAACCATGCTGCAAATGTATGGCTTATTTTTTGTCGTCACTGTGCTGATTTATGGTGCATTAGCTATTCCGCTTAGATCTTACTTTAAGCCGTTAATCATTTTATTGGTCATTCCGTTGTCGTTCTTCGGCGCGTTAGTTGGCCATATTGTGTTGGATATCAATGTCTCACTACTGTCTTTTATGGGGTGTATGGCATTGTCCGGGGTGGTCGTCAATGACTCTTTGGTGTTGATGCACCAAATTTATCAAACCCCAAATCCAACCCGTGCAGAAATCATTCGTGCGTGTGCCTCACGCTTTAGACCCATTTTCATTAACTCGTTTACCACTTTTTTAGGTCTGGTGCCGCTGTTAATTGAGAGTAATCCGCAGTCGCAATTTATCGTACCGATGGCGGTGTCGTTGAGTTTTGGCGTGTTGTTATCGTCGATGATAACCCTGGTGTTGATACCGCTTTTAGTATCAATGAAGTTTAACTTTAAGTTTAATTTGTATCGGACTGCCTAATTAAAGCGGTCGGTCTTGTTCTCAAGGAGTGAACATGCGTGACGTTGGTTTAGATTACTTAAAACTGATTATGTCGATTATGGTAGTGGGCATTCATGTTGGATTTTTGTCTTATCATGACCATTTACTAAGTTCTGTGTTTGCACAGGGTCTGTTTAGGATAGCGGTGCCTGTGTTCTTTATTATCAATGGCTTTTATTTGTATGAGACCTTTGTGAACAACAAAGAAAGCAAGGTGTTCTCTTACTTATTAGGGTTATTTTTAATTTGGCAATTTGTCTATTCTTACTTTTACATTGGGTTAGCCGCTGAGAATTTTGGCAGTTTCTTGCTGACGTTCTTAATGGGTTACAACCACCTTTGGTATATCTCAGCGTTGATCGTCGGCGTAGTATTTGTACGTTTTGTGAGTGGCTTCTCAACTCGAAGACTCACAACCATCGCATTATGCCTTTTTGTGGTTGGGTGTTTTATGCAGTACGGTGATGTATATGGATTTATTCCATTCGAGTCGGGGTATCTGTATTACCGCAATGCGTTATTTATGGCGTTTCCATTTTTGATTATTGGCTTTTTGTTCCGTCGTTTTGAAAAGCAGGGCGGGCAATTGTTTCAGGTCACTTGGTTACACCTAGTTGTGGCATGTGCTTTGATCATGCTCGAAAGTGTACTGAATTTTCAATATCATGGTGAAATCAAAGGTTACGATATTCCGTTTGGTTTGATAGTAACTGCACCGATTGTGTTCTTATTTTTCTATCAAAAATTCCCAAAACGCCAAAGTACACTGAGTAAAGATATCGCCACGTATTCGACAGGGATTTACTTAATCCATCCATGGTTTAACTACTTTATTCACACTCAAAATATGCCCCATGGCACGCTCACTAAGTTCTTACTTTCTAGCTGTTTATCGGCCTTAACCGTGTACTTATTTCTACTTTGTCAGAAAACCATTCGCAGTTTTGCAAATACTCAGGAGGTGGCTAAATGAGTGGGCGTCGCGCATTTATAAAGGGCGTTGTATCGCTGTCGGTCGCCTCGGCATTTTGGAATGGCTATGCCCGTGCAGAAGTTTCAAACCTAGTTAATGAGTTCAAGGGGCTAGGCGACAAGCTTGGGGCTATTTTTGCTGTTGATAGCGGTTATCTAAATGACATAGTGCCGCAAATTGTGGTGCAACTGAACGAGCAAGAGCGCGGGTATTTAAAAGCGCTCATGCAAGCAAGCAATATTAACAGTGCTTATGGCAATAGCGATCAAGCCACTAAATTGGTGGTACAGAAAATTATGAAGGGCATTTATACGGGCAAATACATCAATCACTTTGATGCTCGTTATGATTTTTCGGGGGGATACAGCCGTAAGCTTCTGCCAGAAGTCTATAAACCTCGTATCGTGTGTAGTGGCGCGACCAATTATTGGGCGTCGATTTAAGGGGTAAAACAATGAGTAAACATTATCAAGCCGTCGTTGTAGGGACTGGGGTTGCCGGTGTGATGGCCGCAAAGAAATTAGTAGAAGCAGGTGTGAAAACCTTGATCCTCGAAGCGGGTAAGCGCTTAAACCGAGAAGAGTTGGTTAAGATTAGTCGCGCTACTGCTCGCTGGGATTCAATGGCTCCTTATCCTGCGGCCCCCCATGCTCGCCACGCTGATCCTATCGGTGATCCTGACTATATCACTTCTACAAAAAAATCGTACGATACCAGTTATGTGCGTCATGCAGGCGGTACGACCTGGCATTGGGGATCGGTTTCTTGGCGTTTTATTGCTAAAGATTTTAAATTAAAAAGCCATTATGGCATCGGTCGAGACTGGCCTATTGGTTATAATGACTTAGAACGATTCTACAGTGAGGCTGAATATGAGATGGGGGTGTCGGGCACTGAAATCCCTCATATTGATTCGCCAAGAAGCCAGCCATTTCCTATGGCGCCATTACAGTTTACCTATATGGATAAAGTGTTAGAGAAGCCACTTGAGTCTTTGGGCATGAAGTTATATCAAGAGCCTGTTTCTCGTAACAGCCGAGCTTATGATAACCGCCCGTCTTGTTGTGGTAACAATAACTGTATTCCTATCTGCCCGATAGGTGCGCAATACTGCGCCGATATGACACTTGAAAAAGTGCTTAAAATGGGCGCGGATATTCGCTACAACGCCGTGGTTAATCGTTTAGAAGATGATGAGCAAGGCAATATCACTGGGCTGTTTTATTTAGAGCCAGATGGACGAGAATATAAGGTTACAGCCGATCATTATATTTTGTCGGCCAACGCCATTGAGACAGTAAAAATTCTGCTTAACTCAAAAACCAAATACAGCCCAACTGGCATTGCGAATCAAAATGACTTAGTGGGTCGAAACTTGATGGATCATCCGCATATTTACGCCACTTTTGATTGTGACTTTCCTGTTTACGCAGGTCGAGGCCCAGTGGGGATCACTGGCATAACGCAATTTATGGATGGTGAATTTAGAAAGTCGATGGCGGCAAAGAAGTTCTCGATCCTCAACGGTAATCATCTTGAATCGGTTGCTGAGCAACTTATTGATAAAGGTTATATTGGCGAAGCACTCAATAAAGAAATCGCACGCGTCGCAACCCATAGATTTAGCTCATATGTACAACACGAGCAGTTACCTGATCCAAACAATCGAATTTATTTAAGCGATAAAAAAGACATGCTTGGACTGCCGATGCCCGTGGTTGAATGGTCAGTCGAAGATTATGTAGTAAAAAGCGCCGAACATAGCCGTGATTTATATCATCAAATTGCTGAGAAAATTGGTGCGAAAGTGCATGTAGAAATGCACATGGGTTCTGACGCTCACACTTTAGGGACTACCATCATGGGGGATAATGAACATGATTCGGTGGTTGATAAAAACTGCGCGGCGCATGCACATAAAAACCTGTTCTTAAATGGGGGTACTGTATTTAGCAGTGCTTCAAGCGTTAACCCAACTTTGACGATTGGTGCATTAGGGTTGAGAGTGGGAGAGCATGTTGCGCAATTACTAAAACATAATAAGCAAGCCGCCTAATTAACCTGAGTTATTATTAATACCTTAGGCCTAAGCAAAAAACTAGCCCCGCATTTGCGGGGCTATTTTTATTCAGGAAACATTTCTTCAAGGGTTAACCCTGATAACTTTTTGATGGTGTTTAATAGGTAATAAAGTGCCACAAAAAACAAAATCATGCTTGGTATCGCAATCACCGGGTAACTTAACGCCGTCATTCTGCCAAGTTCATTATTGAACGCTTCGGTGCCTGTGGGACTCACGACAATCATTTTTGCCAAGATATAGTTCATCGCAGAAGAGAACACAAACGAAGCCCCTAAAATATTCGAAGCCACAGTTTGTACTTTCGGCAGTTTATCGAGATTCCCTTTTTCTTCGAGCGCTTTTTCAATACGTGCCACGTCTAACGTATTTTGGTTAAACAGCATGGTCTTCAGGAGTGGGTATTTCGTGTGTTGGCTTACAAAGATGGCAATGGCGATTAGGCCGGGTACCAAAGCTTCTTTAATGGCGATGTATTTTACATCAAGTTCTAATAAGCTGATCCCACCGGTTAAGAGTACAGAAACAATACCTAGAATAGAGATAAAACTAAATTTGCCGGTTTTCTTTAATTCCCATAACCCAAAGCCTAAAGGAAATGCGAGGGCAACCGCCACGCCTAAGCTTGGCCCCAAATGTTCTGCGCCTGAAAAACGAGTAAGAATAATAACGGGAATAATAATATTGAATAGCAGCTGGCTGAAAAAGCCGCTCGGTTTGTTTTCTTGCTGTGTCACTGAAACCTCTATGAGTCACTGAGCATTTTTCAGAGTGTATGACACCTTCTTGCCTAACTGCAATCTCTTTCAGGTGAATACAAGACGACAAAGGTTTTTGCTGTCTTTGTTGGGCTGTTTACATATTGAGTAAATTTTAAATGATAAAAGTTATTTTGAAGATGCTTGTAAAGTCGCTGATGGGATCAATATTTATAGTGTGCAATACCCTGAAGGGGTAGCTTATCCGGGGCGATGCGTCAAAAACTAAGTAGTGATTTAGACGCAGGGACCCTTTAACAGGCTCTGTGGGGGGTGCACTTTTTTATCACCGTCTTTTAAATCAACAGCCTAATAAACTATTTATGCTGGATGAGTTGTTAGATTAATTTGCTAAATAGAGTAACCACATACCTTGTGATTACTCTATATTTTTCTGACTTAACTTGTCTATCGTCGACCAATACTCAAGCTGCCAACTCCACCCATAAATTCACAGGTGCTTAAATCAATTTGTGCTTCGTCATAGCTATCCCAAATGTATCTTGAGATCAGTCTATGTGTATTTGCATCATGACATAGCACTTCGTAGAAGGTTTGACCTTGTACTTGTTGTGTTGAAGCAGCAACAGCCTGTTGAGACGAAGCTGTGGTAATAATAAATGTCGCAGCAGCGATAATTAATGTCTTACATTTCATAATTAATTTCCTTTTATTAAATATAGCTGAACCTAAATTTGATACAGCAGAAATTAATCTATCTTTAAACAAAAAAATATCAAGCGGCACGGAGCGATTTCAGGTGACGGTGCTTTGTAAGGCTTGGCGGTACTGGTTTGCTAGCCGATGCTTAATTTGTAACTTGATGTGAAGTTCTATTGACGACTATAGAGTCTTTACTTAATTTGGTTAAACCCACTAAGGGTAAAAACTTTTAAGGAAAAAACATGAAATTAAAATTACAAAAGAAACCACTTAAATCATTATCAAAAGATTCGGCTTTACATCTACAAGCAACTCCTCAAATTGCCGGTGGTGTAAAAATCACAGAGTGGTGTAGTCGTGATAAAAAATGCCTAGTAACAGAAACCTGCTACGAAACTGATCAAAAAAACTGCACTGTGATGTAACTAGCCATTCATAAAGATAGCTTTTAGAAAACGGATTTTATTCATATCGAGCCTGTAGTAAACAGGCTCATATCTTCAGTCAAAACGCCGACTAATTTATACTTCTGCAAACACCTGTTATCCTATGCTCATTCAGTATTTAGAGCACGAACACATGATTAAAGAAAACGACATCATCGAAACACTTGAAGAGCTTGAAGCTTTCTTATTATTGGTTGAAAACGGCGGCTTAGGCCTAACCAATGTTGAAGGGGTTGCTTTAGCAACCAATAACAGTAATGGTCGCCCATTTGTTGCGGTATTGGATGATAAACACCAGCTTTTACTTGGTCGCTGGGTATCACAAGACGTTTACGAAAACGGCAAAGACATGGTGCGCTACGGGGTTAAAAAACGCCACTAATTAACACCCTGCCACCAGCTAATGAGAAGTGATTTTGTTTGCCCATAATGAGTCTTACAAAGTGGCTTCTCACATTAACGCGACTTATTATTGCCGCAACCCGCAACCCGCAACCCGCAACCCGCAACCCGCAACCCGCAACCCGCAACCCGCAACCCGCTAACTATATAAAAATACTCGTTAATTTTTATAGGTCATTTGTCCAATAGGCCAGTCTAAGGCATTTGCTCCATGTAATTTTAGATTTTGATGTTTATCTTCAATATCGATTTTTACTGTTGGAGCGACCACGATGATCCGCGTTTATGATTTACCCACACGAGTGTTTCACTGGCTTTTTGCCTTTGGTTTTTTAACCGCTTTTACCCTTGCTAATACCATAGACGATGAACAAGCCGCTTTTTCGTATCACATGATAGCAGGAGCAACCATGTGCATGGCGCTTATCTGGCGTGTTATTTGGGGTTTTGTAGGCACTAAACACGCCAAGTTTACTGATTTTAATTTAAGCCCATCCGCGTTAATGCATTACTTGAAAGGAGCACTGAGTGGCAGTAATTCGCACTCTGTGGGGCATAACCCTGCTTCGAGCTGGGCGTCAATCACTATGATGATATTAGCGGCCTGTTTAGGTGTAACAGGCTTTTTGATGACCAATGGACCATTTAATGAGGTGATTGAAGAGGTGCACGAGTTATGCGCCAATGCGTTTATGCTGGTGGTGGTATTGCATTTATGTGGCATTGCGCTGCACACCATTAAATATCGAGATCCCATTGGTAAAAGTATGGTAAGCGGTGAAAAGTCGGTATCAGATGACACTAAACCTGTGGCCACATTTACCACTTTGGGCGTGCTGTGCTTAGTGGCTACTTTGCTATTTACCACGACTTTGATAGCACAATTTGATCCACATACGCGTACAACTTCAATTTTTGGGGTAACTTGGCAGTTATCAGAGTTTGAAACTGACGAGCACAAAGCGCATGATGAACATTATGATGAGCATGAATAGAGAAGCTTATGACTCGTAAAGACCGTCTGATTTTACTGTCTACCTTGTTAATAATAACGGTATTAATCGCAGTAGATCTCTCGACCGATTTAAAAGAAGGTGTGGCACTGTGGCATCTTGTTATTGAGGGAGCAGCGGGGGTTATGGCGCTCATTGGTATTGCGTATATTTTTAAAGACATTGTTCAGCTGAAACAAGACTTACAGTCAGAGCGGGCGCTGGCGAAAGATTATCGAGCAGAGGCCGAATTGTGGCGCGAGAAGTCTAAAACCTATTTAGATGGTTTATCGATTTTAATCGATGAGCAATTAACCCTTTGGCAGCTCACCCCCGCAGAGCGAGAAGTGGCGTTTTTATTGTTAAAAGGCATGAGTTTAAAAGAGCTTGCTGAGCTTAGAGGCACAAGCGAAAAAACCGCCCGTGCCCAGTCTATGTCTATCTATGCAAAAGCAGGCCTCAGTGGTCGTTCAGAACTCTCGGCGTTCTTTTTAGAAGACTTGTTGCCAGCAAGGGATCCAGACTAACCCAGCGCCTTAATTGCCTGACCAATACCATCTAACGTCAACGGATACATGCGTTTATCCATTAGCTCATAAATGATGTCGATTGAATGATAGTAACGCCAATAATCTACTGGTTGTGGGTTTAACCAAACTACATTGTCAAAATGATTGGTAATGCGTTTTAGCCAAGCGCTGCCGGGCTCTTCATTCCAATGTTCAACGCTGCCGCCGGGGTAGTTGATTTCATAAGGGCCCATGGTGGCATCACCGACAAAAATCACTTTGTAATCTGAGCCGAAGCGGTTGATCACTGTCATGGTGTCGAGCACATTTTGAAAGCGGCGTTCATTGTCTTGCCAAACGTGTTCATAAAGACAGTTATGAAAGTAGAAAAACTCTAAATGCTTAAATTCACTGTGTGCGGCGCTAAATAACTCTTCACAGGTGTGAATGTAATCGTCCATCGAGCCGCCGATATCAAAAAACATTAGCACTTTAACGGCATTATGACGCTGCGGCTGCATTCTTACGTCGAGCATACCGCCTTGCTTTGCAGTGGCTTCGATGGTGTGGTTTAAATCGAGTTCATCACTCTCGCCACTGCGGGCGAATTTGCGCAGTTTTTTGAGCGCCAGCTTCATGGTACGAGAGCTGATATCGGCATCTTGGTCGAGATTTTTAAACTGACGTTTGTCCCACACTTTTACGGCGCGTCGATTGCGGTTGCCATCTTGACCTATGCGGATACCTTCAGGGTTATAACCGTAGGCACCAAACGGTGAAGTGCCGCCTGTGCCAACCCATTTGTTGCCGCCAGCGTGACGCTTTTGTTGCTTTTTCAAACGCTCGGCAAGGGTTTCCATGAGTTTATCTAAGCCACCGAGAGATTTAAGCTGTGCTTTTTCTTCATCACTGAGCTGTTTTTCAAACTCTTTTCTTAGCCAATCGCTGGGCAAGTTATGCTGTTGTAACTGGCTAAAAATATCGATGCTTTCAACGCCTTCAAAATACTCGGCAAAAGCGCGGTCGAATTTATCGAATTGGGTTTCGTCTTTGACCAAGCATAGCTTGGCAAGCTCATAAAAGCCGTCAATGTCGGCAAATACTACTTGTTGCTTTAGGGCGTTAATTAAATCGAGTAGCTCGCGCAAGCTGGCCTTTACGCGATACTTTTTTAGGGTGAAGAAAAAGTCGATCAGCATGGGGTTAACCGCGCTTGGCCATAAACGCCAACTTTTCTAACAGACTGACATCTTGCTCGTTTTTAAGCAGCGCGCCAAATAATGGCATTAACCCGCCTTTGTGCGTTTTATCGTGCAGTGTTTTGGCGTCGATGTCTTCGGCTAGTAATAATTTCAGCCAATCGATTAATTCACTGGTCGATGGCTTTTTACGTAAGCCATTTACTTCGCGTAAGTTGAAGAACACACTGAGTGCCGTTTGCACCAACTCTTGTTTGATATTTGGGTGGTGAACATCAATGATGCTGGCCATTTCTTCAGGTGTTGGGAAGTTGATATAGTGGAAGAAACATCTGCGAAGGAAGGCATCTGGCAATTCTTTTTCATTGTTCGAAGTAATAATCACAATCGGGCGTTGTTTTGCTTTAACAACTTCTTGTGTTTCATAGACATA
>ENA-OWNT01003882-OWNT01003882.1-seawater-metagenome-genome-assembly--contig:-NODE-3882-length-13646-cov-3.833075_pt1 | contig 13646 bp, 12 predicted proteins | sample MGYA00238136_ERZ651165 | MGnify/ENA primary metagenome ERZ651165 (study PRJEB26861, sample SAMN08777766) | seawater metagenome | isolation source: coastal seawater | place: USA: Florida | collected...
CCACCCAACTGCAAACTGCAAACACAACACTGCAACGAAGAAACCGTCGTTCGTTCGTTCGTTCGTTCGTTCGTTCGTTCGTTCGTTCGTTCGTTCGTTCGTTCGGCGTTTTGTTGTTTTTATTTTTTTATTGATAATTTGACATCCAGTACCATGAAATAGTAATATTTTATTTCCATTATTACATACTGTACATTGATATATATATGATATTACACAAAGCACTATAGCACTATTGCAGTCAAATTCAGTAATGAACTCTATTTCACATTCTTCAAAATAAGTGAAATAGAAAAAATCATTTATAGGAATGTACATTGAAAATATGATAAGTTGCCTTGTGATAACTTCGGAGCCGCGGTTGTGCGCTGTGGGCTGTGGGCGTGGCTCCGTACAACAGCCTGTGGACGACCGATTTTCGACTTTTGAGTTTTGAGTTTGTTTTCGTCGTCGTTGTCTTCGTCGTCGTCGTCTTCGTCGTCCTCGTTGTCGTCGTCGTCGTCGTTGTCATCGTTGTTTGTCGTCGTCGTCGTGTTGTCACATTATTTATTCATCGCCGCTGCACTACTGTTGCATCATCGTCACCGTCGTCACGGTCGCGTTTTGTTTGTCGGTGGCACTGCACTGCAGTGCACCTACCACCGCCACCGTCGTCGCGGTCGCTTTGGTTTGTCGGTGGCACTGCAGTGAACCTACCTTACCACACCACGATAGAGACGGCCAACACGACAACTCGACGACGATTGGTATTCACAAAGGCCTTGCGTTGTACGCCTCGCCAGTGTTGTGTGGTCGCGCAAGGTCCATGTGCAGGCATTGGCACTGCGGGGATAAGGTCTGCCGACTGGAGACGCTGCCAGTGACACCCCGGCTGCGATATTGAAAGTCGACGAAACTAAACAGGCGAGAAGAACGACAGAGAGAAACACTCCACATTTTCTACCTCCGAGCAGGATCGGCTCACGGTCTATCCGCTCCTTGTGCCGTTGCTGTGCCAAGACAGGATGTGGGGCCGCCTCCTCATCGTGGCGGTATCGGCGATATTTATAGCGGATGCAGCTGCATACGAGTGGGACAAAATCACCAATGGCGTTGTTGTTGGCGAAGGGAAAGACGTTGGATTTGCCACAGGGACGTGTGATCTCGAGTGCTGTAAGGCGAAATGTGATGCCGAGCCTCGCTGCAACTCTTTCGCACATGCGTCGGGAAACTGCTACCTGAAGGACAAGTGTGTTTCTGCGACGGAGAAAACGAAGAAGTCGGCTTACCGAACTTACTTCCGGCAAGGACCGTGTCCGCGAAGCGCGGAAACAGCGAAGGCGGATGCAGCTGCCGCTCTCGAAGCAGCGAGTAGCGCCGCAGCGAATGAGGCACCAGCACCTTCACGTGCTAAAGTAGAGTATGCATACCCACCACCCGCACCGTTCCCCAAGGAGGCCGGGTCGGCTCTGCCCAAGCTGTACCGTGAGCCACGATCATCAGCCCCTTGGGCGGCTCTGCCCAAGAACGTGTACGACGCGCACTGTGACTTTTTGGACAAGTCTGGAATTGAGTGGATCGTCGTGCTCGGCGACTCTGTCGCACGCGCGTTTGGAGTGGCCCTGATGGAGCACTTAGCTGGCGACGATGTGCACTTCTGCGACGCAGCAAATGGTCCACCGCAGGTGCTGGGAGACAAAAAGTATCTCAATGACAAGAAGTACGTGGCGGCGGTATGCTGTGTCTGTTGGTTTTTCTAACACAACTCCATCATGACACCATTCGTTTGACCATACTTTGCGGCAGATACAAAGAATATCGACGACAGACATGCCCAGGTAGGTCACTGGTCGGCAACGTTCACCATCTTTACAACACCATTGATTATTTATTTTGCGCTGTCTTGCAGCGGGGTATGAAATTTTCACGGAGGGTCTGAATCCAGAAGTCAACTCCCCGCTCGAAGCAAGAGTTTGCGGCGGGTTCGTGAACGTTGCTTTCCATTTTGTTTTGTGCCGGAAAATCAAGTAACCCCATGGTGTCCATTCTTCCTTCTTGCAGGAAAGTTAAAGTAACGACCGTGGAGATTTGGGAGTACGAGCACATCGAGGAACGCCTTATCCCCTTTCTTCGTGGCGAGGCAATTGACTTTGGAATTTTGGGCAAACCGGACTTGGTGGTGAGCCGAATCAGCTGTTGTTGCAATTTGGAAACCTCAGTGTGAAGCTCGTCCGACGTTGCTTGGTGCGCAGGTGTCTTCCATCTTTCGGTCTGTGCGATATGTTACGCGGTACCAGAAATACCCAGGTCTTGTGAAGTGGTTTGAGAAGCTGTTCCAAGCAGCAAAAGATGAAGGCATGCGGCAAATATATGTGGGAATGCACGAGAGAAACATGCGGAAGGTACGGTGCACGCAGTCGAATCAATATTGCACTGCACATCTGTGAATCAAAGTCTGGCAACTTTTTGACATAGGTGCCGAAGATTTTCCACAAAACGCAGAACAATACACACTGCGCTCTGGCCAATCAGGCTGCGTGGGAAGCCGCAGAAGCAGTGGGTACTTCAGTTGTAGATTTGTTCAATATCACCAACAACGAGGAGTTGTGGATGGACACCAGCGATGGCACACATGTTGGCTGGAAGGTTCGTGGGTGTACTATGCTGTGCAAGCAACGAGAGTCCGCGAAGCGCTTCTCCGGTTTTAAGCAACTGCACCCGCACATATGCACAGGCCAACCTTGTGAAGGTCGATCGTTTGCTTCGGGTACGTACGCGTCCATCGCGTTCGTTTCTGTGATGATCGGGACTCTGAACTTACTGTGTGCACCTTCTGTCAACATTACTTGTCAGGCGATCCCTAATTCGAAGTATCCAGATGATTCCCGTTTTGGCGATGCGGAGAAGGGGCACAGTGAACTGTGAAGTGCGTCAGTGGCTTCCCTTCTCCAGACTGCATGAATACATGCAGATGGTTCTAGATACCACCATATTCCTTACTTACAGTCCATAAACTCCTCGGCTTGAGACAGATACAAAGACCTCCCAAAACTCTTGCTTGCCAAACTTTCCCGACCTTTGCCACGTCGATGTTGTGGACATTCGTACGGTTGGCACTCCGTATGTGGCAGCATCCATGTTTGTGGATGCAGCTGTACCATAATAGCGTGGCGTCTCCATGTCCCCACGTCCCCACGTCCCCGTCCATCCATCCGTCCATCCATCCGTCCATATCTATGGTATTCATCCACCTCTATCCATCCATCCGTCCATCTATCCATCATCTATCTCTGCATCCATCCATCCATCCATCTATCTCTCCATCTTTCATGCATCCGCTGCATTCCATCATGCGTCCGGATGCACCAAATCTTCACCGTCAGCTCCCAGTGACTCCCCAGTGACTCCCAATCACTCCCTCCCAGTCAGCTGACTGACAGCCAGTCAGCGCTCAGTCACTGTCAGTCCAACCCCAGTTAGTTACTCACCGTCACTCACTGACAGTCACCGACACTCCGTTCGTTCGTTCGTTCATTCGTTCGTTCGTTCGTTCGTTCGTTCGTTCATTCGTTCATTCGTTCGTTCGTTCGTTCGTCGTTCGTTGTGAAGTGCGTTTTCACGTGGCATCGCTGTATCGCTGTGCGCTGTGCTGCGTTCGCCTACTTCGTCCGTGCATTCACTTCGTTCGCTTCGTTCGCTTTGCTTCTCTTCCGTTGCTTCGCCGCGTTCGCATCGTTCGCTGCGGTCGCTTCGTTCGCTGCGTTCGCTTCGTTCGCTTTGTTCGCTTCGTTCGCTGCGGTCGCTGCGTTCGCTGCGTTCGCTTCGTTCGCTGCGTTTGCTGCGTTCGCGTCGTTCGCTTCGTTCGCTTCGCTTCACCTCGTAAGCTGTGTCGACATACGCACACACACACACGCACATGGATACTCCACACAGCACAGCGCACACCGCACACCGCGTTCAGCCAAGTTTTAGGGTGTGCTGTTCTGCGCTGTGTGTGGATGTGCGCGGACATGCGCGGACGTGTGACGATGCATGTGCCACAGGTGGATGACAGGCGTGGCTGCATGATGTGGATAGTTTGTCCGATGTCGGTGCTGCGAGGTTCGTGTGGGGACAGGGAAGCGTTCTTCCCTGTTTTCGTCGGGTTCGTTGCTCACGTCAACGAAAGCAATCAGCAGCGTCGCGAGTTGCTGCATACTCGGACGTCATAGTTGGACAAGTACGCGGAACAGAAGACTGCGAAAATAATCTGTGTGACAGTGTGTCTCGTCCGTGGTGGTCTTGGTAAAACTCGTTGCGACTGTAGTGGCGCGGGTGTAGCTACCGTTCGGTTTGACTACCCGGTAGCGACCACAGCACGATGCGCGAGGAGATTGACGGCGAAATATCTCAAAAGTAGCCGCCCAATTTTTACAACGTCAAGTTTGAGCAAGACTTCATCTTGCCGCGATGTAAAAAATTCCACAATTTCGAGCACGTTGCTTGTGGAAGTCAACAATGAGAATATATAACTGCGTCACGCTGGCCGTGGCACTCCTTGTCATGGTGCTGCCAGGTGTGCACCCGAGCATGGAAAGCACCCTTTTTGAAATGGACTTGTACCAAATGCTGGGTCTTGATAGAAACTGCACAAATAGAGATATTCGTAGCAAGTACAGACAACTCGCGCGCAAATACCACCCGGACAAACTTTCCGACAACTCAAACTCCTCCAGCAACCAGTTCATTGTGTTAGTTGAGGCCGTTGAGATACTGTCTGATGAGCAGACGAGGCAGCGATACGATCGACGACTGCAAAGGGCCTCGTCGCCTAGAGGACGAAGACGTGACCATCGGCATCATCGCCCGAACAGGCACCGCCGGCACAGACACCATCATCACCCTCCGCATCACTGGGAAGACGCAACCGTGCACCAGTACCACCCGCAACAGCCGCCGCATCATCGCGCCAGACCATTCCAGCGGCCGGACGTGTGGAATGAGCCGCCCAAGACGAAAGAACAAAAGCGGGAGGAGCGGTTGAGACGGAAAAACTGGAGAGCTGAGCGGCGCGCGCGCAACCGAAGGTCAAAGATTCGCGAAGCCGCCAGGAAGCGTGCGAAGGGCGTGATGTGATGTTATGCTGGCAATTAAAGTCCCGTATTGGACTACTGCGCGCAATACTACAAGCGCGTTTCGTGAATCTCGTGCAAGTGAGCAGCGTTCACACTGAAACTGCACTGACGACGATCGCTGGCACTTCCCTTTGACGGCAGTGCTGCGATCTAATATTTATTTTCTACCGTCATCACTCTTGTCTCAATTTACATGCCGTGGTACACGAATGTTGTTGGACTCTCTCAACAAAGGCAGATATCACGAAGGCACAATGCGCGACAAATGTAAGCGGATAAGGAGGTTTACAGTGATGACCGTGCATTCGACGAAATCCTGTTGAAAGTGCACTTGCTTGTTTCAAATGGGCCGTAATTTGCGCTATCGGGTTCTGTTCGAACTTCAACAAGCTGTCCTGTTCGACTCTGTGTTGGCGCAACACCAATGTTTGTGTGATGCAACTTAGCATTCCCAGCGCAGAGCGTTGAACCAAAGCATATACACGCACCTTCTCCAGCATCCATGCAATTGTGCCGTCAGGATCGTTTTTGGGAGTGTTTGCCACGAAGCGCTGCCCAACCTCGCACACCTCCTCGTCGTCGCAGTCATCCTCTCCGGAAGACTCGGGCACAGCACAAGTTACCATTTCGCCAATGATGATGCCGCGGACTGGTCGATTCGGCCTTGCACCGTATTCGACTGTCCATCCAACGATGCGCGCTGTTCCATTTGGGCGTGACGTGTAGTTATCCAGCCCGAGATCGTTGGTAGCATCTTCGTATTCGGATGGGTCACGGCGGGTGTACGGCTGCTGCGGTGGTCGAGTGGAGTAGATTCCCACGGCATGCTTTGTCAGAAAACCGCCATTGCCGTACACAAGACCTTTAACTTCCCGCCGTTCACTGCGTTGGATGTCTCGCATTCTCTCCACAACAGCAGCGATAGAGTGCGTTACGTAGTTGTTCCCCGGGCCGCCGTGGTACGGCAAACCCCCTATTCAAAAGCAAATACAGCCTGTGACTGCGTCTGCTGCCGTCAGGGCCCTAATTCCACACAATTCATAGTCATCGAACCTGTAACAGTAAGGCGATGTGCCCCAGCTCGCGCAGAGTCGAATCCGAGCGCGTCGCAAGCTTGCTCAACAGCGATGGGGAAACAGGAATAAATGTCTGTGACGTCCACTGGCGGTCCTAGTGTGCAGATTCGATCAGTTAAATGGGCTGTCCACCCCGATCCAAACTTGCACAGTAAAAGATTGCGCACTGACCATCACCGACCCTTCGAGAACTGCGGACGAGGCCTGACGATCGCAGAGCCTCGTCGTAGGCAGCACGTATTGCGCGCGTGTCACTGAGGTGGCGCCGCACGGGCACTTCCGTGTCATATCCCTGTCAAGGATACAGTTCAACCATATGAGATGCGGTAGTTTGATTGCACCACAATTTGTTGCGACAACAGCAATCAAACCTCTCCACTCCCAACCAGAAATATGTACTTGTTCGGGTCAACGCCTCGCCTTTCGGCCTCACCGAGTGACATTACCAGAAGGCAGGCAGACTGATTTACTTCGTCTCTGGACACAATCTTCTTTCTGTACCTGTTGTCGTACAAGGGAGTATTGTCAGCGTGCTTGGCGACATACACGAAAAATCCAAAAAGTTGGCGACTCACGGATAAGCCAGCATCCTATTAGATTTGTCGGGTGCACGAATTTCTTCGGCGGTCAATGCCTGCGGGAACCATGAGTGTTCCGGGTGCTCCGCCTAGTCGGAACAAAAACATGATGTCTTTGCACCTCAAGTTCACTGAATCACATCACCATTCCATTTGAACGTACCGCCACCTGGCTAAAACCTGCGAACAACTCTGCGATCGCTTTATGATGTGCTCCTGTCGCTCCGCCATGGTGGGAATGATTGTAGGCATTTTCGAGAAGAGCATATGTATTGATTGGAGTGTACGACCCTGCACAGACACACCCGCGACTGATTAGCCCACTGTGCGGTGCTGTGTCTTCACCGACCGCACGCATGCTTGAACATGCATGTGCGCAACACTTGCCGTGCACGAGTTGGTGAACAATAATCGGAATCACAGTTGCCAAATCGCGTGGTTGGTTGACTCCCTACAGCAGCAGCAGTCAGTGCACTTATGAGCGTCGAAGATTCATTCACAGCACAACACAGCAACAACTGTATTGTTTGTATTGTTTGTATTGCGACTCACACGCACGGCTTCCTACCTTGGGCTTTTTGGTAGATTTTGAGAACTCGTTGGAGTCACACCAGCCAAGCGACGGCAACTCTTCGTGCCGACCTGCACGGGCGATGTTGTCGAACGAATGGTTTGCCTCCGCACCTCCAATTAAAATCGGACCCTGTGGAAGTTTGCCCTGATTTAATAACTCGCCGACTTTGTTCAAGACATATTGCGGACCATTTCCACCAGGAAAAGACCGCCAGCACAGGTCATCCCGGACCGCGCGAGCTCCAATCGTATTCGCAACTGTTCTGGGAAAATTCGCATACGGCCGTGAGCCGAATCGACCTTTCCATCGCTCTTCAAAGAACATGTCCATCATACAGACCATTTGGACATCAGCCAGCACGGGCCCAGCCTCGAGGCCTGCATCTACTGCGGCCAATTTCGCTGCTTCATGGACCAGCTGGGCAGGTGTAAGAGATTTTTCGACGGACTTTTCACGGTTCGTGAGGCGCCCCACACCAACAATAACGACTTGCCTGTCCTTGTCCATCTGTGCAACAAGACACTGCGGTCTGTCACGCAAGTACCAGATCCGTGCGCACCGCTGGCACACTGCAGCAGTACTGCCAGTTACACGAATGAAAAAAAAAACATGACGCAAAACGAAAACCAATTTGCGGCCCAGGCACAAAGAAAGAACACCAATACACAAAATCTATCGACGCACACCCGCGACCGTACTCATGCACTTCGCCATGCTGGACCCAAGTCCCTCGATCAAACGCGAAGAACCTGGCATTCTGCACGCCTCTTGTGTGGAACCCACATTCTCCGTTGTACAAAAGGGTGTCGTCATGGCGTCGTCGTGTGTCACATCCGTCGGGGCAGGGTGTTTTCAGCGGGTCGGGAACAAGTTGCTAACTTAGTTGCCAACGCAGCGACACAACGACGACGACAACGACGAACGACGACAAAACAGCAACAAAGTGGACAACTGCGAAGCCGAGTAGTTGAACCTGTACACTGTACTGCGACGACGACGACGACTCACGTTGTGAGTTGTGAATGCCATTCGTGATGTAGATCTACACCATGCGCAACGATTTTGTTTGACGAGGTGGTTGGCAGTAGTGGTGGTGATGACGGTGATGGTGATGACGGGGATGGTTGATGGTGATGGTGACGGGCAGGACGTGGTGGCTGACTGTTCATGGTGCTTGTGGCGCTGAAGAGTCGTAGCCAAAACGACATGACTGCAGGCGCATCACGAAAACTGGCACATGTTTGCATTGGCGATTGTATTGGCGGTTGTATGGCATTATTTTATGCTTAGTGCTTAGGCTCATACCAGCGCAGGAGCACACCAGGCAAAGTGCCGGCGCCACATTCACATTTAGTGTGCTGCCGGAGGCGTCAGCGACTTCGGCGCGGGAATGCCAGAGATTTCTTCCAAGAACTTCAGGGTTTGGGCGGGGTCGGCTTCGGTGATCGCGTGCCCGACGGTGCGTTCGTGGTTGAAGATTTCGTAGTCATTGCCGCCAACGAAAGTTTTGTCGCCAAAGAAGTGGATTTCGTCGAAGTCGGCTTCAGGCAAGTACTTCAGGCAGTACCTGAGTAAACCAAGAAACATGTGTCATCGTAACATAATTGCGGAGACGCAGCAGAACGAAATTTGGGAACTCACGTTTTGTCCCATCCAGTCGGGAACACATCGAACGAAATTTGGCCTCCAATGGAGTATGTCATTCCCAAATCGGGGAAAGCTTCCTTCAATGCCGCCACCATGTTCTTGCGGATGTTGTTCGCCAAGTCAAATTTTTCGTAGTCGTTACGCTCTGAACGGCTACAGTTGCGGCCGACCGGGGAAACGTTCAGCATGCCGTTCCGGAATTCGATGAATGTTCCGCGCTTTTGCGGGACGTCGAGCTTGCTGAAGTAGTCCTGCAGAAACAATGTCGTCATTGTTAGCCGAGCTCTGAAGCTGGAACAGGTACTTGCACAACGTACGAGCATCCAATTAATCAGTTTGCCGAGGCGCTCTTCGCCAATGTAATCCAGGAAGCTGGTCTTTCCAATCTGCTTGCCATTGTTGAAGGCCAACAGACCATTTTCAGGGAAGCAGAAATCAAACATGTTGGGGCTATCTCCGAGTTGCTCCATCTGCTTCACCAGATCAGATCCGCCAACAACTCCAATGGCAAACTTTTCCCGCAGCTTGGCCAAGTATCTGCCAACGCGCATCGCACAGCCGTCAACTCGTCGTGCACACAGCATACAGTGTCAAGCAACGGATCTGACTCACTCGATGGTTTCCGGAGAGGCGCGCTTGCGGGGAATGGTGAGAGTGCCATCAACATCGAACAAGAACAGCTTACGCGTGTTCTTGCCACCAGCACCGGAAGCCGCAGCGTCATTCTCTTCTTCTTTGGTTTCCACGGCCGCAGGGGCGTCACCGTGTCCACCCGTTGGTGTCAGGGAAGCCTAGTGCAAAACGAAAACATCTCAAGTGAGATAAGTTGACAGAAACAAACAGAGTTTTAAACCAACTCCTAGTCACACGTACCGGTGCTGGAAGTTCAGGGAAGAGTTCCGCAAGCATCTTGAGCGTTTGCATGGGATCCGCGTCCGTGATAGCGTGGCCGATCGTGCGAGGATGCTCGTAGATTTCATTGTCATTGCCTCCCTTGAAATACTTGTCGCCGAAAAAGTGGATTTCGTCAAATTGGTCTTCCGGCAGATACTTCAAGCAATACCTACGTTACGCAACACCAAATTCACCCAACGCATCAGCATGTGAAAGGTAATCGCACCGAGCCACCAGAATGCGCAGATACCCACGTCTTGTCCCAGCCCGTGGGGAATACGTCGAAGGAAATTTGCCCACCGATGGAGAATGTGAGGCCGAAGTCTTCTGCGAATTCCTTTTGCAAAGCTGCAACCAAGGTCTTACGCACATTGTGTTCCAGGTCGTACTTTTCGAACGCATTGCGTTCTTGGCGACTACAGTTGCGTCCAATCGGTGAGACGTTCAACATTCCGTTGCGAAACTCAATGAATGTCCCTCTCTTCTGGGGCAACTCCAGCTTGCTGAAGTATTGCAGGATGAAGTTGACGAGCTTTTTCAGGCGCTCCTCTCCAATGTGGTCGAGGAAGCTGGTTCGGCCAATCTCCACACCGTCCTTAAACGCTAGCAATCCGTTTTCAGGGAAGCAGTAATCGAACATGTTCGGGCTGTCGCCGAGTTGTTCCTTTTGCTTCACAAGGTCAGAGCCTCCGACAACGCCGATCGAGCAAACCTCACGCAATTTGGCGAGGTAAGCGATCGTCTCAGGAGAGGCAAGCTATAGGCAGAACAAAGCGGCAAACGCACACGTCAAGATGAGAAATGGATGCATCAAGACGCAAAAACAAATGCATACCTTTCGTGGCACTGTGAGCGTGCCATCGACGTCAAAGAGACAGAGGATGCGGCTGTTTTTCGGCATGATGGGAAGGTGGAGTGTTCTTTGCACGAGGATCGGATGAGGTCAAAGGTGTGCTCGGAAAATTGAGTGAAAATGGGCGTGGTACAAACGTAGCCTATTTGACTTTTTCACAACTGGAGCATGCTCGCTAATCGACGCTGGCGCCAGCGTTTGTTTTGGGTGGATGGGTCGGTGGGTGGAGGGGGGAGCGGACGTGTGTCATGTGCGCTCCTGTGTCTCTTCGAGATTCCATGCTGGGCACCACGCAGTTGTGTCCGTCGGTGCAAGTCGGGGTGCCAACTCATGGCGCCAACGAACTGCGCTGCTGCCGCAATCCTGCACGAAGGCGAACAGGTGTGGAAGGGTCCAGGCACGGCCAACAAATCGCTGCAGCGAAAGCTGGTGAAACACGCTGGTCTGCACCGTCCAACCCACCAGCACGGGCTGCCGACGCTCCTTTCATGGTGAAATCTGTATCCATCCCATAGCAGCTCACCGCCGTTCATTGCGCGGCTTCGCGGGTTGCCTTCACGTACACATCAGTCTCCAGCGTGTGTGTGGGTTCGTTGGCCGTTTTGCCGTCGCAGCTGCTGACAAAACTGCTGTCCTGGCACGTACCACCAGTCCCAGTCCGTCGATGCCCCAGCCAACAAAACGAAAGGCACGAACAACCAAACCAACAAACAAAGCCAACAAAGCAACACAGCGCAACACAACAAAAGCAAGAGCACACTGCGGCGTGCGTCGTAGCTCTGGCCAACAAAGCAGTTCACCGTTCACCATTCATTCGTTCGTTCGTTCGTTCGTCGTCGTCGTCGTCGTCGTCGTCGTCGTCGTCGTCCGTCGTTGTCTTCGTTCGTTCGTTCGTTGGCAGCCAACGAACGACGACGACGAACGACAACGAACAACGGCGACTCAGTTTCGCAGCTTCATGCCATGCAGTACAGTTGGACACATAATTAGTGTACAGTAACAGTTTTCAGATATTCGACAATGGTCGGCTGAACGCCGTTTTCTTCCAGCAGCGCCAGGGTCTGGCGGCTTTTGGAACAGCGGGGGTTATGAAGAATGGTAACGGTCAAATGAGCCTCCCAAAATTAAGCGCACGGATCCGGGCGCTGCATATGAATGTCGTGGATACCGGCCAATACGTCGTCCGACAGGGTGATGTCGGCGGATGCGATATTGCTGGCCAGCTGTTCCATGGTCGTGGCGCCGATAATATTGGACGTCACGAAATCACGGGATGTGACAAAGGCCAGCGCCATCTGCGCCGGGTCCAGCCCGTGCTTTTCCGCCAGTTCGACGTATTTGCCCGTCGCCTCAAACCCGGCGGGTGTCGTATAACGCTGGAACCGGTCGAACAGTTTGAACCGGGACCCTTCCGGATACACTTTCGACTGATATTTGCCGGACAGCATGCCCATGGCCAGCGGGGAATAGGCCAGCAGGCCGCACGCTTCCTTGATGGCGATTTCTGCCAGGCCAATCTCGAAGCGGCGGTTCAGCAGGTGATAACAATTCTGGATCGACTGAATACGCGGCAAATCCAGCGCCTCTGACTGGCGAAAGAATTCCATCAGACCCCACGGGGTTTCATTGCTGACCCCCAGCGCGCGGATCTTGCCCTTGTCGATCAGGCGCTTGAAGCCTTCCAGCTGTTCTGCCATCGGCACCGGATCATCTCCGGGTTTATGCTCATACCCCACCTGGGCGAAATAATTGGTCGCCCGGTCCGGCCAGTGGATCTGATACAGATCGATGTAATCCGTCTGCAGCCGTTTCAGCGACTGGTCCACCGCATATTCGATCTGCGCCGGGGTTACCCGGGGCGTATCACCATTGCGGATATAGGTCATTTCACTGCGCCCGGCGATCTTGGTCGCCAGGATGAACTGGTCGCGGCGGTGTTTGTTGGCGGCGTTCCAGGTGCCGATCAGGCGTTCCGTATCCCCCTGGGTCGGTGCCTGGGGCGGCACCGGATACATTTCCGCCGTATCAATGAAATTGATGCCATGATCCAGCGCATAATCAATCTGCTGGTGGGCCTCGGCCTCGGTATTCTGCTGACCCCAGGTCATGGTCCCGAGACACAGGACCGATACGTCCAGGCCGGTACGGCCCAATGGGCGTTTCTGCATGTTCTGGCTCCCCGCCGTCTGATTTTTCTGATTGCTCGACCCGGAACCGGGCCTGAAAGATTGGCTTATTTCTTTGATGACGCTTCCAGCGCCCGGATAACATGTGGCGCCATGCGCCGGGCAATCAAGTCCGCCCCCTCGGCGCTGGGGTGGATACCATCCGGCTGGTTCATCGACGGGTCCGCCGCCACCCCGTCCAGCAGGAACGGATACAGCGCCACCTGCTCCGCCGTCGCCACATCGGAAAAGATGGGATCGAAGATCGCCGCATAATCCGGGCCCAGATTGCGCGGCGCCAGCATGCCCGCCAGCAGCACAGGAATCTTTTTCGATTTCAGTTTCTGCACGATGCCCAGCACGTTTTTCCGGGTTTCCACCGGGTCAATGCCCCGCAGCCCATCATTGCCGCCCAGCGCCACGATCACCAGATCCGGCTGGCGATTGCCAATGGTCCAGTCAACCCGGGCCAGCGCCGCCGCCGTTGTATCCCCGGAAACACCGGCATTTTCCACCTGTGCGTCCCGGCCCGCCTGCCTGATCGCGGCCTGCAGCCGGACGGGCAGCGCCTCGGTTGGCGCCAGGCCATAACCGGCGGTGATACTGTCCCCCAGCATGATGATATTGTCCGCTGCCCGGACAGCCGTGGTGCCGAGCATCAGCCCGGCCAGCATCACAAGCGACAGGAACAAGTTGAAACCCGAACCCGATCCGCCATATGGATGAGGGTACAGCCGCTGGCGCACGGCACGGAAAATCATGGTTG
>ENA-OWNT01003885-OWNT01003885.1-seawater-metagenome-genome-assembly--contig:-NODE-3885-length-13632-cov-3.757211_pt1 | contig 13632 bp, 9 predicted proteins | sample MGYA00238136_ERZ651165 | MGnify/ENA primary metagenome ERZ651165 (study PRJEB26861, sample SAMN08777766) | seawater metagenome | isolation source: coastal seawater | place: USA: Florida | collected...
CACCACGTACTCCTGGGCGCCGTGCTCTGTCTCCAGGGTGAGCGTCAGCCCTTCCTGAGTCGTGTCGGCATCGCCGAACAGGTCCGACCCGGGGTCGCAGAACTCCAGCTCGCAGAAGTACGAGCAGCCATCGCCGTCGACTTCGTTGCCGTCGTCGCAGGCCTCCCCTTCGTCGACCTCCCCATTCCCGCACAGCCGGTCCACCGGCGGCGTGCCCGTGTCCTGGGTGCCGGTGTCCTGGGTGCCGGTGTCGTCGCCCCCCGTGTCGTCCGGAGGCAGCCCGGTGTCCCCGGTGCCCGTGTCGTCACAGCCGTCGTCGCACAGCCCGGTGTCACCGGTGGGATCCGGGTCGGGATCGGGGTCCGGGTCCGGTTCGGGGTCGGGGTCGGGATCAGGGTCCGGATCGGGATCAGGATCAGGGTCCGGGTCCGGGTCGGGGTCGGGATCAGGGTCCGTGATGACCGGGTCACAGATGGACTGACCGCCGGCATCTCCCTCCACGAAGCAGCGCGAGGAGCAGTCGTCGCCGTTCTCGTTGTTGCCGTCGTCGCACTCCTCCCCACACTGCAGCACGCCATCGCCGCAGAACTCCAGCACGCAGGTGGGGCTGCAGCCGTCGTGTTCGCGGTCGTTCCCGTCGTCACACTCCTCGTCGGGCTCGAGGACGCCATTGCCACAGCTGGCCTCCCCGGGGGCCAGGAAGATCTCCGGGTCGCACTGCAGGTAGCCCTCGTTCAGGGAGCGCATGGCCTCGATGAGGTCGGCGCTGGCGCTGGACGCGTCCGTCCCGGCAGCGACGGCCAGCACGGTTCCTGCCTCCTGGCCGGCGTAGGCGCCCGAGCCCACCAGCTCCGACGACAGCGCATCCCGCGGACCGAAGATGCCCGCCGTGTCGAAGTCCAGGTTCAACTTCAGCGACACCAGCTGCGCGTGGAAGTCGCTGGCCACGGGAAGCTCCGTCATCACCGACGCACTGTCCACGAAGGCCACCCCGGAGGCGACGAAGCCCGAGGGGTAGAGCAGCGGGAACCAGGCATCACGCACGCAGCCCAGCTCGGTCCCGTCGACGCAGTCGCCCGCCCACTGTGTCTCGGTGAAGGAGCAGGCCCCCACCGCCAGCACCTGTCGCTCCACCACGTTGCTCAGCGCGCCGTCACAGGTCGTCACCCCCGCCTGGAAGGAGACCCGGAGCGCTGCGGCCGCATCCTGCACCGTGAGCATCAGCTCCGCGACGCCATCGTCGTCGGCGGTGGACCGCCCGAGCACCTTCGGCGACTCGATGTCGAGGCAGGCCCCCTTCAAGGCGGCTGGGCAGAGCGTGCGGTCGGTCCGACCGGATCGCGCGAAGATCACCGTCTCGCCCGGGACAGCATTGTAGGCCCGCAGGGCAAAGCTCTCGCCGGGGGACACCCGCTGATCCGCCGCCAGGATCAGTCCCTCGCTCGGCACGTTCGTTGGTTCACAGGGTTGGTCGGCCAGAGCGAAGGAGACAGTCAGCGCGATCCACATGTGGGGCTCCAGGCAGGGCCTTCCCTCCACGGATCGCCACGCCCCTGAGTTGAGGGGTGATCAGCAAGAATTTCTCGGTGTCATGGGCCGGTTTAGAGCCCGACCCGAAAAAAGCTGGCACGATTTCTGCTCACGCTCCGGTCGCACCAGCCAGGACCGTTCCGCCGCCGCAGGCATGGCGTTATGCGGGCGAACGTTCCGTCGACCGAGAGGCTCTCCTTATGTGTGGCATCGTCGCGTACATCGGCTCCGATCAAGCCCTTCCCAAGCTCCTCGACGGCCTCAAGCGCCTCGAGTACCGCGGCTACGACTCCGCGGGCGTGGCCGCGCTCTCCAGCGAGGGCATGTGGTCCGAGAAGGACACGGGCCGCGTGGCCGCCCTCGTCGAGCGCATCGGGGGCGCCAACCCCGACGCCACCATCGGCATCGCTCACACCCGCTGGGCCACCCACGGCGGCGTCACCCGCGACAATGCCCATCCCCACTTCGACGCAGACCTCGGCGTCGCGGTCGTGCACAACGGCATCATCGAGAACTCCACCAAGCTGCGCACCAGCCTCCTCCAGGATGGCGTGGCGTTTCGCTCCGAGACCGACACCGAGGTGCTGCCCCACCTGATCCGGCGCCACTACAAGGGTGACCCGGTGGAGGCCGTGGTCGCCGCCCTCAAGAAGGTGCAGGGCACCTACGGCGTGGCCGTGATGTTCGAGGACCACCCCGATGTGCTCATCGCTGCCCGCAACGGCTCGCCGCTGGTCATCGGGCTGGGCCAGGGAGAGGTGATCCTGGCGTCCGACCCGCAGGCCGTGGTCGCGCACACCCGCTCCGTCGTCTACCTGCAAGACGGCGAGCTCGCCGTGCTCTCCCGCGACGGTATCGACGTGCGCACCATCGCTGGCACCAAGGTCGCCTCCACGGTCGAGACCCTCGATGGCGACTACACCGTCGCCGACAAGGAGGGCTTCCCGCACTTCATGCTCAAGGAGATTCACGAGCAGCCCCGCAGCATCCGGCGGGCGCTCCGTGGTCGGCTCCAGGTCGCCGAAGGCAACGCGGTGCTCGGTGGGCTCAACCTTCCCCCTCGCGACCTCGTGGCCATCGAGCGGGTGCTGAACCTCGGCTGCGGCACGAGCTACCACGCCGGCATGACGGCCGCGATGGCCATCGAGGCCCTCGCTCGCGTCCCCGCTCGGGCCGAGATCGCCAGCGAGTACCGGCATCGTCATCCGATCATCCCACGAGAGGCGCTGTACTTCGCCATCAGCCAGTCCGGGGAGACCGCCGACACCCTCGGTGCGGTCCAGGAGGTCCGCCTGAAGGGCGGTGAGGTGATGGGCGTGGTCAACGTGGTGGGCAGCACCATCGCGCGCACGTGCGGGAAGGGCGTCTACGTGCACTCCGGGCCCGAGATCGCCGTGGCCTCCACCAAGGCCTTCACCTCCCAGGTGGCGGCGCTGCTCGTGTTCACCTTGATGCTCGCCCGCTGCCGGAACCTCAGCCTGGAGCAGGGCAAGGAGGTGGCGGCCGCCCTCGACGAGATCCCGGCAAAGGTCACCCAGTACCTTCAGAACCCGGGCCCCATCGCCGCCGCCGTCGACCGCATCGCCAATGCCCGGTACGTGCTCTTCCTCGGCCGCGGCTACAGCTACCCGGTGGCCCTCGAAGGCGCGCTGAAGCTCAAGGAAATCGCCTACATCCCGTGCGAGGGCTACCCCGCCGGCGAGATGAAGCACGGCCCCATCGCCATGATCGACGAGGGCACCCCGGTGGTGGTGGTCGCCCCCGACGACAACCACGCCGAGAAGGCCGTGGCCAACATGATGGAGGTCAAGGCCCGAGGCGCTGTGCTCATCGTGGTCCACACCCAGGGCGATCAGCGCATGGAGCAGGTGGCCGACATCTCCATCCCGGTCCCCAAGACCGCCGACTTCGCGAGCCCGCTCCTCACGGTGCTGCCGCTGCAGCTCATCGCGTACCACGCAGGCCTGGCTCTCGGGCGCGACATCGACAAGCCGCGGAACCTCGCGAAGTCCGTCACGGTGGAGTAGAGGGGCCTCCCTGCGGAGGCCTCGTGGTGAACGTCGAAGAAGTCCAGATGCCGGGAGCCACCAAGCGCTTCTGCAAGGCCTGGTGGCCCATCTACGAGCCCGACCCGCACTGGGTCCCGCCGCTGATCTTCGAACGGAAGCAGTTCTTCGACCCAAAGAAGAATCCGTTCTTCGCCCACGCCCGCACCAAGTACTTCATCGCCACCCGCGACGGCCGGGACGTCGGCACGATCGCCGTCACGGTCGACGACAAGCTGCTGGAGCACGAGCCCGGCGTGGGCATGTTCGGCTTCTTCGAGTTCGTGAACGACCCGGCGGTCGCCAAGGCCCTCCTCGAGGCAGGCAGCGCCTGGCTGCGAGGGGAGGGGATGACCAAGGTCCGTGGGCCGTTCAACCTCTCCCCGAACCACGAGTTCGGCCTCCTGGTCGACGGCTTCGACACCGACCCCTGCGTGGCGAACCCGCACAACAGTGCCTACTACCCGGGGATCTACGAGTCCATCGGCCTGGTGTCGGTCAAGGACTGGTACGCCTACTGGATGGACAATGGCGAGGTTCCGCCGACCATCGAGCGCATCGCCAAGCGGTTCATGAAGCGGAACCCCGAGCTCCGCATCCGCGAGGTCGACCTCTCCCGATGGGACGAAGAGATCGAGCTCGTCTACGACATCTACATGGATGCGTGGGAGCACAACTGGGGCCATGTGGGCCTCACCCGTGAAGAGTTCCTGTTCAGCGCCGCCGGGATGAAGCAGATCATCGACCCCAAGCTCTGCTACTTCGCCTACATGGGCGACGAGCTGGCGGGCATGAGCGTTACGCTCCCCGACTACAACCAGGTCGCGAAGAAGATGAACGGCTCCATCTTCCCGTTCGGCTGGTGGCACTTCCTCACCGGCGCCAAGAAGATCGACGCCCTGCGCATCTTCATCCTGGGCATCAAGCAGAAGTTCCAGCGGCTGCCCCTCGGCGCGCCCCTCTACCTGAAGACCTGGGAGACGGGCTCCAAGATGAGCATCCGCGGGGCCGAGGCCAGCCTGATCCTCGAAGACAACCACCGCATGCGGGGGGCCCTCGAGAAGCTCGGCGGCCGGGTCTACAAGACCTACCGTTCCTACGAGTTTCCGCTGGCGGACGGGGTCGAGATCCAGTCCAACAAGAACCCGTCCGACGACCAGGCGTAGGTTCGCCCGGCCACGGTCGCCACGCCGGCCATGGGGAGGGGGCCGACGGGTGTGTCGACGATGACGGGCCGGTGCTCCGCGGGGGCCGGCGGGCAGCCCTCGAGGGCCACGACCCGGCCGGTGTGATCCACACGCCAGCCCGTACCGAGCGCGGTGCCGACGTGGAGCCACCCACCCTCGACGAAGCCGTGGGTGACGACGTCGTCCGCGTCGAGGGGCAGACGAAAGGAGAACGGCGGGGCGCACACCGAGCGGCCCTCGTGGGTCTCCCAGTCGATGGTCACGAAGCCCTGACCCCAGGGCACGGTGAGCCCGAGGGCGACGCTGCCCGGTGGGGAGAGGGGCTCCCCCGAGCGGAGGTCCCACACGCGCTTGCCCGGACCGGCCAGGCGTTCTCCGTGCAGGGCCCAGCTCGCCTCGCCGAGCCCCTCCGGCCCTGGTCGGCCATGGCGGTGATGGACGACGCCGGCCTCGGTCAACCACACATCGGGATGCAGCGGCCAGCCGCCGAGCTCCACGGGGGTGCGATGCACGAGGTGCCAGCCACGGGGCTCGCCGTCGGCATCGAGCCCCACCACCCGTACGCCGGCTTCGTCGAACCGCAGGCTCTCCATGGCGAGGGCCTCTGGTAGGGGCCAGGCCGAGCGCCCGGGCGACGCGACCCGACGGGCGCCCACATCCCCTACGGCGAAGGCACCGGAGGGATGGGCCACGACCTGCTCACCCGCTCGCACCACCCCCAAGGCACGGCGCTCCCCCCGGGCCGTGCCGACGACATACTCCCCGTGCTGCACGACCTCGGCGGTCGAGCCTGCGGGGCCCACCGTGCCCAAGAGGCGGTCGGCCACCGGGCGCCAGCGGCCGTTGCCCGCGGGGAGCCAGCAGCGCCCGAGGCCTCGCCCGATCAGCTGACCGTCCACCCAGGCGAGGTCCATCCCGCCCAGGTGACGGGCCACAGCGTCGGTGCTCATCCGTCACTGTCTCCGACGAAGCGATAGCCCACCCCGCGCACGGTGAGGAAGTGCCTGGGACTGCCGGCGGTGTCGAGCTTCTGGCGGAGACGCTGGATGAAGTTGTCGACCGTGCGGTCGGTACCAAAGTAGCCCCGCCCCCACACCGCGGACAGGATGTGGTCGCGGGTGAGGGCGCGCCCCTCGGCGCTGATCATGAAGGCCAGCACGTCGTACTCGCGCTCGGTCAGCTCCACCATCTGCCCCCCGCGACGGACGAGCTGCAGGTCGAGATCGACCTCGACGTCGGAGAAGCGGTAGGCCTCGCTGGGGCCATGGCGGCGCAGGTGCGCCTTCACCCGGGCCAAGAGCTCCGCCACGCGGAAGGGCTTGGTGACGTAGTCGTCTGCGCCGAGATCGAGCCCACGGACGATGTCGAGCTCGGCGGTCTTGGCGGACAGCAGGATGATGGGGACCCGCGAGCCCGCAGACCGCAGGCGCTGGCACACCTGGTAGCCGTTCAGGTGCGGCAGCATGATGTCGAGCACGACCAGGTCTGCCCCCTCGGCCTTCTCGAGAGCCGCCCGGCCGTCGGTGGCCGAGATGGTCTCGAAACCCTCGAGCTGCAGATTCATCTCCAGCCCGCGGAGGATCGAAGGGTCGTCTTCCACCACGAGGATGCGCTGCGCCATGCGCGCCCCGTAACCTGTGGCGGTGCCGCGTCTGATGCCCAGCCTCCTCCTCCTCGCCGCGTGTGGTCCTCGCTGGCCGGCGGTCGAGCCCTTCGCCCCCGCTCCGGCGCCGCTGCACGCACCGGTCACCGTGGCCGTGGTCGGGAACCTCGACCCTCCAGCGCCTGGGCTGCTCGCCGACATCCGAGCGCAGGGGGCGGATCTCGTCGTGGTGGCCGGCGATCTCGTAGCCGACCCGTCCGCCAGGACCTGGTCGCGCGCCAGGGAGCGCCTCGGAGAGCTCCCGACCCGGGTCGCGGTCGGGGCTGCCGAGCTCGAGGACCCCGGACTGCGCGGCGTCCATGCGACCTCTCCGGAAGGGAGCTGGGGCCACCTGACCGTGCAGACCGAGGCGGGCGCCGTGCGATGGCTCCTGCTGGACCCCCGGGCACCGTTGGATCAGCGATTCTGGCTACCGGGCGTTCTCTCCCCGCCTCTCGCTGCCGCGGTCGTCGTGGTGGGCGACGCGGCCCCCGAGCTGGTGGAGCAGGCCACGTCGGCCGTGACCCCCGGGGTGCTGAGCGCGGTGGTGCAAGGGGGGGAGGGGAGCAACAGCTTCTCGCTACCCGAGGGGCCCTGGGGCACGGCGCGCATCACCGCGGGGGCAGGTGGTGGGCCCACCGTGGCGGTCGAGCAAGCCGCCGTGACGAAAGCCTTCGCGCAGCGGTTCACCGAGGTCCTCGTGGCCGAGGTCCCCGCCTCCGAGGCGTTGTTCCGCCGGGGAGAGGCCTTCCGGCCGCCGGCCTTCGCCACCACCGGCTGGTGGGAGGTTCGGGTCGCGCCGGATGCCAGCCTCTCCTTCGCGTGGCGGCGCCGAGGCAGCGACGGCGTCTGGGCCGAGGTCTTTCGCAGCACCTGGCACCCGGACCGCGGGCATCAGGCGGAGTAGCCAGCCTACCTACGGGGTGACCTTGCAGCCCTTCGGCTGAGCCGTGCACTCGAGAGCGACGCGCTCGCCGACGACGACGTTGACCTTGCCGTAGGCGGTGAGCTTCTTCTCACCCTTGAACGCCGCCATCAGCGTGTACTCGCCAGCGGCGAGCCGGGTGTTCGGGACGACGAACTTGCGCTGGCCGTTGTCGACCATGACCTTGATCGCGTCGCCAGAGAGAGACAGCGCCCCCTTGCCCGGGGCGATGGGAGCGGTGTTCATCTTGGCCAGTGCCTCGGGCGAGCCGGGGGCAGGAGCGCCCTTGCCCTTGGGCGCCTTGCCCTTCGCGGCCTTGCCCTTGGGCGGCGCCTTGCCCTTCGCGTTGGGCTTGCCCTTGGGCGTCTTGCCCTTCGCGGCCTTGCCCTTGGGAGCCTTGCCCTTGGGAGCCTTGCCCTTGGTGGCCTTCGACGACCCGCCTTCGAGGCGCCGAACCTTCTGCTCGAGCATCTGCACGCGCTGACCGAGCTGCTCCATGTCTTCTTCGAGCTGTGCCGTGTCGCTGGCCTCGCACCCCGCCGTGGTGGCGGTCATGGCGGCCAAGGCCAGGAACAGGGCGAGTCGCATGCGTGTCACGGGTCCTCCATGGGAACCGGCGGCTGGTAACGCCTGCGGTCGGCGGGCGCCCGCCCACCAGGCCTCAGCTGGTCGTGGGAAGCCAGACGATGAACCGGGACCCGCGACCGATCTCGGACTCCAGCTCCACCCGCCCACCGTGGGCCTGGGTGACCGCTCGCACGATGCTCAAGCCGAGCCCCGAGCCGCGGTCGGCCCCCTTCTGGGTGGGGCTCGAGAGCAGCGCATCGGCCTGGTAGAACTTCTCGAAGATGCGGCGCCGGTCGCGCGGAGCGATGCCCGGCCCGTTGTCGGCGACCTCCACGCCGACCCATTGCCCCTTCTGCCGGGCCGTCAGGCGGATGTCGCGGGGCTCGGGGGTGTACTTCACGGCGTTCTGAAGCAGGTTGAGCAAGGCCTCGACGATGGCGTCGCGGTCGACGTAGACGGGCGGAAGCTCCGGCAGCTCGACGGTCACCGGCTCGTCCTGGAGCAGGTGCTGGGAGCGAAGGGCCGTGATCGCATCGGACGCGAGGTCGTGCACATCGACGGGCTCACGGTCGTAGATCCGCCGCCCGGCCTCCATTCGAGCCCAGTCGAGCACACGCTCGATCATGCGAGACAAGCGGTCGGTCTCGAGGGCCAGCAAGCTGAGGCACTCCTCCACCTTCCCTGGGTCGTCGTCGAGGCGGCCCGACTGCAGGGTCTCCACGAACATCCGAATGGAGGTGAGGGGGGTCCGCAGCTCGTGGGAGACCGAGCTCACGAAGTCGGTCTGCAGGCGGGACAGACGGATCTCTCGACTCGCGGAGCCCAGGGTCACGAAGGTTCCGACGACGACGAGGCCGAGCAGGACCGCGAGGGACACGGGGTAGAGCCAGGCATTGCGCCGGAGCACGGCCCGGGTGGGCACCGCGGCGTCGTCGACCGTCAGGCGCCATCGGTCGAGAGGGCGCTCCAGGATGAGGTCCATCGAGGTGGACTCCTGGAGCCGCTCGAACACCTCCTCCATCGGCGTGGCAGGGCCGGGAAGGGGGGCCTGAAGGGACACCACCACGCCCTTGGTGAGCTTGCCCTCGAGGCGCCTGGCGAGCTGCTCGTGCAGCCAGGCAGCGTCGATCTGGAACGCGAAGGTGGCGGAGGTGGCGCGGAATGCGGCCACCGGGCCCGAGCCGTCGCTGGGGGAGGCCCAGGTGGGGACGTCGCCGACGATGGGTTGGAAGCCGACCAGGGCGACCAGAGGCTCCGGCGCCTGCCCTTCCTCGGCCCAGCCCCAGAAGCGCTGCACGCCGGGCTGCGCGAGGTCGCAGTCGGGGGCGGCGCACTGGGCGGCCGTCTCTTCCACGCGGCGCTCCAGCTGCTCGACGAGGGCGAAGAGCTCGCGGGTGCTCACCTCGAGTCGCACGGCCTGCTGACGGTCGAGCTCCTGCTCGATCGCTGCCCGCTGGTTCCGCACGGCGGCCACCCCGAACAGCGTGAGCACCACCGTGGGGGCGAGCACCGTGCCGACCAGCAGCCAGAGCAGCCGCTGAAAGGCGTAGCCGTCGCCGATGCCGCGAATCCCGCTCATCGCTTCCTCACGAGCAGACGCTGGCCGGCGATGGGCAGGTCGATGGGCTCGGGCCCGTCGCCGAGGGTGATCAAGGTACCGCTGTAGCCCGACTCCACCTTCCTCAGGCCGTGGCGGTCCCACCACAGCTCGGTCCAGCAGACCGTGTCGAACAAGTCCCCCGGGGCATCCGCCGCCGCGGTGCACGGACCTTCGCATCTGAGGTGGCGCTCGCCATCGACCCGGTCGATGCCACCACAGGTCTCGGTGCGCGTGGCGAGGAGCCCGGCGATGCGCTCCTGACGAACCCAGGTGCTGCGCGCCCGGGGCCGGCCGGGAAAGGTGCGGGCCAGGTTGACCACGAACCCGTCGGGGTCGATGAGGGCCTCGCCGGTGCCTGGTGGGACGTCGACCTCGGCGATGGCCTGGCGGGCAGCGAGGCCCCAGGCCTCCGGGTCGACCAGCTGGAGCGGGCGCCCCTGACGGTCCATCTCCACCTGGGCCGGGACGGCGGCGATGGCGTGCTGAAGCAGCAGGGGCCACGGGTCGGCCGGGGAGGGGGCCGCGCTGTCGAAGGCGAGGGCAGGGGAGCGCGCCGCCCGCACCACGCCCTCGGTTCGGTCGGTCACCACCTGCCAGGTGCCGCTCGAGCCGGGCTCCGTGTGGTGGTGGTAGGTGCCCTCGAGCTCGGAGCCGCCGCTCGCGGTGAGCGCCAGCTCGACCCAGGCCACCTGTTGCGACGGCAGCGCCCCGCGAGGCACACAGGCCGCGGCGGCCATCGACGCGCCGCACGCCAGCGCCGCTGTCTTGCGCAATCTCGGCGACCCGCGCCCCATCCCACCTCCGCCGGCCGTGCTGTATCTCCGCATCCTCGGAGAGGTCGACGGCCACGCCCAATCCAAGACGATACGGGGGCCGTCGCCGTTCGCTGGAGGCCCCGTGAACCTCGCCGCCGTACTCGAAGACGAGATCCTTCCCCGGGTCCAGAAGCCCAGTCGCTACCTGGGATCCGAGGTGAATGCTGTCCACAAGTCGATGGACGACGTGGAGGTGCGCGTCGCGCTGGCCTTCCCCGACCTGTACGACCTCGGGCTGGGCAACCTCGGCGTCCACATCCTCTACGCCTGCCTCAACGAGCTTCCGTGGGCCCGGTGCGAGCGGGCCTACGCCCCCGCCCTCGACATGGAGGCCGAGCTCCGGGAGCGCGGGCTGCCGCTGTTCGCCCTCGAGTCCAAGGACAGCCTGGCGGACTTCGACCTGCTCGGCGTCACCCTGCAGTCCGAGCTCACCTACACCAACATCCTGAACATCCTCGATCTCTCCGGCATCCCGCTGCGCACGGCGGACCGCGGCGACGAGCACCCGCTCACCTGCGCCGGCGGGCCGGCGGTGTTCAACCCCGAGCCCCTCGCTCCCTTCATGGACTTCTTCGTCATCGGCGACGGCGAAGACGCCATCGTGGAGATTGCCGAGGTGCTGCGCCGCACGAAGGGCTGCACCCGGCGGGAGAAGCTGGAGGCCCTCGCCGAGCTCGAGGGCGTCTACGTGCCCGAGCTGTACCCCTTCGAGGCCCTCGACGACGGCACCCTCGTCCCGGTGGAGGGGCACCCCAAGATCCGGAAGCGGATCACCAAGGACCTCAACGGCGCCACCTTCCCGGTCGACTACATCGTGCCCTACACCCAGCAGGTCCACGACCGCATCTCCCTCGAGGTGCTGCGGGGCTGCACCCAGGGGTGCCGCTTCTGCCAGGCCGGGATGACCACGCGCCCCGTGCGCGAGCGCGAGCTGGAGAACGTCGACGACCTCCTCCAGCGCACCCTCGACACCACCGGCTACGAAGAGGTCTCTCTCGTCTCCTTGTCCACCTGCGACTACTCCCGCGTGCGCCAGCTGGTGGAGAACACGGTGGAGCGGGCCAAGCCCCAGCGCGTCAGCGTGTCCCTCCCATCCCTGCGGCTCGACTCCTTCAGCGTGGAGCTCGCCGACATGGTGGCCGACATCCGGCGCACGGGCCTCACGGTGGCGCCCGAGGCCGCGTCTCCCCGGCTGCGGGCGGTCATCAACAAGTGGATCCCCGACGAAGAGCTCCTGCAGATGACCGTCGGCGCCTATGAGCGCGGCTGGGACCACGTGAAGCTCTACTTCATGATCGGCCTGCCCACCGAGCGCGACGACGACATCGAGGCCATCGCCGACCTCGCCCGGCGCACGGTCGAGCAGGGCAAGACCTTCAACCCGCGGGCGAAGGTCAACCTGGGCGTCTCCACCTTCGTTCCGAAGCCCTTCACGCCGTTCCAGTGGTCCCGGCAGCTCAGCCTGGCCGAGACCGAGCGCCGGCAGGACGTCCTCTCCAGGGCCCTCGACGACGACCGTCGCCTCAAGTTCGGTCGCCACCAGCCCCACGAGACCTTCCTGGAGGGGCTCGTGTCCCGGGCCGACCGTCGCGCCGGCGACCTGCTCGAGCTGGCCTTCCGCAAGGGGTGCCGCTTCGACGCCTGGGGGGAGCACCTGCGCTTCGACCTGTGGCAGGAGGCCGTCGACGAGCTCGACTACGACGTCGAGGCCCAGCTCCGCGAGCGCGACCCGAGCGAGCGGCTCCCGTGGGACCACATCGACGTGCTGATCCCCAAGAGCTGGTTCGCCAACGACTACCGGCGAGCCCAGGAGCTGAAGCACGCCCAGGACTGCCGCCACCGCAAGTGCCACAAGTGCGGCGTGATCGACCACGAACGCGCGCTGTGCGCCACCATGCTCCGGCGCTCCGTGAAGGGTCGCAAGCCGGAAGGGGAGTGGGCCCGGAAGCCCTCCGCGCCCTTCGTGGAGCCCCCCCCGGTCCAGCGGCTGTGGCTTCGGATCAGCCGCACGGAGAAGGCGCGCTACCTGTCGCATCTCGAGGCGATGAACGCGTGGCTCCGGTCCCTCCGGCGGGCCCGCACGCCCCTGGCCTACAGCCAGGGCTTCCACCCCCATCCGAAGTTCGCGTTCTCGTCGGCGATGCCGATGAACACGCAGTCCGTGGGGGAGTACCTCGACCTCACCCTGGTGAGTCGGGTCGACCCGGGCGAGTACCTGGCTCGCCTGGCGGAGGTCCTTCCGCCGGGCTTCGGCGCCCATGCCGTCACCGAGGTGCCGCTCAAGGCGCCCGCACTGATGGCCCAGAACGTCGGTGCCACCTGGACCTTCTTCTTCCCTCACGAGACCGAGGAGCATGTGCGGCAGCGCGTCGCCTCGGTGCTCGCCGCCGAGACCCTCGAGGTCAGCCGTCGTGTGAAGCAGAAGCGCGGCAAGAAGCGGCGGCGGGGCCCGGTGCGCACCAAGACGCTCGATGTGCGCCCGAGCGTGATCGACCTCGTCTACCGAGAAGGTTCGGCCGTGCCGGCGGTCGACCTCACGCTGGTGCGCCGCGAGGGCGTCAAGGCCCGGGCTCAGGAGGTCGTGACGGCCTTCACCGAGCAGCCCGAGCGAGCCAAGCTCCTACGTCGTGACACCCTCGTGGAGCGCGATGGCGCCTACGTCTCCATGTCGGAAGGCTGGGGCGACCACGTCGATATCGAGCCCCTCGGCCACACAACGCCTGCACAACCGCCGCAGGGGCCGAACTCCTGATAGAGTGGCGCCCCCCAGCGAGGAGGCCCCTTGTTCGCGCCCACCGATGATCAGCAGGCCCTGTGCGAGGCGGCGTACGCATTCTGCGCCGACCTCATGGGTCCCACCCTCGAAGCCGACGACGAGAGCGAGACCTTCCGGCGGGAGTTCATCTCGGCGATGGGGGAGCAGGGGTTGTGCGGCATCCCCACCCCCGAGGAGTATGGCGGTCTCGGGCTCGGCTACCTCGACTACAGCCTGGTGCTGGAGCAGATCGCCCGCGTCAGCTCCTCCTACGCCGTGTCCGTGGCCGTCACCGGGCTGCCCCAGATCATCCTGAACTCGTACGGCACCGAGGCCCAGAAGGAGCGCTGGCTCCCCAGGCTCGCCAGCGGCGAGGCCATCGGCTGCTTCGGCCTGACCGAGCCCGACTTCGGCTCCAACCCCGGCGGCATGATCACCCGCGCCGAGGACATGGGCGACCACTACCTCCTGAACGGCGCCAAGATGTGGATCACCAACGGCACCCTGGCCAACGTGGCCGTCGTCTGGGCCAAGCTCGACGGCGTGGTCCGCGGCTTCCTGGTCGA
>ENA-OWNT01003886-OWNT01003886.1-seawater-metagenome-genome-assembly--contig:-NODE-3886-length-13626-cov-2.920880_pt1 | contig 13626 bp, 15 predicted proteins | sample MGYA00238136_ERZ651165 | MGnify/ENA primary metagenome ERZ651165 (study PRJEB26861, sample SAMN08777766) | seawater metagenome | isolation source: coastal seawater | place: USA: Florida | collected...
AAGAGCCTTGGGAAAGACCGTGCATTGGGCAATTGAATATCCCGTTGCGGCCATCACCAAAAAGATTCCAATCCAGTACTTTTTCGTCAGCGTGTTTTTCATCTGTAAGCCTTCTTTCTATTCTTTAGGGAAATGTATGGCTTTTGTAGACAGGTAATGGTAGCAACTCTACAAACTTGTGTTAAGGATTCATAAGTTGGAGTATATGGGCTTCAAACCAAAACCACTCTAAGCATAGGGAATTAGAATACATATTCACTTATGACTACCAATTTGTAGTTTGAAAGGCCCTACTCATGCAGTGAGCCTTGGGCTCCACAAAATGTATGTGAATATGGAGTTTTTGCGCAGGTAACTTGCAACCAAAATAGACGAGCATTCTTCTACAGAATAAGTGAATAAACACCCATATGCTCTTTTTCCCAGTCCACCTGAGTTTTGAGATGTCAATTATGAAGTTTCAGAGCCATTGAAAGTTGTAGCACAAATGTTTTGTAAATCAATACCGGGGGTACTTACCGAACATCAGGTGTTCCTCATTTCCGTACAATTAAAAAACAACAAAAAACCTTCTTATTAGCTTAAATAGGCATTTCAATAAAAAGCACGATACTTGCCAAAACGGGAACATTCTAATTTGAACACATGAAAAACTACTACTTTTTGGTTCTACTATTTGTAAGCTCAATGGGCTACTCACAAATTCAATCATTCAGAACCCTGCAACTACCCGATGTAGAACGCCATGTTTTTACGCTTGATGGTCACACAAATTTGACAATAGATCACTACGACACGGATTTTAACCTACCACTGAATGCTGGCTTTAACGGCTACAAAAACTATCGATTCAGACAGACTTTCTACTCTCTGAATGCCCGCAGCAACAATCAATGGATAGATAATAAAAGCAACAGGCTGCGAAGTTATTTTGACCAGAACCTGACTTTCAGTTACAACCAATACAGGTATAATAAAAACTACCATTTCCTGCATTTATATGCTTATGGAAACCTTAGCCCAAAATTTGAGAAGCATAGTGTTAGCCAGGACAGTGCCTATGTCAAGAACCGAAATGTAGAGGGTACCTATAATGTGAGCCTGGGAATTGGAAAGGGCCGTATTGACCCCATTGATTGGGCAATTCGTGCCGGCTTCATGAATAAGGCTCTGCTAAAGTCAGGCGCTATAAAAGAAAGCCTGCCTGAAGATGCTTTAATGGAATTGGCACGAACAATGGCCGAAGTTGACAGAAGTAGGTTTTTTGAAGGCCGCTTTTTCAATATCCGCCGAATTGAGGCAATTGATTCAGTGCTGAGCAAGTATGGTGAAAAAGGCAATGACCTTGCCTATTATACCACTTTGAGCGACCAGTATTTTTTTGCCCCAAACAGAAGCGTTTTTACCGGCAAGAGATTTGAACTGCAAGCCGGGTTGGTTGGCTACAGCGGTTGGGCCAGTCGCAGAAATCAGGATATAACCATACTTACTGAACAGGCCAGTGCGCTTAGCGCCAGACTTGCTCTTAATTATAGTTACCATTTGCCCAAAAACCTTGAATGGCATCATTTGTTTAGTGCAACAGTGCACTATGAAACTCCAGTCGCCAATGGTTTGGGAGACCAGTCACTAAACCTGCTGGAGCGGTATTTCATCTATCGCGAATCGTTGAACTTCAGAACTGAATACACCCTGCAGTGGTTTCCGTCAACCCGAACCAGCCTGTTCTGGTCAAGCTATATAAGGTATGTGGCTCACGAAAATTCAAACCTCCTCCTGGCGGGTAGTAACTTCAGCTTTGACTACTTTGTAAACAGGCGACTCAGCTACAACCTGAATTCAGCAGTCAACTTTGAAAACAATAATAATAACAGCAGTTTCAACTTTACTGCCGGTTTGCGATACCAGGTTTGGTGATGGACCGCCGTATAGAACCCTTGCATAACCATTAATGGTCAGGCCCATTTGAGATCAGGCAGGAAAAACCAGTAAACTTGCTATACTGATATGTCTCTTGAAAAGCCCCGCCTGGCACGTTTAACCGCCATCATTACCCAGTTGCAATCACAACAGGTAGTAACAGCCAGAGAGTTGGCCGATAAGCATGGGGTAAGCATTAGAACAATGTACCGTGACATCAGAACGCTTGAGCAATCGGGCATTCCCATTGTTGCTGAAGAAGGTCGTGGCTACACCATAATGGATGGCTACAAGCTGCCGCCCGTGATGTTTACTGAAGAAGAGGCCAACGCATTGGTGACTGCCGAACACCTTTTGCTCAAAAACAAAGATCAATCACTGTCTGAACAGTACCAGAATGCCATAACCAAAATCAAGTCGGTACTGGGGAATGAGCAAAAGGAAAAGACAGAGTTTCTGGCCAATCGAATTCAAATCAGAGAAAACCAGGCCAACGACAAGACCAGTAGCTACCTCATGAGCCTGCAATCAACCATTGCCTCGTTTCAGGTAGTAGAGCTTAACTATCTGTCGCTTGACAACAAAGCCAGCACCAGAAAAGTAGAGCCCTTTGCTATTTACACCACCCAAAACAATTGGGTACTCATTGCCTATTGTCATTTAAGAAATGACTTCAGGGCATTCAGGCTTGACCGCATACAGGAACTAATAGTAACCAGTGAGGTTTTTGAACCACATCCACTTACTCTTGAGCAATATCTGGAGGCTTGCAGAAAAAAGTTTCAAGCTGGACAAAACCCCTGACACACCCTTTGCACAGAGCCTGTGAACATTTGCCACCAACAAAGAAAATCACCATGCAAAAAGTAAAAGTGGAGCCCTTCAAGTTGATTGGAATCAGTGTGCGAACCACCAATGAAAACCAACGGGCGGCTGAAGACATTGCCCAGCTTTGGCAAAGGTTTATGGGAGAAAGTATTTTGGCTCAAATTCCCAATAAGGTAGACACCACCATCTATTCACTCTATACTGATTATGAAGGTGACCACACCAAGCCCTATACCTCCATTTTAGGCTGTAGGGTTACCAAGCTGGATGAGTTGCCGGAGGGTATGGTGGCAAGATCGTTCAATGGCGGTGAGTATGTAAAAACCTCTGCCAGGGGTGATTTAATAAAGGGACTGATTGTAAACCACTGGTCAAAAATATTTGAAATGGACCTGGACAGAGCTTATACTGCTGACTTTGAAACCTTTGGTGAGAAGGCCCAAAATCCGGCAGATGCCGAAGTGGATTTTTATGTTGCGGTTCAATAACATCGCCTGATCATAATAATTGCCTGACCTTTAAAGGTCAGGCTATGTCTGATTTAGATTATCATAGCACAAAAACAGCCTGACCATGAATGGTCAGGCAAAAGCTGAACCGAAATGCAAGATCTTGACCACTACTACCTAAACCAGGATGAGCCCAACAAGAGTTGTTTGCTGGCACTAAGGAGCATCATTCTAAAGCAAGACCCTCAGGTATCAGAAACGCGCAAATGGGGTATGCCCTGTTTCTGCTATGGTAAAAAGATGTTTTGCTATTTGTGGACTGATAAGAATACCCATGAGCCTTATCTGCTCATGGTAGAGGGCAAGCACCTTCAACACCCCGACTTGGAAGAGGGTAGCCGTTCACGAATGAAAATACTGAGGATTGACCCCAATGCTGATTTACCCATTAACACCATAGAGTTGATTTTACAAACTGCTCTTGATCTTTACAGAAATGGCATAATCAAAATAAAGTAACCTAACTGCCAGGCGCTGGCTGATACTCTTAGAGGCTGTACCTGAAGTATAGACCACCGGCAAAAAGCATACTTTTAAGCCTTGGTATTGTAAGCCATTACTATGAAAGATCAGAGACTTGCTGTATTGATTGACGCGGATAATGTACCCTACTCAAATGTGAAGGAGATGCTTGAGGAAATTGCCAAAAACGGCACTCCTACCATCAAGCGTATCTATGCTGACTGGACTAAACCCACCGTATCTGGCTGGAAAGGTGTATTACTTGAAAATGCCATTACCCCCATTCAACAGTATAGTTATACCACAGGGAAGAACTCAAGCGACAACGCCATGATCATTGATGCCATGGACATCCTTTATTCAGGCAAGGTAGATGGCTTCTGCATAGTATCGAGCGACAGCGATTTTACCAGGCTGGCCATCAGACTGAGAGAAGCAGGTATGCGCGTATTGGGCTTTGGAGAAAAGAAGACTCCTCAACCTTTCAGAGCGGCTTGCAACCAATTCATTTACATTGAGATATTGGGCAGCGAAGAACCGGCAGAGCCAAAATCTGAACCAAGATCAAGGGCCAAAACCAAAAGTGCAAAAGCACCACTAAACAACATTGACAAAAACCTGGTACGCTTAATTGCCAATAGCATAGACGAGCTATCAGACGACAATGGCTGGGCCTTTTTAGGTAGCCTGGGTAATTACATTTTGAAGAAGAGAACTGATTTCGACCCGCGTAATTATGGCTTTAGAAAGCTCTATCCTCTCATACAGAGCATTGGCAAATTTGAGATTCAGGAAAGAGAAAGTGCTGACAACAAAAACATTAAGCATATCTACTTAAGGAATAAGTAGTGCCTTTACCACCAGTGATGCCCAGTCTTTTGTCCTTTCCAGGCCAAAGGATAAATCTGAACCATGCCATAGGCAATCGACAACACTGTAACAAAGCCTTTAATTTTGGCAAAAAACTGCCTATCAAAGCCACAGGTATTTTAATAACCCTTCTTATACTGCTTGGTTGCCAATCAAGGCCAACTCCATTTGTGAACCTTACTGACGAGCTACCTGAGGTTATTCTTGATCTCAGATATGCGGGAAGTGACAACTTTGTTGGCAGCCCTATTGATGGCTATGAAGCAGGTAAGTGCCTGATTACCCATGAGGCGGCTGAGGCCTTGGAAAAAGTGCAGGTGGCTGCCAGGGCTCAGGGGCTGCAACTCAAAGTATTTGATGCCTACCGTCCGCAACGGGCGGTTGACCATTTTGTAAGATGGGCCAAAGACCTTGACGACACACTCATGAAGGCCAGATATTATCCTGAAGTGAAGAAATCAGAACTCTTTGAAAAAGGATACATCGCAGCCAAATCAGGGCATAGCCGTGGCAGCACTATTGACCTTACATTGGTAGATGAACAAGGCATAGAGCTGGACATGGGCACTGGTTGGGACTATTTCGGACCAGCTTCATGGCCGGGTAGCGATGCGGTAACGCCTGAACAAAAAGACAACCGCATGCTTCTGCGATTACTTATGGTGGAACATGGATTCAAACCTCTAAAAGAAGAATGGTGGCATTTTACCTTGAAGAATGAACCCTTTCCTGACACCTATTTTGATATAGTGGCTGAGTAAGGAACTTCAGGTATTGTGTCTTTTTTGTTCTCGATGGCCAATCACCCTCATTGCTCCTATTCTATCACAAACCAGCCATGACTCCCTGCCACAGCTCCGGCGGTGGTTATCAGACTGATCAATAGCAGAACCCAGTGTGCCCTATGCATGATGTTGAAGGTCTTTACCGGATTTAAATTAGCGTGTTTAGTAAATAGCTTATGAAGTATGAAGGGCTCCAGCACATATAAAACCAGTGAAAAGATGACCCAGACCAATGTCATGGCATGAATCCACCAAAAACGATAGTCGAAATAGCGGTCCCAGGCATCAAGTACATACAACATGTAAAAGCCGGTGATGCCGGTAATAAGGGTTGTAATCTTTGCCTGTAGAGCAAACCTTCCTTCAATTTTTTCAAACGTGCGTATCTGGTCTTCTTTTGAAGCCAGTTTTTTAAGTGCGGGAATAAGAACAGTGGTGACCATTGCTACTCCGCCAATCCACAGGATTACGGCCAGCACATGTAGTACTCTTGCGAGTGTAAGTAGTTCAAACTCTTCCATATCGTGCTACTTTATTACTCCTGCTTATAAGCATAAACAGTACTCCTAAAGCCATCATTGCACTTCCTATGGCCAGTGTTAAATGACCATGGTACAGGCCAAGCCCCCTCAATATTAGCAACAGTTCGGTGATTAAAAACCCTATGAGCAGCAAGGAACTTCCAAGCTTAACGAAGCCATTGATTGCAAGCCATTTCAACTCTATCATTAAGGCCAAAAGCAGGAATGAAATTGAGCCAATAAGGCTTAGATGTAAATAAGCAATAATGACTGACTTATTGTGGAAGGCATAAGACTCAAACATTGGCAAAGCTGAAACGCACTGCAAGGCCGTTTTGAGCCCAAACGATAGCAGAAAAGAGGCCAGGTATATCTTAAACCACATATTTTTTGGCCTGATGACAGCGAAAAGGTTCGCCGGCAGGGCCCTCAAAAAAAGCACCAGGGCTATGCCTATAAGTGCCGCAGCCAGATAGGCAATTGGCATGATGTATTTGGAGAAGCCCATCCCTATAAATGAGAGTGCTATGGCCGGTATTACGGCTATGGTAAACAACCAATAGAATTTGCTGGCATGCTTTACGCTAAAGGGGACGTCGTTGTTTTCAAGAAATTTGAAAAACAGACCTAATACCACAAAAAGAAACCACCCATTGTACTGAAGGTGCATGAAAGTATAGACCAATGACTGATAGGCCTCTGTTCCACTGAGTCCCTTGGCTGATAATACGCCAATACCATAGGGCATAATGGTTGATAGTATTCCAAACCAAAGGCCCGTCTTCACAAACCGAAGTGATATAGTCTTTCCCGTACCGCCCTTTGTGTCCTTTAAAAACCGGTATACAAACCAATAATTCAACAACTGGAAGAGTGTGGAAAATATGATGGAATAAAGCGCATAGCCTTGCAGGGAAAAAGAGATCAATACACCTACCACCACCAGAATAGTGAGTATAAACTGTAGGATATAACGCCCTTTTTTGATTTGATCATCTCTTAAATATGTGGCAGTGAGCAGAAGTATCATAATAGTGTATACCCAGCCCTGAAAGGCCACATGCGAATGGGCATGAACCAGGTTAACATACTCAAGAGGGATTGGGACAAAGGCAGTTGACCTGAGGAGGGTTCCGATAAGCGCCACCAGGAAAAGGAAACCCAGGCTTATTTTGCTCCACTCACTTTTCATGCTATTGGCCTGGCAGTTTAGAGTAATTAAATGTGAATTTCCCGCATTCCGGAAACGAAATCACTGCTTCGTTTTCTGTCCATATTTGCCCGGACCAATTCTGCCATACATCGCTTATCATGCCTGTCAGCATTAAGGGCGGCAAGTTATCCTTTTCCCCTGTTTGTTGTTCATCAGGATTAGACGGAGATTGGCTGGTAGTTGTTTGATATCCTGGAGGTATCTGTCGTCTGAATGTGCCTAATTTCACCCTGTGAATACATCCAACATAGATAATAGCCCTCATGAAGCTATTGCTTCACTAATCCCATCAACAGAGCTCAAAGTAGTTCGTATAACTAACTTTCTACCAACACATGAAAGAGACAAGCTTTACGAGGCCATTTGCAATGCAGAAGAGTATTTTAAGGGCACCAGGCTTCACGGAAAACAAATAGGAGCCACTTCATTCCTGCCCATGAAATCAGCTGGCAAATATGGAATGCATGCCAACCCACCTGGTGAAGCGGCCTACCCCCTGGCAAACCGGATTATGGAGCAAATACCTTCACTATGCAAGAAACTGGAGGTCGAGACCTTTGAAATTGCCGATATAGACTTAACCTTTATCAATGGTCTGAATGGTCATAGCGGCAATCCGCACACTGATTCAGGCTACCAGCCTTACCACATTTCTCTTATCTATTATTTTCACAAAGTGCCTAAGGTATTTAGCGGGGGTAAATTGCAATTTTATGCCTTTGATGTGCAGGCAAAAGATGGCCATAGTGAACAGTCCTTGTTTGAAATAGAGCCGGCAGATAATACACTCATTGCTTTTCCTTCAGAAACCTTCCATGGCATCACCACGGTTAAATCTGACTCAACCAATTTTAGTGATGGCCGATTTATTGCCGTTGGGTTTGTTTAAATGCCATCAAATAGGCTTACAAAGAGTGCGGCCAGTACGTGATTGTAGCCGAGCCCCATGGCATTTGAACCCGAAGTTATTAGAAGCATAGTCCGGAACTTCGACTACAATTTACCGTATTTTGACAGCATGACCAGACCCAACGAGGCACTACAATTTAGAAACGGTATTGTCATGCAAAACCGTTTTGTGCTGGCGCCATTAACCAATTCGCAAAGCCATGAAGATGGCACTTTATCAAACGATGAATACAATTGGTTAGTGAAGCGCGCCGAGGGTGGCTTCGGCATGGTAACTACTTGCGCCAGCCATGTGGCTGAAAAGGGGAAAGGTTTTCCCGGGCAACTAGGTATTTTTAGTGATGCACATATTGAAGGGCATAAACGATTGGCATTAGGCATAAAGGCGCATGGTAGTTTAGCCATAGTACAATTACATCATGCGGGTATGCGATCTCTTAAAGAACTAATTGGTCAGGCACCACAATGTCCGTCAGATAACGAGGAGTTTGGTGCCAGGGGCATGACATCTGCCGAAATTCAAGGGTTGAAAGCTGATTTTATAGATGCCGCCAAAAGAGCACAAAGTTGCGGTTATGATGGCGTGCAGCTGCATGGAGCACATGGTTATGTTCTGGCACAATTTCTCAGCGCTGAAATCAATAAACGCAATGATAAGTATGGCCGAAGCTTTGAAAACAGGAGCCGCATTTTCTTTGAGATTGTGGATGGCATAAGAATAGCTTGCGGCAACAAATTTCTGGTGGGCATTCGTTTATCGCCAGAACGGTTTGGCTTAGACCTGGGCGAAGTAAAGCTGCTCACTCAAAGACTCATAGACACTGGCCAAATAGACTTCCTGGACATTTCAGTTTGGGACTATCAAAAAATGCCTGAGGATGAGCAATACCAAAACAAAAGCCTGTTGCAGCATTTTTTGAGTTTAGATGCCAAAGATGTTGTGCTGTCTGTTGCTGGTAAGATTAAACATGCCACTGATGTGCAAAACGTACTGAACACAGGTGCCGATTTGGTCTGTGTTGGCAGATCGGGCATTTTGCATTTCGACTTCCCTAAACAAGTAATTGCCAACCCAAATTTTGAAAGAGTGCCAACCCCGGTGAGCGAAGCATATTTGCAGGCACAGGGTTTAGGGCCTGCCTTTATTAACTACATGAAGAAATGGAAGTATTTTGTGGCTTAGCCAACGATCAGCCTGTTTGGAATAGGAGTTCTTTAGGGTAAAGGTATTGCTGTCAAATACGAGAATAAGGGTAATGAGTTTGTCACCAAGAAGCATCCAATGCTCAACCGCAGCCGGGCATCAACATGGCAATAACCTGAGTTCACCCTTTCTCGCAAGTTTGCAACTTGTGAGAAAACTAATGTTGTCCGTATAGACTAGTATATCATTCAAAGTGATCAAGTCCGGAGACTTGATTTATTGTTTAGTCGCAAGTTGCCGTGTGCAAATAGAGACAAGTAGAACACCGTGCCCTACTCCGGACTGAATTATGGCATTACTTGAAACTTGAATCTATACCTAATCCATATGGTTCGCTCAGGTGATTTTGTGCTTACATCTTCATTGCCATCAGCACTTAGTGAGCCAACGGCAAGTAGACCTCCTCCAAACCTTGCGCTATCGCCCCACCAATCTTCATCTCCAGTGGCACCCGAGTTTCTTTTGGCCTTATTGAGTTCCTGTGCTTCAATCATTGAGCCAAGCTTCAAGTCACTTATATCCGCTAAAACCCTGGCCTTTTTTAATCCATGCACATAAGCTTCCTTAATAGCGGCCTGCTCCTCTTTGTCAGCATTTGCATAAATGGGTTGATTCATTTCTGACTTCAGTTCAAATCTTGGGTTTTGAAATAACGGTTCTAGCTGTAACACTGACTCTCTAATGGCTTCCTGGGAGCTATTGCGTACTATAATCTTATAAATTGCATACTTGGCTGACTTCTTTTGATAATACCACTTTGCTGTATTATGGCTGCCATCAACAATCTCCTCAGCCAACAATCCTGACTTCTTCAGGCTTACTACTGTTTCATCTCTCAATTTGAATACTTCTTCCAAGGCCTTTGACTCTTCGGTCGCCTTGACTTGAAGATTTAGTTCTATCTGATAGAATTCTATTTTTTCGTGATAACTACCTTCACCAACGGTTTCAATAAATGGCTCTTTCATCTTATTTCAATTACAGTAGTTGAATATGTGGGTTCAAGTCAGAAAGCTTGTTCAAACCTAGAAAAGAAACAGGACTTGCACTATTATGAGTGATCAAATCTGGAGACTTAATTTGTGGTTTATTATTCTCTAAAAATCAATCACATCTAATACTCGCATGTCATGAGTTATCATTGTTTTATGTGACTTTTCTCCAATTATCGTCCATTCAACAAGATAAGCTCCAGCGCCATAAGAAAACAGGCACCTAAGCTTCATTGGATTACCTAAATGCTTTTCTATTTCATACCTGATAATTGTATCTGCTTCAGTCCAGGGATCAAACATTCCAGTTGTTTCAAGTTTAATTTTTTTATCATTTAACTGCAATTCAGCAAAGGTCAACTCTGTCAATGGCATTGTAGCATCTGTTCCATATACGGGCATGTTGTCAATCGAAGTAATAGCTTGTTGTGTTGAATCCCAATAAATGATATCTCGATTACCTTTAATAAACTTTTCTTTGATCAACGTGAGTTTCGTTGAGTCGTTCAAATCTATATTTAAGGTGTCATTCTGACTAAATCCATTTATCGCATAGAATCCAAGAAGCAATATTGTCAAAAAGGTTCTCATCGTTTCATCATTTCAATAAACCACAATGCGTGAGTAGCTAAAATTCAGTGTCCTGTAAAAATACGGCCTATTTTGGAGAGGTATTGGATTTAGCCACCAGCTGTCCACCTTCTCGCAAGTTTGCAAATGTGAGAAGGCCTATATTACCCAAATAGTAGTATACCATTCAGAGTGATCATGTCAGAAGACCTGATTTATAGCTTAGTCGCAAGCTACCGCTGCGCTCAAACTTGCGACAAGTGTGGCAGTAGCATTTTCACGTGCTTCATACTCTTCTTATTACTGCCAATTGTCTTCCTGCCTATGACATTCTATTCACCTCTTAATCAATCTTATTTCCACTCGCCTGTTTTGTGCCCGCCCCTCATTGGTACTGTTGCTCGATATAGGAGACGAGCTTCCTCTGCCAACAATTTCAATCCGCTTGCTTTTCACCCCACGCGAAACCATGTATTGCTTCACCGTTCTGGCCCTTTCCAATGACAAGCTCAGGTTACTCGAATCACTTCCGACACTATCCGTATGACCAATTACCTTGAACTTAACCATCTTTTTAAGGTTGGTAGCTATAAAGGTGTCCAGGTTGGGTATCACGGTATCACTCAAAGTTGACTTACCAAAGTCAAAGGCAATATCTGAAAGAACGAAACTCTCAACAGGTTCCGCACCTGTCACAACTTGTGTAAGAATATCCAAATCATTTGAACAAGGTGCATTTATTTCTGTTTCAACAAGTTCAACCTTGTCTATGTAATAGTATGCTCCCGCACAATAGGGTGATGGTCGATCATCTATCCTTTCAAATGAATATCGTCTGGTAAACTTCCCAATTGAGATGAATTGCTCATCGCCTTTCGCTTTGTAAATCATTGAAACCTTTAACCATTCAAGGTCATTAACCTGGCCGTTTCTAATAGCTACTGACTCAAAACTGTCGAGCTTGATATATTCCCTGGCCGTGGCCCTCAATCTTCGTTTTGAAAAATACAAATCAATGCTGTCTGGTCTGTACTGATACCCTTTGCCCTTAGACCTTCTTATATAAAATGAGAGGCAATATTCCTTGCCTTTCACAAGCCTTTGTTTCAGCTTGCCGCATAAGTATTCCTGACGATATTGTTCTTCATATATGGGACAAAAAAAACCCATTCCCACATACCTTTTCCCGCTCGGTGCCTCTACTTTACGAGAATCACGTTTGTAAAAGTCAGTAGATCCTATGCCTGGAGATGACCAGACACTTAGTCCACCAAGCGTCCTCAAACTAAATGGAAAAATCCTACCACTAATTTCAAAATCTCCGTTCCTTACCAGGTTTTGCCCCTGTAAGCTTCCAGTGGTATAAAAGATCACTAGAGTTAAGACTACTGCAATCCTTGTCATCTCTTTGCTTAGTTATAACAGACAAGACTCAAATGTAGTGTTCAGCCAAAGCCTTACAAATTCATGTTCGTTGTAGAGCCCATATGAGCAATTGTACTGTTCAGAGTGATCAAGTCTCGAGACTTGATTTATTGTTTTGGTCGTAAGTTGCTGTTGCACTCAAACTTGTGGTTGGTTGGGGTGAGATTGTGCAAAATGGTCTTCATTTTTCGTCATCCACTTTTTAGAAAAGTCAATTACGATCTGCTCAATATTTTCTCTTGTCGCCCCATCCCAATAAGGGTTGTATTCAGTGTCTTCATAACCAAGATAATCCCAGGCATGATAGAGCATATAAAAGTCATAAATCAAGTTATCAAAGTCTCTCCTTAGGTAAAACTGGTATAATTCAGTTAAGTTTTCTCTTACCCGCAGTCCTATAGACATTGGCCGAACATAGAAGCTTGCATAGCTCAAAATGGCATCCTTTCCGTTCTTCATTTCAAGCCCAAGTTCTTGAACCGTATTTGTCACATAGTTTATTACTTCAAAGTAGTTTGTCGGTTTGCTAAAGCCCGCTAGCATGAACAAGGTCGGACTTTCATGGCCCAGCTCCATCATTTCAATTGCCCAGTCAATACTTTCATTACAGTCTACCTGCTCAACTTCAGTAAAGGCAACAATTTTATAGGTAAGGTTACTTATTGATTTGGTCATTCGGATAGGCCTTGCTTGCCACGAGTAGGGTTTGATATTCCAATGCTCCTCATTAAGTCATAAATAGGTTCTGTATTTATGGCGAGGTGAACCAGAAGTATGGACAATCCCATCATACGAATTCCAAAAAAACCGAAGTCAAATCCAATTGTAACTCGATAGAATTGAATCCAATCTAATGTAGCGGCAAGAAGCAAAATGGTAAAGAAATGTTTCCAAAATCGAATTTTAAGCAAAGCCATAGTGAGTACAAATGCAAGACAAATTGCTGAATACTGTATTCCTTCAATCACATTGTGTGTCAGGGGTAGCCCCGATTCAGGATCTATTCCGGTTTTTGTCTTTGCTTCAATAATAGAATAGACTACTATACCTATTGTAATGACCAGAGGAGTGAACTGAAGTAACTTACTTGATTTCATTTTAATTGCTCATAACTACACACTAAACTTAACCCACCCTATAATTAGGTGGCAACCAATTGCTTTGAGCTTGTCAAGTTTTTTGCCATTTCAAATTGGCAAGTTATGTGTTTATGGCCACTGGCTAATTCCTGCTTTTGGAGCGATCAAGCCAGAAGGTTTGGTTTATGGCTTATCGCAAGTGGTTGTAAGATAGGTCAAAAGATTAGGCAGCAACTCAACTCCGATACTTTGAGAGTAGTTGCAAACTACCTTTAGACTTGTATGCCTAAATTTTCTTCATCAACAAGATTATTCTTTCTGAAGAACCGGAGAAAGAAA
>ENA-OWNT01003887-OWNT01003887.1-seawater-metagenome-genome-assembly--contig:-NODE-3887-length-13625-cov-2.887806_pt1 | contig 13625 bp, 12 predicted proteins | sample MGYA00238136_ERZ651165 | MGnify/ENA primary metagenome ERZ651165 (study PRJEB26861, sample SAMN08777766) | seawater metagenome | isolation source: coastal seawater | place: USA: Florida | collected...
TAGGTTTTTATTGCCAGTGCCAACGCGAAGAACAGGTGATCGACCACGTACAATGCTGCCGCCCATTCCGCAGTGGTGACCATGGCATACCCCACAAACACCAGGATCAAACCTGTGTATTCAAACATCAGCGCTTTGCGCTCACCCACGACACCGATAAAACGGCCGATTCGCTTGGCAAACAAAAAGTTAAACAGGTAGTTAATCAAAAACAATAACGTGATGTCGGCCGCTGAGTAGCCGAACTTTTCCACCATCAGGAAACCGGCAAAAACGGTGAAGATTTGTCGTCTTGCCCCGCTCATGAAGGTCAGGGCGTAATACAACCAGTAACGCTTGCGCAGCACCAGTTTCTTGTTCTGCGGCGTTTCGGAGCGAAATTCCGGAAACGCCAGCGCTATCCAGAGAACCAGCGCCAGTCCAACCCCTCCGGAAATCATATACACCCAGGCAAAATCAAGCTGAACGACCTCCAGCATGATCCACAGTGCTCCGTAAGTCAGCAACGATGCAAGAGCACCAACCGAGATGAGTTTCCCCAACATCTCGGGCGCCTCATCTTTGTTCAACCACTGCAACGACAGCGACTGTTTAAGCGTTTCGAAGTAGTGGAACCCTGTCGACATTAACAAGGTCGTCATCAACAAACCAAACAGAGACGGAAACAACCCCGTGATGGCGGTGCCTATGGTCAACATCGCCAGTGCAAGCAGCATGAAACGCTGCTCTCGAATAAACAACAATACAAAGACAGCGGTGAAAGCAAGAAAGCCAGGAATTTCACGGACACTCTGCAATAAACCGATATCCGCGCCATCAAAATGCGCCTTTTCAACCACAAAGTTATTCAGTAGCGCCATCCAGCTAGAAAACGCGATCGGGACAATAATCGAGATAATTAACAAAAAGTTCTGGGGAGTTTTCCAACTGGCGGGAGCCTGATTCATAATAGTGTCTCTACACAACGTAAAATACGATCTTAAAGCGGAATTTAACCAAACCGCAATCATTTGCGTAAAAAATCTTAACATCACAATCCGGAACCCTGAATGTCAGAGCCTGTCACCACACTCACTTTTGCCACCATGAATTTGTTCAACTATGTTGAGCCGCCGAATGCGTTCTATGACTTTGGCAATATCTACACGCAGGTTCAGTGGCAGAAAAAGTGTGACTGGCTGGAGAGACAACTCAAGCAGGTTAATGCAGATGTCGTCGGCTTTCAGGAGGTGTTCAGCCCCAAAGCCCTGCAAGCTCAATTGCGTCGCCTTGGTTATGCTTATTTTGCCACCGTTGACGGGCCACATATCGCCGACGACTACATTTACACGCACCCCGTCGTAGCAATCGCCTCTCGCTACCCAATTGAATCCGCAACCCGCATCCAACCTGTCCTGTCTCCCGACCGTTTTACGTTCAGCAGAGAGCCCTTGCACGCGGTCATTACGTTACCAGTGATTGGCCATACCGATGTGTACATCGTGCATTTTAAATCTCAACGGCCCATGGAAGGCGAGCTTTTATCGGACACGACATCTGAATGTGTGTGGCGGCAAGGTAACCTACCGCGCCGTCGCCGATGATCTGGGGTATGCGTTTACCGAGCCGGAATCCCTGCTGAACTAATCGAATATATCTGTCTGATACACCGGGATGCGGCATCATTTCCGCATTCCGGTCTTGTCATATTTTTGCAGCCATCTCACGCTAGCTCTGCCGTATCGCTGTCCCTGCTTCCCGACAGCGCACCAACGGGAGACGATCAGATGACTGATACGATCAAGGACGATCTGTCCTTTGACGAATTTGACGAATTGAACAATCCGCCGGTTGCCGAAACCGACTTTGACCGCGTGATTGACCGGGCCGTGTCCCGTCGCGGTTTTCTGGGTGGCGCCATTGCCTTTGGCACAACGGCCTTCGTGATGGGCTCCACCGCTCTTACACCGACCCCGGCAAAGGCCGGTGGTCGCCTTGGTTTCAAACAGATCGCCGCCAACTCCCTGGACACGATCACGGTACCGGAAGGTTATTCCTGGCAGATTGCCGCCCAGTGGGGTGAACCGATGTGGTCCGACGCCGCCGATTTTGATCAGGCGACCCGTGGCACCGCCGCCAGCCAGCTGCGCGCCTTTGGCGACAACAATGACGGCATGGCGATGTTCGCCCACAATGGCCGCCAGATCCTGGCCGTAAACAACGAATACACCAACCGGGCCATCATGTATGGCAACCGGGCCAGCAAGCTGCCGGAAAACGCCGATGATGTGAACAAGGGCAAGGCCGCCCATGGCATCAGCATCGTGGAAATGCAGCAGGCGAACGGCAAATGGGCAATTGTGAAAGATTCCCCCTATAACCGTCGCATCACCGCCGACACGCCGATGGACATTACCGGCCCGGCGCGCGGTCATGACCTGCTGAAAACCGAAGCCGATCCGACCGGCACAAAATCCCTCGGCACCTGGAACAATTGCGGCAATGGCCGCACGCCGTGGGGCACCTATCTGACGTGTGAAGAGAACTTCAACGGTTATTTCTCTTCCTCAGACGCCGACTATGCTCTGACGGACGCCCATAAACGGTATGGCATCAGCCACAAGGACTGGGGCTATGCCTGGGCCACGGCCGATGACCGTTTCGACGTTTCCAAAAACCCGAACGAACCGAACCGGGCGGGTTACATCGTTGAAATCGACCCGCTGGACCCGACCTCGACGCCGAAAAAGCGCACGGCACTCGGCCGTTTCAAACATGAAAATGCCGCCGTTGTGGTGGCCGCCAATGGCCGGATCGTTGTCTATCTGGGCGATGATGAGCGGGGTGAGTTCCTGTACAAATACGTCTCCGACGACGTTTTCACTGCGGGTGGTGACAATTCCGGACTGCTGGAAGATGGCCAGCTCTACGTCGCCAAATTCAATGATGACGGTACCGGCATGTGGCTGCCCCTGACGCCGGAAAGCACCGGTATGGCGGACAAGGCGGAAATCTGCATCCATACCCGTCAGGCGGCCTCTGCCGCCGGTGGCACCACCATGGATCGCCCGGAATGGGTTGCTGCCAATCCGCACAAGGCCGAAGCCTATTGCGCGCTGACCAATAACAAGAACCGGGGCGTCAAACCGAACAAGGGCGGCGACGCCACCCCGGTTGGTGGCCCGAACCCCCGCGAAAAGAACAAATACGGCCAGGTCGTGCGCTGGACACCGGAAAATGCCGATCATTCGGCTGACCGGTTCAACTGGAACCTGTTTGTCATGGCGGGCAATCCGACCGTTCACCAGGACGATCGTGCAGGCTCCAAAAACGTCAACGCCGATAACATGTTCAATTCACCGGACGGGCTGGGTTTCGACACGCGCGGCCTGCTGTGGATCCAGACAGACGGTAAATATTCCAACAAGGATGATTTCGCCGGTCAGGGCAACAACCAGATGCTGATCGCCGATCCGGAAACCGGTGAAATCCGGCGCTTCCTGGTGGGCCCGAAGGAATGTGAAGTTACCGGCATCACCTGGTCCGCGGACAAGCGCACCGTGTTTGTCGGTATCCAGCATCCGGGCGAACGGGGTGACAGCCACTTCCCTGCCGGCGGTGACAGCGTGCCGCGTTCGGCCGTGATTGCCATCAGCCGCAATGACGGTGGCCAGATCGGCTGATCTGGCTGAACTGTCCCAGAATAAAGGGCACCGGATGGGTCTTAGCCATCCGGTGCCTTTTTTGTTTAGCCCACGCGGGATTTGCCACGCTCACGAATGCGCCAGACGAAAGCGTCATCGCCGTAATCCATGCGCGACAGGACTTCGATCGCCAGGAACCGGTTGTGCATGCTGAGAAGCCCCTGCCACAGGCCGTTCCACGCATCAAAGGTCGAATGATGGATGGCACCCCGTCCCCGCATCAGCCGCCAGCTTGACTGGGTAACGATGGCCGCATCGCCCTCCATCTGCCAGGATACGTCATCACCGGATGCCGTTCCGAACCGGGTCATGAACTCACCGAAATCACCCGGCGTATCGCCGCTGACCCCCAGCAGACGGGCGGTTTCAGTGTAGAACTGCTTGCCGATCAGCTGTCCGGCACCGCTGCCCATGAACTGGGCCTCCATCGGGCCGAACAGGGCTGTCATTTCCGGCAGCAGCGTCTTGATATATTCCATTGAATAATTGCGGTTGGCCTTCATCAGCCGTTCCGCCGGCCAGGTGGACGTGTCCAGCAGCGGCAGGGCGTCCGGATCGAATTTCGGCGGTTCTTCCCCCGGTGAGAAGCGGAGCCGCTCATGGGGTTCCAGATCCCGGTCATATTCGTGGAAATACCCGGCCAGCCCGTATTGCCCGTCCATATCCTGGGACGTGCAGACAAAACCCAGCCGTGGATTGTTCAGGCTGACACCGTTCTGGGCGTACCAGCCATACAGAAAGCCGTGACTGACCTCAATCGGCATACCGGCCAGCGCCGTGCCATCGTAAATCCAGCGCGGGTGCCGGAACCGGACCCAGGCCTTCCTGTCATTTTCATACATGTATTCAACACCGACACCGCCGATGCTGTTGGACAGGTAATGATATCGGGCGGCGGCAACGGCGGGCGGCAATCCGTCCAGATCAAGCTTTTCAAAGGAACTCAGAAACTTCTCTTTGTGCTGATGCCGGAATGTGGCCAGGGTAATGTCACCCGCAGCCTTGGCGCCCTTGTGCGTATTTACATACAGCAACAGACCCGTCAGATAGGCGTGATACAGTTCGGCGACCGCCTCGTACTGATCAGCCGTGATCTCGGTATTGTCTGACATGGAACCTCCCCGAAATGTCCAAGCAAATAACGGCCTGACCATACAGGAAGGGAGAATTCAAACACCATCCGGAAAATCACAGGGGGCTATGCAGTGCGGTGCTGTCCGCTCCGCCCCGCTTACGGAATTCAGCGGGCCGGAGCATTATATTCTGGTCTGGATCAGGCGACCCGCACACTGGAAAGGAACCGGGCCACCTCTTCATTCAGAATCTGGGACTGATCGGTCAGTTTTCTGGACCGGTCGCGCATTACATCTGCTGCATTGCCCGTTTCCCCGGCTGAATCCGTGACATTCGATACGCTGCCGGTCACATCGCGTGTTCCGGCTGACGCTTCTGTTGCACTGCGGGAAATTTCATCTGTCGACGCGGATTGCTGCCGGATGGCGGCGGCAATGGTCACCGAGATCGTATCAATCTCGCTGATGGTTTCCGTAATCCCCTTGATCGCATCAACCGAACTTTGCGTTGCGCTTTGAATGCTGCGGATCTGGTTGCCGATATCCTCGGTCGCCCTGGCGGTCTGATCGGCCAGGCTCTTGACCTCTGACGCCACGACGGCAAATCCGCGCCCGGCATCGCCCGCCCGCGCGGCCTCAATCGTCGCGTTCAGGGCCAGCAGGTTGGTCTGTTCCGCAATATCCGAAATCAGAGCAACCACCTCACCGATTTTCTGGGAGGAATCTACCAGCGACTGAACCTGTTCATGTGTTGATTCAGCCTGACGGACAGCATCCCCCGCAACGCTTGTTGACTGATTGACCTTCTCGTCAATTTCCTGAATGGACGCTGTCATTTCCTCTGCTGCGGACGCAACCGTCTGCACATTGCGGGATGCCTGTTCGGCGGCATCCAGCGCGGTCGCGGTCTGTTGCGTAGTATTCGCCGCCGTATCGAAAATCTGCTGGGACGATGTCTGCATATCCTTGGCAGCGTCGGCGACCCCTGCAGCGATCTTCCCAACCGATGCTTCGAATTTGTCAGCCAGGCTCAGCAGGTTCTGGCGGTTTTCCTCTTCCTGTATGCGCTTCGATTCCGCCACATCCTTCTCGCGCTGCTGTTTTTCACGCACTTCGCGCAATTCACGATCGCGCAATTCAGCAGCACTTTTCTCCTGTTCCACGCGCAGGTCATTCGCTTCCACCGCATTGTCACGGAAAATCTGGACCGATGCCGCCATCTCACCAATTTCATCCTGGCGGTCCGCAGCCGGGATCACGATGTCCAGCCTGCCCGCACTGATTTCTCCCATGGCTCGCTTGATACCGGTCAGGCCGTGAATGACCCGGGATTTGATCAGCCAGAACGTCAGAACACCGGTTGCCGCCATGACCGCAACCGCGACCAGCGCCAGAATGCCGGCCAGCGCCGACTGCGCCTCTGCCGCTTCGACCGCTGCGGCAGACCGCTGTTCCAGTTTCACGAAGAACTCGTCCACCGGATGCATGATTTTGGCTTTGAAACTGTGGTATTGATCGGAATGCATCAATCGCCGGGCAAGGGCAAAATCCGGTTCCCGATTGATGGTGTATTCGCCATTGGCATCAGCAAACCGGCCTTTGACGGCATTCATCGCCTCGACTTCCAGCTTGACCAAGCCGTCTGAATTCGCCTGGGCCTGTTCCAGCAACTGGAATTCCTGTTCCGTAAAACCTGCTTCCTTCATCAAGGATTGCAGGGGTGCAGTGATGGTGTCTTCCCGTGGCTTCACCTCGCCCGCAGCGACAAAATCCCAGTAAATCCGGTGATAGTCAGCCGGCCGAGGCTTTTTGCAGTTTCGAATATCCAGAATGTCAAAATACTGTTTTTCGTATTTGTCATTTCCAGTGACGACATAGGTTCGGGCCAGCCGCGTCAGATCATCGGAACTCTGCCGCAATTCATCTGCCAGCAGGTAAGATTTGTATTGTCGCGTGTAGGCATCGCTGACTGACTGCTGCGATGAGTTGTAGAGATAGAAAAAGCCTGCAACCATCATGACAGCAACCGTGTTGACCACGGCGAGAACAGCAACGAGGCGTGATAGCGAAAAGTTCATAGCAAAGCACTCCGGATCAGACGTAATGCCACCCTGCCGATACGGCCGCCGCCATCTGCTTCTGATCCACCGCCCTATCCTTGACGCCCGGGCGGGCTGAATCATCCGTCAGACTTTTTCGAACGCATCTACGCTACAAAACCACCTGTCTGAACAGGTGTGATAGCAGGAGTTCATCGGAGGTATCATGATGCAGGAAAATAATTACGCATCGGTTAATTGACAATTTTGCCTCGTCAAACAAAAAAAGGCGCATGCATTCCAAAATGCACGCGCCAATACTTCCACAACTGGTGATTTTACAGTATCAGGCTGCCTCAGCAGCCGTTTCGACAGTAGTACTGATGGATATTGTACGCGGCTTGCTCGCTTCCGGAATGACATTCACCAGATCGACATGCAGCAGGCCATTGACCAATTCTGCACCATCCACTTTCACCGTATCTGCCAATTGGAAACGGCGCTCAAAACCGCGCTTGGCGATACCGCGGTGCATGTAGTCGATTTCCGCGCCATTTTCTTTACCACCTGCGCCGATAATGGTCAGCGTCGTACCCTCGGCAACGATATTCAGATCGCTTTCGTCAAATCCGGCAACCGCAACGGAAATCCGGTACTGATCTTCGCCCTTGCGTACGATGTCGTAGGGCGGATAGGTCGGCGCTTCGGCCTGCGCGAAAGCCTTGTTGAACATATTGTCCAGACGATCGAAGCCAACGGTATTGTGGAAAAGCGGGGAAAGGTCAAAATTTCTCATATTACATCCTCCTGAAGAAGCAATGCATTCATCGGTGCTCCTGGCACCCGACTGATGTGCGACCCCATGACGGGCATCGCGGCTTAAGGGCGGAAAGCCCCATTGGGCACCTCCCGCATTCCAGATATGGGTAGCCATGAGCGGGATACAACCCCCTCATTAAATTCGCAACGTACAGGCACCCTTGAAGGGTTCCCAAATTGCGATATATACTTTCTAAGTAATTGTAGGGATTGTAAAAATTAACCTTAACGGAAGTGAGAAAATGAATACTGACAGACCCGCTTTCGGTGAGACTGAATTTTTCAAAAAGACTTACAATGAAGCTATTTCACTTGTCCACTCGGCTGCTGATTACTTTGACAAAAACAAAGAAGCGGCAAACCCCGTCCTGTCGGATGAGGCAACACTGGTCTTTACCGCGGAATCACTGCGCGTGACGTCTCGCCTGACGCAGGTCATGGCATGGCTGTTCGTGCAGCGGGCAATCGCCGCCGGGGAATTGCCACCGGAAGAAGCCGGCACCCCCGCACGTCGGCTGAGTGGTCATTCCACATGTCTGCCAGAAGAAACCGCAGACACCAGCGAGTTTCCGGAAAAATTCACCGATCTGCTGGATCGCAGCGAAGGCCTGTTTCGCCGCATCGCCCGACTGGACGAAATGGTCGCCCGCGACGCCGCCTGAACGTCAACCTCAAAAGCAGACACAAAAAACGCCGCTGACATGATCAGCGACGTCCCTGTTCCGGTATGTTTTGCGCCAGCCTGAACCAGCGCAAACCGGTGAATTAGATGCCCAGATTCGCGTAGCGCGCCTTGAACTTGGCAACCTGGCCCTTGTCGGACAGCCGCTGCTGACCGCCAACCCATGCCGCATGCGTGCTCGGGTCGATATCCAGCACCAGCGTATCGCCTTCGGCGCCCCAGGTTGAGCGGGTCTGATAGGTATCACCGCTCGGCAACTGAACCGTAATGGTATGGTAATCGGGGTGAATGCCCTCTTTCATTACCGTCTCTCCGATAGAAAACTGTGGTGACGGACCTTTCCGTCAAGAGCGCGGCTTATAACCCGGACTGCGGGGATATGCAAGTACGCCGTCATATAATTGTCGTGCGTGGCAAAATCGCCCGAAACCGCTGCTTTGCCCCTTGATCAACACGTCATGATCATTATAGTCCGTCTTCCTTTCCGGCTGTTGCTGGCAAGCGCCCCTGTGGCGGAATTGGTAGACGCGATAGATTCAAAATCTGTTGTCTTATGGACGTGCCTGTTCGAGTCAGGCCAGGGGCACCAATTCTCTTAAATTCGAAATGCTGCCCCTGGATTGATTGTTCGATCCGGCGCCACTTCGAGGCACCATTTCCTCTCATTCAGCAGCAGACCAAATGCTCGGCTCTCAGCTCCAGCGCCGGAAAATCAGGGACGTATTGATTCCGCCAAAGGCGAAATTGTTGCTCATCAAATATTCCGCATCCAGTGATCGCGATTCATCTACGACATAATCAAGCTCACCACATTCCGGATCGATATTGTCCAGGTTCACGGTTGGGACAAAGCTGCCTTCGCGCATCATTTCGATACCCAGCCACGCTTCCATGGACCCGCAAGCCCCCAGCGTATGACCAAAATAGCTCTTCAGCGAATGGATCGGCATTTGCCCGCCAAATACGGCTGATGTGGCCCGGGTCTCGGCAATATCGCCACGATCCGTCGCCGTGCCATGACCGTTGACGAAATCAATTGCTTCCGGCGCCAGCCCTGCATCATCAATGGCGGTACGCATGGCCAGTTCCATGGTTTCAGCGGCCGGCTGCGTGACATGACTGCCATCGGAATTGGTGCCGTAGCCGACCACTTCGGCATAGATCGTGGCGCCGCGGGCGCGCGCGTGTTCCAGCTCTTCCAGTATCAGGGTCGTTGCCCCTTCCCCGATCACCAGGCCGTCACGGTCCTTGTCAAACGGGCGGGGTGTGGTTTCCGGCTCACCATTCTTCGTGCTGGTGGCGTAGAGAGAATCAAACACTGCCGCCATGGTCGGGCAAAGCTCCTCGGCGCCACCGGCCACCATGGCGTCCTGCATACCGTATTTGATGGCTTCATAAGCGTAGCCGATTCCCTGGCTGCCGGACGCGCAGGCAGATGACGTCGTGTGAATGCGCCCCTTCAGGCCAAAGAAGATGCCAATATTCACCGGTGAAGTGTGACTCATCATCTTGATATAGGTGGTGGCGGTCAGGTTCCGCATCGTGCCCTGCTGCAGCAGTTCCACAAACGCGATGACCGGGTTGGTGCTGCCGAAGGATGAGCCATAGGCCGTCCCCATCCTGCCGGAACCCAGTAAAGGATCATCGGTCAGGCCCGCATCCGTCAGCGCCCGTTCTGTTGCATAGACCGCCATCTGGGCAACCGGCCCCATGCTGCGCAGCTTTTTTCGCGGGTAGCGACCGGCAACTGAAAATTCCGGCACCGGTGCCCCGAGCCGCGTGTTCATGTCGGTGTACTTGTCCCACTCCACCAGCCGTTTGATACCTGTCTCGCCGGCGTTCATCCGGTCGCGGATTTCCGGCCACTCATCGCCCAGCGCGGTAACACCACCAAATCCCGTTACAACCACCCGCCGCATCAGACCATGCCCCCATTCACCGAAATGACCTGTCGCGTCACATATGCGGCACCGTCCGAACACAGGAACGAAACAGTTGCGGCAACTTCGTCCGGTCGGCCCGCACGGCGCATGGGAATGGCTTTCTTGATCTCCTCCAGCGGCAAATCAGTGGTCATGTCGGTTTCGATCAATCCCGGTGCCACACTGTTCACCGTGATCTTCCGCTTGGCCAGTTCGATGGCCAGGGATTTAGCTGCACCGATCAGGCCAGCCTTGCTGGCGCTGTAATTCACCTGCCCCCGGTTTCCGGCGACACCGGAAAGGGAGGACATGACAACGATGCGTCCGCCTTTGCGACCGGACACCATCGGCATAACAAGCGGCCGCAACACATTGTAAAAGCCCTGCAGATTGGTATCCAGGACACCATCCCATTCTTCATCGGTCATGGCCGGGAAGGCTGTGTCCCGGACAATCCCGGCATTCAGCACCACACCATAGGGTGCACCATGTGCCTCCACGTCCTGTTCCAGCACCGTCCTGCACGTATCCCGGTCAGAAATATCAAACTGGATCAGACGTCCCGAACCACCGGCGGCTTCGACCATGTCGAGCGTTTCCTGCCCGCCATCCCGATCACGGCCGTAATGTACGCCAATGCTGAAACCATCCTCCGCCAGGCGCAAGGCAATCGCACGCCCCAGTCCCTTGCTGGCGCCGGTTACCAGAATATGTCTCGTCATGTTTCCTTAAGTCTCCCGGGTCCCGGACGGCTTTTCCGCCCCCTGACCGATCAGTTCGCCCGGATCATCCGGCTGATATACATTGATTATTGCACTGGCCATTGTCTCACCATCCCGTGTGGTCGTGCAATCAAACGACGCCATGCCATCATCATTGTAAAGCACCGTACCGTGCAGGCTCAGTTGGTCGCCCACCTGGAAACTGGGCACATTCAACGTCATTTTCCGGGTTCCGAGCAAAAAACCGATCCGGACGGGTTCATCCTTCTGGCGACCGTCTATGCCGCTATAGGCGGCAATGGTCTGCGCCATGTATTCCACCGCGATGTAGGATGGTACACGACCATTCTCGACAAAGGGGCTGTCGTCCCGAACCGTCATGCTGGCTGAAATGCTCTCAGCATCGCAGGCGTCTATCTGGTCGATCAGGATCATCGGCGACGCATGGGGCATCACCGAATCCGGCTCCATCGGATAGCTGAAAAACGTCGCTGACATGTCGCCCGTCACCCCCTCGTTCACGCCTGCCCGGCGCGCCCGACCAGCACGCTGACATTATTGCCCCCGAACGCAAATGAATTCGACAGGGCAAGCGGCGCTTTATCCGGCAGTTTCTGCCCCTGTGTCACCAGTTTCAGGCCGGGAATGTCTCTATCCAGTTCCCCATCCCAGATATGCGGCGGCAGGGCCCCGTCGGCAAAGTCGGGATGCAGCATCAGCCACAGGAACCCCAGTTCACAGCCACCGGCAGCGCCCAGCATATGCCCGGTCATCCCCTTGGTAGACGAACAACAGGTCTGGTCACCGAACACCGTTGTTACCGCCAGCGCCTCCATCGCATCGTTCAATGGGGTCGCTGTGCCGTGCAGATTCACGTAACCGACCTGACCCGGCGCAATCCCGGCATCGTCAATGGCGCCCTGCATGGCGGCGATGGCGCCCGCCGCCTCCGGATCCGGGGCGCTGATGTGATGTGCATCCGATGATTCACCTATACCCAGCACCTCCACCGGTCCGGGTTCCGGGGTTACCAGAAAGGCCGCCGCCCCTTCGCCGATGGTAATCCCATCGCGGTTGCGGCTGAACGGATTGCAGATATTCGAAGATACGGAATCCAGTGAATGAAATCCGTTCAGGGTGAAACGGCACAGGGTATCTGCTCCCCCCACAATGGCCGCATCACAGATACCGGCCCGGATCAGCCGCCGCGCCGTGGCCAGCGCCTTTACGCTGGACGTGCAGGCGGTGGAAACGGCGATATTCAGCCCGGTCAGGCCATAATATCTGGCAACAAAGGTGGAAATGCTGCCCGGGTCCTGCCGGGCATAATCAAAGTCCGGCGGAAACTCATCACCCGTCATTTTCTGCCGGATCGCCGGTTCGGAATCGGAAAGGCCGGAGGTGCTGGTTCCAACGATGACGGCAATGCGATCCGCGCCATATTGTTCCTTTGCCTGCAGGATGGCAGGCTCGATCTGCTGCAGTGCTCTCAGGAACAGGGCGTTGTTCCGGCTGTCATCCGGCGCCCATTCCGGCCCCAGTTCCGGCAGGTCGGCGTCAACGACACCGACATGCACATCCTGGTCCGGCAAATAGCCGGCTTTCAACCGGATACCGGCCTGTGAACCGGCCATCAGGTTTTCCGACACTTCTGCGCATCCGGTGCCCAGCGGGGTCACAATCCCCAATTCATTCAGAAACAGACGGCTCATCAATTGTCCATCCCGTGTGAACGAACCGTCAGATCATATCTCTGAACCAAATTCCTGATCTTCACGGCCTTTGCCCCTCCCCCTGCGGACATCCCCTGGTAGGTCATGGTCAAAACCGGTCGCCCGGTTTTATCCAGCACGTCACGCCCGTCAGAACCGGAACGAACAGTGCCATCGCGCACCATATCTTTGACCACATCCAGCGCCCGGTTGGCCAGAAGATAGTGCAACAATACATCTTCTGGTCGCAGTTCCTCCGGCACCCAGTCCGCGCGGATGGCCTGAATGCCTGTCGATGACCAGTCGATATCGAAAACCCGGCGTCCAAACCCGTCCAGACCGGTCATCTTCAACCTGTCCTGACCGTCACTCACCCTGATCTGCAGGCTGACCGACCGCGCCGAACCATACCGGGCGTTCATCACCTGCAACAGGTTCAATCCGGGCCCTCCCCGCCATTCGGGCAATATGGCACTGACACCATTTCCCAATTGCAGCGGTGCGGAAGCCGGTGCTTGCGCTGTGGTTTCGTGATTTGTTGTGGTTTCCTCCACCAAGGGTGCTGTACACGCCGCCAATACGGACAGCAAAAATGCAGGGGCAAGTTTTCGCACCAGATACATCACGGTTACTCCCTCCGCCCGGCCAGTGGTGACAGCAGATAGGCGAGCGCAATGCCGATCCCGATGGTCATGCCAAAAACCTGCAAGGCCGAATTGGCGCTGAAAGCCATAATCCCGAACGCCATCAGCGTTGAAACGGCGGACAGCCCATTGGCGAATTGTGCCGTGGTGACCGCCTTCTCCCCTGCTTCCCGGAAGAAAAGCGCAAAATCCAGCCCGATCAGCAGAACCAGCAGCAGCGCCATTACATGGAAGAAGGACAAGGCTTCTCCGGCCAAGACCAGCAGCACCGGGGCGATCATCACGGCGAGCAGCGGGGCAGCAAGGATGCGCGCGGCATTTGCCAGGCG
>ENA-OWNT01003889-OWNT01003889.1-seawater-metagenome-genome-assembly--contig:-NODE-3889-length-13623-cov-5.965894_pt1 | contig 13623 bp, 7 predicted proteins | sample MGYA00238136_ERZ651165 | MGnify/ENA primary metagenome ERZ651165 (study PRJEB26861, sample SAMN08777766) | seawater metagenome | isolation source: coastal seawater | place: USA: Florida | collected...
CCACGCCCGTTGCCGCGCCCACTCCCCCGGCGCCCGAGCCTCCGGCGACCCCGGCTGCTCCTCCTGCGCCGGTCGTCTCTGGTCCCACCCCGCCCAAGCCCGTGGTCCCAGGGCCGAAGCCGCCCATCGCCGTGGCTTCTCCCGGTCCCACCCCGCAGCCAGATGCCGGCGGCGGTGGCAAGTCCAAGACCCCTCTGATCATTGGGCTGGTGGTCGGTTTCGTCGTGCTCTGCATGGGGCTTCCCGTGGTCGGCGGAGGCGTCTGGTACTTCCTGCTCTCCGACGATGCGGGCGACGGCTCCGAGACCACCGCCGTGGAGCTCACCCCCGCGAAGAAGCCCGACGACGGCTCGGGGGCGGCCCTCGCCGACGACACCGGCGACGGTGGCGATGCGGAAGCCGCGAAGGCCGAAGAGGAGCGCAAGAAGGCCGAGGCCGAGGCTGCGCGCAAGGCCGAGGAGGAGAAGAAGAAGAAGGCGCAGAGCACCTCTTCGAGCAGCCGGCGGGGGTCGTCCACGTCGAGCAAGGGGTCTTCTTCGTCCAGCTCTCGCCGGGGGGCCTCGTCCTCCAGCTCTCGTCGGGGGTCTTCGTCCTCCAGCTCCCGCCGCGGTTCGTCTGGTTCCACGGGCGGCTCCTCGAGCGGGTCGACCAGCTCGGGCGCGACCTTCCCGGCCAATGTGCGCTTCGTCCACCAGGGCGCCGAGACCACCTTGTCCTGCGGCGACGGTCAGCAGCGCACCTTCGTGGGCTCCACCCGCATGACCTTCAACGAGATCGCCACCTGTCGCGTGGAGTCCGGTGGCAAGCGCACGGTTGTCCAGGTCCGCAAGGCGGGCACGTCCACCTGCAGCATCTCGGGCGACAAGCTGCGCTGCTCCGCGCCCTGATGGCGGTCCCCGAGCACGTTCGCGGGGCCATGGACATCGCCCGGGCTGCGGCTGTGGCGGGCTCCGAGGTCATCGCACGGGCAGCCCTTCAGCCACTGGATGTCGAGAACAAGGGTGCGGTCGATCTCGTCACGCAGGTCGACCTCGCCGCAGAGGCCGCCATCCACGCGATGTTGGCCGAACGCTCGCCCGGCGTGCCCGTGCTCGCCGAAGAAGCCGGCGGCGCCCGGTCCGCGCGTACACGCTGGATTGTCGACCCCCTCGACGGCACCACCAACTTCGTTCACGGCTTTCCGCACTACGCCGTGTCGGTGGCCTTGGAGGTGGATGGACGGCTGGAAGCGGGCTGCATCGCCGACCCTCGGTCGGGCCGGGTCGCGCTGGCGGGGCGAGGGGCTGGCGCCACGGTCGATGGGGCGCCGCTGAAGGTGTCGAAGACCCGGTCGCTCGGTGAGGCGCTCTTTGTGACAGGCTTCGCCTACGACCGCCGGGAGCGGCCCGACTTCTACCTCGACCGCGTGCGGCGGGCTCTGGTCGCCGGACAGGGCCTGCGCCGATGCGGGGCGGCCACCCACGACTTCTGGCACATCGCTTCAGGTCGCGCCGACGTGTATTGGGAGTTCGCCCTCGGTCCGTGGGATGTGGCGGCCGGAGTGCTGCTCGTCCGAGAGGCGGGTGGGGCTGTGACCGATCTGGATGGAAACGACGTGGACATCGACCATCCGGAGATTCTGGCGACCAACGGCTGGCTGCATGAGGCCGCCCTGACGCTGCTGTCGCACGGGCCACGTTGAGCAGGTCCAGAGGCGTCGGACCGCTCCCCCGGCGAGGTTGATACACTCCGCGGGCTCCGGCTGTCCGGGGCACTTTTTGTCCCCCATGGCCGGGTGGACGACCGCGGCTGGTTCACTCGGGCCGCCGCGGGACAGAGCGGAGGCGTCGAGCCTCTGAGGAGCAGAGCGCGTGGGCATCTCCGTCGGCATCGATCTGGGCACGTCGAACTCGGTCGTCGCCACCGTGTGGGACGGACAGGCCGTCGTTCTCGCCGACGCCGATGGGCGCTCGGTGCATCCCTCCGTGGTCGCCTTCGGCTACGGGCACTCGGTGGTGGTCGGGCAGCCCGCGCGTCAGCAGCTGGCGTATGCGCCCGAAAACACGGTGTTCTCGGCCAAGAGGCTCATCGGTCGACGGTTCGGCTCCGAGGAGGTCGACCGCATTCGCCGCGCGGTGAGCTGGGGTGTGGCCGAGGGTCCCCGTGGCGACGCCCGCGTGCGTGTGCAGGGCAAGGTCTACGCGGTGCAGGAGATCAGCGCCCACGTCCTCGCCCACATGAAGTCCATCGCGGAGATGGCCACGGGACAGGCGGTCGATGGGGCCGTCATCACCGTCCCTGCCTACTTCAACGACCAGCAGCGCCAGGCCACGCGCGATGCCGCCCAGATTGCCGGCCTCAACTGTCTGCGCATCATCAACGAGCCCACCGCAGCGGCGCTCGCCTACGGCTATGGCCAGGGCCATCGGCAGCACATCGCGGTCTACGACCTCGGCGGGGGCACCTTCGACATCTCCATCCTCCGCCTCGACGACGAGCTGTTCGAGGTCGTGAGCACCGCCGGCGACACCTTCCTCGGTGGCGACGACTTCGACATGGTCATCTGCGACCACCTGATGGCGGAGTTCCAGGCCCAGACCGGCGTGGATGCCAGCCAGAACCCTGCCGCCCGCGCAAAGCTGCTCGACGCTTCGGAGCGCACCAAGCGGGCCCTGTCCAAGGTTCCTGCCGTGGCCGTGAAGGTCCCCGGGCTCGGTCGCGATGAGGCTGGCAATGCGGTCGGCCTGTCCACCACCCTCGACCTCAATGCCGTGCAGCGGCTCACCATGCCGCTCATCCAGCGCACCTTCTCGGTGGTCGACGAGGCACTCGCCCAGGCCAACCTCACGCCCCAGCAGATCGACGGCGTGATGCTCGTGGGCGGCATGACCCGCTTTCCGCTCATCCGGCAGGCGGTCGGCCACTACTTCGGCAAAGAGCCGCTCGACCACCTCAACCCCGACCAGGTCGTGGCCCAGGGCGCTGCCATCCAGGCGTGGAACCTCACGAGCTTCAGCGACTCCCCCGACGCAGTGCTGCTCGACGTCACCCCCCAGACGCTCGGCATCCGCACCGTCGGCGGCTTCGTCGAGCCCGTCATCGGGCGCAACACGCCCATCCCCACCTCCATGACCAAGGTCTTCCACACCGCCCAGGACAACCAGGTGGAGGTGCGGGTGCAGGTCTTCCAGGGCGAGAGCCGAATGGCCGCCGACAACGAGAGCCTGGGCGAGTTCGTGCTCTCGGGGCTGCGTCCGGCGCCGCGTGGAGAGGTCAAGGTGGACATCACCTTCGCCATCGATGCCGACGGCATCGTGCGTGTCACCGCCCAGGACCGCGAGACCGGCAACGCCGTCGACATGACCCTCGAAGCCAGCTCCAACCTCACCTCCGAGGAGGTCGAGGAGATGCGCTTCGACGAGGTAGGCTTCTGAGACTGCCGGCGCCCGGTCAGCGCCCCCTGAGCCTTCAAGCTCCTGAATCCATCGCGGAGTCCCCATGCGCGCCAGCCGCCGCCTCAAGGTCGAGATCGAGGCCCTCCACGAGATCATCGACGACCTCGACTACTACGGCATCCTGCTCGTCGACCCCGACTGCGCTCCCCACGAGATTGGCGATGCCTTTCGTCGGGAGAGCCGCCGGTTGCACCCCGACCGCATGAGCAGCCTCGGCGACGCCGGCGCCCAGGAGCACGCCAACGACATCTACCGGCTGGTCAACGAGGCCTACCGGGTGCTCAAGGATCCCGAGCAGCGGGGCCAATACGACCAGCTCCTCACCGAAGGCGTCCATCGGATGACCGACGATGCGCGCGCCGGCGCTGCCGCCGAGAAGCGGTCCAACGACCCCGCCCACGCTGCCAAGCACCCCAAGGCCGAGACCTACTGGAAGATGGCCCTGCGCGACTGGGACAGCAAGTCCTTCCGCTCCTGCGTGATGAACATCCAGTTCGCGCTCAACTTCGAGCCCGACAACGAGGTGTTCCGCGAGTGGTTCGAAAAGGCGAAGGTGGCGCGCGACGAGGCCGAGTCCAAGCGAGAGAAGAACCCCTACAAGCTCCGCCTCATGTAGTGGGCTTCAGCGACCGGGCGAGGCGAAAGCCCACCTGGTCGTCGGCGATGTCCGGAGCGAGTCCGAATCGGCGGGACAAGGCCTCTGACAGGGTGCGGCTGCGCCAGGATGCTCCCCGCACCGTCCGCTGGTCAGCCCGCTCGTCTCCTTGCCAGCGCACCTGTCCCCGGTCCACCGGGACGGTGCCGGTGAAGGCGTTGATGCACCACTCCTGAACGTTTCCGGCAAGGTGCCGACAGCCGTAGGGACTCTCATCGGCGGGGTGCTCGCTGATGTCCACCGGTCCGCTGGGCGAGGGCTGGGAGGCCCACACGCATGCACGGGAGGGGTCGTCTCCATGTCCCCAGGGCAGACGACGACCATCGACGCCGCGGGCGGCCTTCTCCCACTCCAGCTCGTGAGGCAGCCGCCAGGCCTCCCCGGTGCGCTGGCGCTCCCAGTCGGCATACGCGAGGGCGCCGAACCAGCTCACGCCGACCACTGGGGCGTCTTGGCGCCATTGGATTGGAATCGCCCGGGTGGGAAGCACGAAGTGGCCGCGGCCATCTCGGCGCCAGGCGCACTCGCTGGTGCCGAGCTCGGGGGCCTCGTGCCGTGGGGCCAGCCGAAGCGCGTCGGACCAGTTGCCGGAGTCGACCAGCGCATTGAGAAAGTCGAGGTATTCGCGGTTGGTGACCGGGTTGGCCCGGATGACGAAGCTGTCCACCCACACATCGGCGAGGGCACCTTCTCCATCGGACAGGCGGGCGGGTCCCGCGGGCACATAGCGGTCTTCGGCCCCCAGCTCGTCGTTTCCGGGCAGATAGACCGGTGTGCGGGAGCCGGTCCAGGGGTGGACTGGATCCCAGCTGCCGCCGCGCTCGACGGACACGGGCACCAGCACCTCGGCCCTGCCGCGGGCACGGATGCGGAGGCGGTAGCTGCCCATCGAGAGCTGGTGCTGCGTGATGGGGGAGCGGCCCAGCATGCGGACCGGGACCACCCGAAGGCGGCGTCGGTGCTGGGCGAAGCGCTCGAGGAAGACGTCGGCGCCATCCACCGAGGTGGACACGGTGAGGCTACCAGTGCCCTTGAGCCAGCTCAGGTGGCCCTCTCGGGCCGGGTGATTGCCGGGCAGTGCGGCGAGGTGCTCCCTCAGGCGCTCCTCGGCCATCCGGCGGGCCGGCTCGTCGTGGCGGGCCTCGGCGTCGTCGTGGTCCTGGCGGAAGCAGTCGGCGAGGGCGGCGTGTGGCTCCGGCATCTCGGGTGCCTGGGTGGCGGCGGCATGGAGCAGCTGGCGGCGCTCCAGCAGCTTGAAGCGGGCCTCGCGCTCGAGCAGGTCGGCGCGGTCTTCCAGCTCCCAGAAGCGGTGCTTGTCTCTTTCGGGTGCCCAGGATGGCGTGACCGTGCGCAAGGACTGGGCCTCATCGCGGAGCTGGCCGGCTTGCTGTCGCAGCAGGCGCGCATCGTCCACCCGGCTCCACGCGAGGTCGACCAGGCGCTGGACGCGGGCGCGGGTCTGGGAGCCGTCGAGCCACTCGTCCACTGCCTGACCGAGCTCCTGCGCGGTGGAGAAGCGCTCTGCGGGCATCCTGGACAAGGCGCGGGCCACGATGCGCACGAGCGGTGCCGGGGAGGATGGGGCACGGACCTGCAGCGGCGTCGGGGGCTCGCGCTGGGCTCGGGCCAGGATCTCGTCGGCGGTGCCTGTGTAGGGCGGCACGCCGGACAGCAGCTGGTAGAGGATGGCGCCGAGGGAGTAGACATCGACCCGGCTGTCGAGCGGACGGCCAGTCGGTCGGATCTGCTCGGGGGCGAGAAAGGCGGGGGTGCCCAGAGTGTCCGGGCGGACTGCGCCGGCGTCCTCGGCCAGGCCCCAGTCCACCACGTAGACGGCGTCTTGTTCACCGACGAGGAGGTTCTCGGGCTTCAGGTCGAGGTGCAGGGTCTGGCGGGCGTGGGCGAAGGCGACGATGGCACAGGCCTGGCGAAAGACCCCGAGCATTCGCTGCACGGTCCACTCGTTGGCCGTGGCCTCGTCCTGCTGGCGCCTGTGCAGAAGCTGGCCCAGGTTTTCGCCGTGGACCTCCTGCATCGTGAAGAAGGGGCGTCCGTCCGCCAGCTCGCCGACGTCGTAGATGGGCAGGATGCCGGGATGCTGCAGGCGAGCCATGGACTGCGCTTCGGCGAGAAAACGCTCCCGAACTTCATTGTCGCGGTTGTGCTCGTTGCGCAGGATCTTCATCGCGAGCAGGCGGTTGAGCCTGTGGTCTCGCACCCGCAGCACCTCGCTCGTGGCGCCGGAGCCCAGGTGGCCCACGATGGTGTAGCGGTCGCTGTCGGACACCGAGTCGATGGCCAACGAGGCGCCACCCGGCGGGACCGCGGGGAAGACGCCCGCGGAGGTGGGCTCCGCGATGGGATCTTCGACCGCCTCCACCGCTTGGCTGCGGCGGATGAGGGTGGGCTGAGCATAGATGCTCGCCACCAACGCGGCTGGCGTACGAACTGGCATCACCGGTTGGATCGGAACCGCGCCCTCGAAAGGTGAGTGCGCGCGCCCAATCCGTGCGGGAATCACCCGATGCGTTCACCGTGGAAGAACCAGCCGCCCGCCACGAAGGCGTCGGACTGCTCGGTCCACCACTCCCGCCACGCGCGGAGGTGGGCCTGTTGCACGCGGTAGGGGCCCTCTGCGTCGAATGGCAGGCGGTGCCCCGTGGAGATCACCAGCTCGTCGTAGGAGGTGCGCCGCACCGCGGCGTCATTGTGATCGAGGCGCTCCACGAGCAGACCGGGCGTGAAGGCCTTGCCGTGGCGGTACCGCTGGCCATCGCGGAAGTCGTGCTTGTGGCGGTCCCACCAGGTCATCCAGCGGTTGCGGAGCAGGCTTTCCTCGGGGTCTTCGTGGTGCCCCGTGATGAGCTCCAGTGCGCCGCTCGCCACCTGTGCCCGGATGGGGTCACGGTGGGCGAGAACATCGATGAGACGGCCCACTGCGCGGGGGTCTCCCAGGTAGCCGAGGCCATGCACCGCACCGAGGCCGGTGGCATCTTTCGACTCGACGGCCCGGTACAGCAACAGCAGGTAGTTGGGACCGCCGTAGCGACCGACGATCTCGCCGAGGCTCCGGTGGGCGTTGGGCTGGCGGCGGGCGAGGGACTGGGCCCGGGCGTCCACCCCACGCCACTCGCCGAGCAGCAGCAGCGCGGTGCTCGTCTCCTCAGAGAGGTCACCCTCGTCGAGAAGTGGCAACAGCACATCAATTGCGTCGTCGTCCCCCACCCGCCCGAGGGCCACGACCGCAGCCTTGCGCACCGATCGATGTTGGGCCTTGTCCACGAGCTTTCGAAGGACCGGGGCAGCTGCGGCTTCGCGACGCCAGCCCAGGACCTCCGCCGCTGCGGCCATTCCCTCGGGATCGAAGCCGCCTTCGAGGGCTTCGAGCAGGCCGTCGACCAGGGCGGCATTGGGCGACCGGGCCATGGCGGCCACGAGCGCGCGACCGGGCTGACCTTGGGGACGGACCTCCAGCAGCTGCTTGAGCAGGATCTCCGCGGCGTCGTAGGAGCGATGGGCCGCGATGAGGTCGACCGTAGCGATGTAGCGGGCCAGTGTCGGGTCGCTGCCGCCGCGCCGGATGCGCTCGACGCCGCGGGCGGCTCCGTCGAGGTGCCCGGCGAGGGTGTGGACGACGCGGGTGTCGCAGTTGGCGATGGACAGACGGTGGGCCCCCAGCCGTCGCTCGGGACGCTCGGCGTCGGCGCGGGTGAGGGGCGGCCGGGCACGCTGGGCGTTGGTGCGGTCGCGGGCGTGCTGGGCGGCGCGCTCCAGGTGCCAGCCGATGCTGCGGGCGGGGTCGCCGCTGGCTGCATCGGCGGCGGCCACACCGGTGGCCATGTCGGCGCTGCGGAAGAGGGTGCGGGCCTTCTCGGCAGCAGGCAGGGCCCCGAGGGAGGCGAGTCGGAGCTGGGCCCAGGCCTCGCGCACGGGCAGATGGAGCTGGGCGAAGCCTTCTGCGGCCCGGCCATAGTCGGTGGCCGCGCTCGCCTGGTCGCCGGTGAGTCGGAACAGGTCGCCGCGACGGAGCAGCACCCGGTACATCAGCTCGGGGTCGCCGTCCGCCATGGTGTGGGCGTCACGCCAGGACACCTCGGCGGTCGGACCGTCCTGAGCCTGCCAGGCGACATCGCCCTCCAGCAGGGACAGCTCGGACATCAGGCGGGGGCTGCCGGTGCGCTCGGCCAGGCGTCGGGCCTCGTGAAGGCACAAGCGGGCCTGGTGCAGGCGCTCCTGCGTGCGGTGGCGCTCGGCGGACAGCAGCCACGCCTCCGCCCGCTCCTCGGCATGGAGATCAGACGGGTCGCGTCGACGCCTGGGGGCCAGGGCCTGCCGGACTTCTTCCAGCATCACCTCCGCCCAGGGCTCCTGGCGAATCACCGCGATGCGGGCCGACACCAGCAGGCCCTTGGCGGGCGCTGGCGCGGGACAGCTGCGGAGGCGCCGGAGGCGTCGCTCGGCGTCGTCGTGCAGGCCGAGGTCGACCAGAGTACGGGCGAGCAGAAGGGTGGGCGCCACGGCGTGGGGGGCACACTCGAAGCCCACCATGCGGTCGATGGCCTGGCCCAGACCCTCGGCGGCCTCGTGACGTTCTCCGCGGGCGAGCTGGGTGCGGGCGCGGGCGACCACAACAGCCTCCACCAGCTCACCTTGGGCCGCGTCGGTGACCTCGTGAATGCCCTCGGTCCAGAAGCGGGTCAGCTCCCGTTCCCAGGCGAGGTCGCCGGTGGGAAAGGCGTGGTGGAGCTTGTTCACAAGCGCCGCGGACGGTGACTCGCTGCCGATGGGCGGGGGCAGGCGCACCGAGCGAAGCGCGTGCAGGCGGGCGAAGCGGGCGCCACCGGGGTCGTTGGGGTCGAGCACGTCGGCGAGCACGGTCCAGGCGCGGAGCAGCTCGGGATTGCGGGCGGTGGCCTTCTCCAGCTGGGCCTGGGCCCGGGGGAGGCGACCGGCCGCCTGCGCACGAAGGGCGTCCTCCACGAGCAGCCAGGCGCTCTCGGGGTCGACGTCGAGGCGGGCGTCGAGCACCGCGCCGCTGTCCCGCAGGCCCTCGTCGAGAATCTTGATGGTTCCGGCCAGCCAGCGGTCGAAGCGTTCGTGGAGGGGGGTGAAGCGCTCGTTCTTGGCGTCCCAGCGGCCAAAGGCGGCGCTCGTGCCGTCGTCGTTCAGGCGCACGAAGGCCCAGCGGTCGTCGGAGGCGGGGCCGTCTGCGAAGACCACGACCTCGGGAGAGCGGGTGGACGCGGGCGCCAGCTCGGCGGCCGGACGGATCCGCAATGCCCCCCGGAAGAGGACGGCACCATTCCAACGACCCAGAAAGCGCTGAAAGGACAGCGGCAGCTCTCCACCCGAGTTCGCGCTTCCCCGCACCAGTGCGTCGGGAGAGGCGGCTGGGTAGAGCTGGTGGACGTCGTGGCGATACCGCTCGAGCACCCGGGTGAACGGGTGGAAGGGATCGATGGCAGTGCCCATGGCGGCTCCGAAGCGCAGCAGAGCGGTCAAGCGGCAGGTGCCGCAGCTCTACCGGACCCTATCACCCTTGACATGCCAATGGGGGACTTCAACCATCACCTTTGGGTTGAGACCCTGACCTGTTGGTGGGATGTCACGGGGAATGGTGCGGGCGTGCCTCTCTCTCCGTAGAATGCGGCATCCTCCGGAGATGTCGATGATTGCCCTGCGAACCGCATGCTCGCTGACCCTGCTGACCCTGCTGGCGGCATGTGGCTCCGACATCAAGGTGACCGAGCAGGCCCAGTGTGATGGGCAGCAGCAAGAAGGCGAAGACGCCGTCGACGCCCCCTTCGATCGAGACGGTGATGGCTTCTTCGATGGCGCCAACCCGGGCTGCATCGACACCTACCCGATCGAGTACCTCGACTGTGATGATGGCGACCCCAACGTCAATCCCGGTGTCACCGAGGTCGGCTGCAACGACATCGACGACGACTGCGACCCCTCCACGGTTGATGTCGAAGACCTCGACGCAGACGGCTTCGACAGCTGCCAGGACTGCAACGACAACGACAGCCTGATCCACCCCAACGCCCAGGAGATCTACTGCAACGGCATCGACGATGACTGCAACGAGGCCACGGTCGATGAGGGCGACATCGATGGCGACGGCTTCTCGAGCTGCGTGGACTGCGACGACACCACTGCCCAGATCAGCCCCGGAAACCCCGAGGTCACCTGCGACGGCATCGACAACGACTGCAACGAGCTCACCGAAGACGACCCCGACGCGGATGGCGACGGCGCCGGTGAGTGCACCGACTGCGACGACAACGACGCCGACCGCTCGCCCGACTTCGACGAGGAGTGCGGCGACGAGATCGACAACGACTGCAACGGCGAGATCGATGAGGAGTGCGCCACCGACTACACCGGCGTCTGGACCACCGGCTCGCCGGTGTACTTCAGCTGTGCCGGCGGTGCGGTGAGCATCAACACCTCCACCATCGCCATCGAGGACTACTACCCGGCCATCCGCGTGAGCATGGGCACCTCCCAGCCCGGCACGATGAACGGCAACTTCACCAGCGAGACCGAGTTCTTCGCCGGCCGCAACATCGCCGGCACCTGCACCGAGGACTACCAGATCGAAGGCGAGTTCACCGACGAGAACACCTTCGTCGGCACGTTGTCCCTCACCTTCACCGACACCCTCGGCTGGGGCCTCTGCTACGACTGCGTGAGCACCGTCATGGGGCTCAGCGCCACTCGATAGCGAGGCCGAGAACGACGACGACCCCGCCATCTTGACGGGGTCGTTCAGCTCTGGGCCGCGGCCTCAGACCACAAAGTTCACCAAGCGGCCGGGCACGTAGATCTCCTTGCGGATGGTCTTGCCTTCGAGGTGCTTGGCCACCCCTTCGAGCACCTTGGCGGCGGCCAGGATGTCGGCCTTCGGGGCGTCCTTGGAGATCTGCAGCTTGCCGCGCAGCTTGCCGCGAACCTGCACCACAACGGTGATCTCATCGTCGATGAGGGCCTTGGGGTCGAAGGCGGGCCACGCATGGTAGGCGAGCGACTCGGTGTGACCCAGGCGCTCCCACAGCTCCTCGGCGAGGTGGGGCGCGTAGGGCGACAGGATGAGCAGGAAGGCCTCGGCCTCGGCCTTGGCGGGCAGCTTGCCCCCGCAGGCATTGACGAACTCCATCATCTTCGCGATGGGCGTGTTGACCTTGAGCTGCTCGATGCCCTCGGTGGTCTCCTGGATGGCGATGTGCAGGGCCTTGCGCACGGCCTTCGACGACTTGCCGAACGACCGGAGCTGGCCGCTGTCCTCGTCGACGAACAGGCGCCACACGCGCGACAGGAAGCGGAAGATGCCGTCGCAGCCACTGGTCTGCCAGGGCTTGACCTGCTCCAGCGGTCCCATGAACATCTCGTAGACCCGCAGGGTGTCGGCGCCGTACTTGCGCACGATGTCCATGGGGTCGACCGAGTTGGCCAGCGACTTGCCCATCTTGCCGACCTTCACCTCGACCGGCGTGTCGGTGCCCTTGATGTACCAGTCGGTGGTGACCTCCTTGTTGTTCCAAGGCGCCGTGAAGGTGGCCAGCTCGCCCAGGCGACGCTCGGCGGTCTCGGGCGAGTGGTACTTGCCGGAGGGGTCGCGGTAGGCGTGGGCGAGAATCATCCCCTGGTTGAACAGCTTCTGGAAGGGCTCCTTGGTGGGGACGAGGCCGCAGTCGTAGAGCACCTTGTGCCAGAAGCGGGCGTAGAGCAGGTGCAGCACGGCGTGCTCGACACCGCCGATGTAGAGGTCGACGCTCTTCCAGTAGTCCACGCGCTCCGGGGCGAAGGCGGCCTCGGCGTTGTGGGGGTCCATGTAGCGGAGGTAGTACCAGCATGAACCCGCCCACTGGGGCATCGTGTTGGTCTCGCGCAGGGCCGGCTGGCCGTCGATCTCGGTGTGCAGCCAGTCGCCCGCGCGGGCCAGCGGGGGCTTGCCGTCGGCGGTGGGCTTGTAGGCATCGATGGCGGGAAGGGCGACCGGGAGGTCACTTTCAGGCACCGGCACCACCGTCCCATCGGCCAGGTGAGCCATGGGGAAGGGCTCGCCCCAATACCGCTGACGGGAGAACAGCCAGTCTCGGAGCTTGAAGTTGACCTTGCGCTCCCCGCGGCCCTTGTCTTCGAGCCAGTCGATGATGGCGGCCTTGAACTCCGCCACCTTCATGCCATCGAAGTCGCCCGAGTTGATGGCTGCACCGTCGCCCGTCCAGGCGTCGGCCTGCACGTCGTGGCCGTCGGGTGCCTGGATGACGGGCACGATGTCGAGGCCGAACTTCGAGGCGAAGGCGTGGTCGCGCACGTCGTGGGCCGGCACCGCCATGATGGCGCCCGTGCCGTAGGTGGCCAGCACGTAGTCGGCGACCCACACCGGCACCGGCTTTCCGTTCACCGGGTTGATGGCGTAGGCGCCGGTGAAGACACCGGTCTTCTCCTTCTCGGCTGCGACCTGGCGCTCCATGTCGGAGCGGTTCTTGGCCGCCTCGACGTAGGCCTCCACCTCGGCCTTGCGGTCGGCGGTGGTGATCTGGGAGACCAGGGCATGTTCGGGTGCGAGCACGCAGTAGGTGGCGCCAAAGAGGGTATCGGGACGGGTGGTGTAGACGACGAAGCCCTCGCCATCGTGGTCCTGGACGTCGAAGCGCACCTCGGCACCTTCGCTGCGGCCGATCCACTGCCGCTGCATCTCCAGCACCCCCTCGGGCCAGTCGAGGCCGTCGAGGTCGTCGAGGAGGCGCTGGGCGTACTCGGTGATGCGCAGCATCCACTGCCGCATGTTGCGGCGCTCGACGGGGTCGCCCGTCTCGACGTAGCGTCCGTCGACCACCTCTTCGTTGGCCAGCACGGTGCCCTGGGCCGGACACCAGTTCACCGGCACCTCTTCGAGGTAGGCGAGGCCCTGCTCGTGGAGCTTGAGGAAGATCCACTGCGTCCACTTGTAGTAGTCGGCCTCGCAGGTGCTGACCTCGCGGCTCCAATCGAAGGAGAAGCCGAGGCTCTTGAGCTGCGTGCGGAAGTAGTCGATGCGCTCGTTGGTGATCTGCGCGGGGTGCCGGTTCTCCTTCATCGCTGCGCGCTCGGCGGGCAGTCCGAAGGAGTCGAAGCCGATGGGGTTGAGGACGGCGTGTCCCGTCATCCGCTTGTACCGGGCCACCAGGTCGACGGCGGTGTACGACTCGGGGTGGCCGACGTGGAGCCCCGACCCGGAGGGGTAGGGGAACATGCACAGCACGTAGTATTTGGGCTTGGTGGGGTCTTCTGTGGCGACGAAGGTGTCTTCGTCTGCCCACCGGGCTTGCCATTTCGGCTCGATATCGGCCGGTGTGTAACGACTCATGGGCCTTGGCCTCCATTCCCCGCGCGCATAACCGTGGTGGATCCACGGGGCAGGAGGGAGGCGGACGCAGCGGTCGGACTAGATGCTCGGTGCGTAGGTAACGCACCGCGCATCCAGCGTATTCTTTGCGGGGTCAAGCCCCCGCGCCGCGCATCAAGCTGCGCTCCCCCACGGCA
>ENA-OWNT01003890-OWNT01003890.1-seawater-metagenome-genome-assembly--contig:-NODE-3890-length-13622-cov-4.195349_pt1 | contig 13622 bp, 10 predicted proteins | sample MGYA00238136_ERZ651165 | MGnify/ENA primary metagenome ERZ651165 (study PRJEB26861, sample SAMN08777766) | seawater metagenome | isolation source: coastal seawater | place: USA: Florida | collected...
AACATACAATAAACGTGAAATAGCATGAATAGATAAATCCGTCCTCGAGGCCGGGAACATATCCATATCCAGTATTACGCGTATTCTGACTGTATAAAGTAGTGAGAATACGAAGAATACTAGAAATAGATAACATTGTCATCAAGAAAGCCGCGCATGCACGCCGTCGCACTAAAGCCAAAAGCCACAAGCCACAAACCACTGACTGACAGTGAGTGAGTGAGTGAGTGAGTGAGTGAGTGAGTGCGTGAAGGCGAGCACTCACTCACTGTCAGCGCCCATTCATTCCCCTGCGTCCACAGTTCGTTCGTTCGTTCGTTCGTTTGTCAGGCAGCTTGAATTCCTGTTACAGGAACATTTTATTACACCGTGAAACATCACATTTAGGTATCTACAAATAGGAATATCAAATATTTCGTCAGTCTTTGGGCCCACTCAGCAGAAAAACGAAGTATTCCTGACTGCGGATATAACTTTGATAGTTCACAACACTGAGCTTAAATATATCCACACATAGGAATCACAGAGTGTGATCCGCCGAGTCTGAGCATATTCTGTCCGATTTTAGACGTCCTAAAAGTACTACGGGTAGTACCGTGTGTACGATGAAGTTAGAATAAAAAATCGAGTGGTTCGTTCGTTCGTTCGTTCGTTCGTTCGTTCTGTTGTGACGTGGTGTGGCGGTGTGGCCGTCGAATTTCGTTCGTCGTTCGTCGTTCGTCGTTCGTCGTTCGTCGTTCGTCGTCTTGTGTCGTTCGTCGTTCGTCGTCCGTCGTCTCGCCATTGTATTTGTAGTTGTTCGCTCGTCGTCGTTTGTTGTCGTTGTTTGTCGTACTTGTCGTGCTCTTATGAATGCCAGGAAGCGGGAAAGAATGAACGGAGGCAGGCACTGACTTGTTGTGCATTGGCGTATTGGTGGCGGCGACACCGGGGTGTTTACGAAAACAAGCTACAACAAATTAAACTGCAAAGTTTCAGGATAAACAGAAACAATGTGACGTTGTTGTTGCGGTGACAACGATGCGTTGGACTACACCCAACACGACTTGATTGTAGTCTTGTGTACGTCCCTGCTGCCAAACGACTCGGCAAAATGTCTTTATTTCGCAAGCGGCGGAGAAAGGACTCCAAGAAGAAGGGAAAAAGCGTGCGGCGAGCGAGCGCTCTTTCTTCGGGAGATGAGGCTGATGAACCAGGACGTGGGGCAGTCGCACCGGCTGCAATTGCCGCGGCAAGAATGGATGCCGGCCACAGTGACGGAACGTCCAACAGCACAATGCCTGATACAGAAGCGAAAACGAAAGTCAAAAAGAAAAAGAAAAAGAAAAAGGGATCAAAAGCAACGGCGATGGGTGTCAATCTGAGTTTCCAAGAAGATGTGGACGACGATGTTGATCTGTCGTTCTCCATCAAAAAGTCCAAGGCAAGCAGACATCTCGCACGCGCAGTGCGACGTGGCGAGCCCATCACCACAGATGATGCCGCAGGGCCTACAGCACAGCCGAAAGATAACCCACGACAACCGCAAAGCACGGGAGGCGCTTACAGTCAAGCAGCGCTCCGCGAGCTACGAGAGCAGCAAAACAACATGAACGCCAAGAGCCTGCGTGTGAAACAACAAGCAGAAGACCAAGAACCCCCACAAAAGCGTGAGCGCACCGTCGCATCCGTCGGATCTTCTGGGGTGCGTGCAGCGATGTCATCAAACGCGGACCCACTTGTAGGCGCTGATGACGACGAGGCTATGTTTGACAAAGAGCAACTGGAACAAGTGCGCCGAGACAAGGCACGTCGTCGAGCGTCGCTGATGCTCGACACAGCGGCGAAGAGCTCACTCCGACCCCAAGACCTGCGGCCGAAGTTCTTGCAGCCAGATACCGGCCTGAAGCGCGTATCTTCTTCCTCGCAAGGTGCTGGAGGACAAACTTCAGCTGAAGCTGAGTGGGAGCTGCAGCAGATTCGCAGGGCGACTGGCGACTCTAAACACGCCAGTTCCACGGCATCGGTGCGTGCAGGCGCTCACGGAAAAACCGGCAAAGCGCGGTCGCTGCCTTCGGAGGACACGACGAGCAAGCCGAGGTTCCTGGGAATCAGTGAAGTCCGCAGCTTGATTCAAACCCAAATCGCAGACCTGCAACACTATGAGAAACAGGACGCTCAAAAAGATCGCAAGCTGGTGGAATCGATTGGGACCATGGAGGAAGAAGTGCAAAGGCTGGAACAAAACGTGAAGAAGGACTCTGACACATATGTCCTGTACCAAGAAATGCAGCATTACGTGCGCAATCTCTGTGCCTGCGCGGAGGATAAGCGTGACAAAATTTCCGATCTGTGCGCCGCCGTGCACCGCGCACGTCGACGCGTGGCTGACGAACGGTCACGTACAGGAGAGGCGACTTTCGCAGCTTTAATACGCTCATTGCGAGCCCAAGGCTTGCATTTTGATGTCGTTGGTGCGTATCGTCCTACCCGCTCTGCGGCTCATGTATTCCTTCTTTTAACGCCAAGACGATCGATTACTGTTGCAGGAAATGCTTCGCTTCAAGATGAAACAAACAGCAACGTGGGAGCTGGTGTTGATGAATTTGGGCGCGACTTGACGCGTGTTCGTTCACAACGCGATGCCAAAGTACTCCAGGAGTGGAAAGAGCAAGTCGCTGGCGCTGCGCAAAGCTGGTGGAATCTTGATACGATCTCCGGCGCAGATTCCCGAGACTCGCAGCAAAGTTCCACTCCGTCAGCCACCTCGTCGTCGACAGGGCTGCTGCACCAAGAGTTAGAGTTGTTGACCCAAATTGCAGGCGGTGACGTCTCGTTTGCTCAGGGCGACGATGCATACCACGAACGCATCGCAGAACTGTCGGCGCTGCGCGAACTCGTTGTCGCGGATGCCAGCGATGAGTTTTACAAGTTTCCACTGATCCTCAGCGCCTTCGAGAAGTGGCGTCAGCAACACCGTGCATCATTCGACCAGACATTCGCGGACATGGGACTCGCAGAATTGCTTGCTCCGTACGCGCAACTTGAGATGGCTGCGTGGGATCCCTTGCTGCTGGGCTCCGCCGAGCCACCACGCGCTCGGTTGGACTTCGAATGGCTGTCAGAGCTGGATAAATACGTCAAAGAGCGCCAATCCAGTGTGCCGGAGGGCACAGACAAGAAGACAAAGCAAAATACAGCCAAGCGCTTGCTTTCCGATGTTCTTGAACGAAGTGCGGTTGTTTTGTTGCTGCCCATGATAACAGACTTGTGGGTGCCAAGTCACACGCGCCAATCCAACGCCTTGCGCTTGTGCATCGAGGAGCTCATTGAGCGGGGAATATCAGCAAAGTTTGTTGGCAAGTTGAAAGACGCTTTAGCTCGTCGCGTGCAAACTTTTTTGCGAAATTTGCAACTCCTCGTCCCCAAAGCAACGAAGATCAACGCAGGCGACGCACAAGCGCTTGCTGGGAAGAGTTCAACGAATGCATTTGCATTCTATTTCGCCAGTTCGCTTGTCACCTTGAACAACATCTGCAGAATTCACAAAATTTTACCAAGCGCCTCTTTAAGGTCGTCAGTGTGGAGTTCTTTGATTTCCAAGCAACTGTGGTTCATTGTGCAGTCGCTGTCTGTTGCACACGAGCGAGCCGAAAATGCCTTTGCAGATGGTCCGGGGGCAGAAGATGATGCCGCCTTCGCCGCACTTGAGGCTTGTGTGAAGTGCTGCCGAACTTTCTTCCGAGCCCTTTCTAGTGAGTGGCTTGAAGACCGATCACTCTTGCAAGGACTTTTTGCTGCTCGAGGGACTTTGTTTGAGCCAATGCGGCCTTTGGTGAAGAATGCTCAGGCTCTTTCTAACCTGCTCCAACGGATGTCGAGCGAGGGTGTATATGCCGCCAGGCATTCACGTAGCCCTGAGTTTGGGGGCCTGCAGCGCGACGTCGCTCGTTTCGGTTTTTTTCTGTCGCAAGCAACGGGTGGAGCGTCTTAGAACCACTCCGTGCCGTTCCTTTGCTTCGTCGTGCAAACGAGCTTAGCCATCCCAGACTGAAAGCTTTCGCGTTGATGTGCATGGCTTTACGGCATGGTAATATTCGTAACATTAAAAATTTGTGCTGCGCCACCCACTCCCGCACGTACCATTCAAGTCATCCAAAAAGACTCGGAACGCCAAGAGCGGCTCAAAGCCTCGAATACTTCGATGCCCCAACGTCTCTGGCGCATGTACGACATGGTGCTGTATCGACGATCACTCTGCAGGAAGTGCTATGAAGCTGCTATACTCGGAGTATTCTGGTGATTGACAGAAAGAAAACCACTCAGCCCGGAGCCGATTAATTCACCTCCGGACCCGAAGAGTGTCCATACTTATTTTAAAATTAAGTCGCCGTTTTTGGAGATGTTGGCAATGTTCTAACAATTACAGTCTCGATACAGTCTCGATGAACAGTCGTCGAAATGAATGTTTCCTAGAAGTGCTAAGTGTCGACTAGCTGATCAATCACCAGCCCGAGGCGGAGCAACTGTCCGTCCACTTATAATGTGAAAGTGTTCGCATTTTCGCACACGTGCGGCTTTCGCCGCTAGCAAAGCGGCCCATACGTCGCTCACAGGGCATATAATGGGTGCTTACCCGTACATAGTATTTCTGTACATTTCTTTTCTGCCCAACTTGAGATGAGGCCTCACGACTGAGTTGAAAAAGTCGAACGCTCCATTTCTATGGATGTCTGTGCTTTCATGAGCGCAGTCAGTCGTGGTAGTGTGGTTGGTGGTCAGTCATTCGGTCATTCCCCGAATACGCTGTCCAACAGGCACTATTGATTGATTTGCTGTTTGAAAGTCGTGCGCTGACTGACGCACTGATCGACTGGAGACGCCGCAATTGGGCGGCGTTCTCGTTTGCTTGCAGTCGTTGTTGTGTCGTGTTTTCTCGTCGTGACGAACCTTGTCAGACAGAAACATTTCCCTTACGTGCGGCTGGTTTGCTGCATCACCTAACTTGACGTCCTCCGTGAACGTTGTTCTATCTTTGCAGCATTCTCCGCGGCTCGTCCCGTTCCTGTTGTGGCCCTCTTTGTCATATGCATACAGCATGCGCGCGCGACACGTCCAGACACAATCTCTCTAACAACAGAACGTAACAAAAACATCTTCACGGCTTGTGCAACTGCTGAGTCACGGTCGCCTGACAGCGGAGGCATGCAAAATCAAAATTGAGCAACGCACTTATTGCGAATACATTTCCCGAGTTTTCAGTCTAAGGTTACCGCCACGTTGTTGTTACTTCAAACATGAGAGTGTGGCGCCACCTGGCCGTCGGCTTGGCTGCATGTGTTGGTGGTGCAGCTTCGGGCGCTGCACCAGTTACCGTGAGTTCTGCTTCAACATCAAGCTCGTTATACGGCACCACTAGTTCTTCCCAGGGTGACGCCTCCACTGCGTATGACACCACAAGTTCGGCTATTGAAACAACGAGTTCATTGTTGGAGACGAGTAGCTCTGTGTACGAAACGACAAGCTCTCTGTACGAAACAACGAGCTCCCCGTACGAAACAACGAGCTCCCCGTATGAGACGACCAGCTCCCCGTACGTAACGACCAGCTCGTCTGAGATAAGCACGTCGTCGTCGACGGACGCAAGCACGTCGTCGTCAACGGACGCAAGCACGTCGTCGTCAACGGACGCAAGCACGTCGTCGTCAACGGATGCAAGCACATCGTCGTCAACGGATGCAAGCACGTCGTCGTCAACTGATGCAAGTACGTCGTCGTCAACGGGAGCCAGCTCTAGTTCTTCGTCGGGCGCGACGACATCCTCCAGCTCATCGCCCCCACCGACGACAACGACAACGGCGACAACGACAACAACGACAACAACAACGACAACGACGACAACGACGACAACGACGCCAACGATACCATGCTGAGGTTACGGCAACGTGAACTGTAAGCCTCACAGTTCCATGGTGAGGCTTTGCGTGATTGACACATGTCATTGTTCACCACCAATGCCGGCGGGATCGAACTTGTTCGTCGAGAAAGTACCACGAGCTGCTTCGCTTAATTCTGTTCAAGTTAATGCCCGTTCGCTCGTGACGCAACCAACAATGAAGACAACAACAACAACAACAATAACATTGAAGGCGACATCATTGATGCTGGCCTCTGTATGCAAATAAATAGAGCTACATATCAGGCTTCATCCCCAACTGAACCCGCGGGCAACTGTGAACCAGACCCTTACCTTCATTGTTCTTTTTAATTCTTTGCCGATACTTCCGTGCTGGGGTTATGTCCATTTTTTACGAAATTTATTCTTTTTTGTATTACTGCCCGCATGAGCATGTAGAATGTAGCATCCAAACTAGTTATTTGGAGAATTGAGGAAGCACGAAGAAGATGGTCAACATCTCAGTGCATGAATAAGGAAGGGAAGAGACATAACTGCGGAAACAACGTTGCATTGGTGAAGTCGAAGTCGTTTGTGGAGACATCAAAACGAAATACGTCAAAAACGGTGTTGACCTTCATTGCTTACCAGTGCGTGCTGGTGTCCGAGTGTCAAGCGTTCGTGCATACAAATGGACAAGCTTGTTTTCAAGTCTTGGCTGCATGTGTCGTGGTGTGTTTGAACTGAGCGTGGGGCTGGGACTGCCCCATTCTGCAGACAACCGTGGGAGCTCAGTTTGAGTTTCGTAATTGTACTTTCAACAGGCAAATCGAGTCTACTTCAAGACAAGAGTTGAGCCAGTCACGTACAATCTGATGCATCTGACACGGCTGCGACATCAAGTGGCCAACCTCTAAAGTTATAAAGTTAGCCATGGTCTTACCGATACAACTTTTCCGGCGGGGTCCATGTCGGTGTTCGCACCTTCGGTTCATCTTGCCTCATCTCACGCAAAGCCAGAGCTTTCAAGTCCTCTGGAAGAGCCTCCAACGCCTTTGCACGCAGCTTGATCAGTCGATGGATCTCGCCATCCATTCGGCGTGTTTCTCGGCCTACATATGCCTGGTACTCCTTCGTGGCCTGCTGCAATCGCTCAGCGTCTTCCGGTTCTAATTCAACTTCCTGACCGGCCCATTCCGGCTCCAGGAAAGACAACACCCATTCTAAGTCCTCTTTGGGAATGTCCACGCCACCTGCACCTTTTGCCTGCAAACAAAAACATGCGCAATTTAGGATAAACATCTCGGTCGTGGTAAATCAAGGGCGCTTGCAGCATCGGGAATAAGCGCACCTGCTTTTTAGCTTTGGACTTTTTGCCCTTCGCCGGTGCTGCAAAGTTCCGCACTTGTGCGCCGGCGCGAATGCAACTGAAAGCTATGTCTTGTTGCTGGACACCACGTGGTCTAACGCAATGACTAGAAACTACAGGTCGGGCCACAGAGCGCGAAGCTCGAGCAATGCAGAGTCGGAGCATGGTCACTACAGTAGTCGACAATCTTTATCTGGACGACTTTCAGACACACGTGAAAACCGAGGGGCTGGTTGGTTTGAAGCAAGCAAAGAAAAGCAGAAGGACTTAAAACCACAAGCAGACACTAGAAAGAAGTCCGATCTGACTATGTTCGTTGGAATAGTTGACAGCACCCAAGTTGATGGTAACTGCTACGATGTCACAGCCGCTCGCCGCCGTTCGCCACCACCACCGCATTTCTCTTGACGGACATTCGCAACGCTGGCGATATCAATCGCTGTTCACCCCGAGCCACCACATATCGCTCCATCATGCATGCGAAGCAAAGGGTGCGGCGCAAACGACTTCGTCGTCCGTTGTCGTCAGCACCTTAGCTACCAAAGTAGCCACGGTCGCTCGCGTGGCGTCAATGTGCTCCATTACGTGCCACACCACGCACACATACACACATACATAAAAACCGCGTTTTCTCATCAAAAGCTATCCTTGCTGTTGCCACTTCGTCCGCATGGTCGGTCAAACAATCTATCTTCGAGACTGTGTTTGTTTCTGCGTGCGTCCGTGACGAATGTGCGCTCGACAGACAACTCAGTCGTCGTCGTTCGTCGTTCGTTTGTCGTCGTTCGTTTGTCGTCGTCGTTCGTTTGTCGTCGTCGTCGTCGTTGTCGTTGACAGACTGTGAGTGAGTGAGTGAATGAGTGAGTGAGTGAGTGGCGTGTGGCCGTCGTGCAGTCAGCCGCAGTCCACTTCCTCTCACACCCACTGCCATCCTTCCACCAACTCACTCACTCACGCACTCACTCACTCACCGCCGACTTCCCCAACTTCCTTCCTTCCACTTTGCAATTTTCAATTTTCGATTTCCAATTTTCCAATTTTCGATTTTCGATTTCCAATTTTCGATTTTCGATTTTGTCACTCATTGTCATTGTGTCATTGTCATCATTCGCAATCGCGAAGTTCGAAAGTTCGACATTTGTAAATACAGAAAAGAAAAATACCAACAGTACGAAAACAGACTTTCGCAAAGCCGCGGCTTTATTTCATATACCATTCACATCGATTAATAGATATTTAGAAAGTACCAAGGTACTGAACAATATATGGATTTTACACCGGCGTCTGCGTTTCGTTTTATGCCATAGTGTGGCTCAGAAAACGGGAAAGTGTAATGTACAGTTCAAAACATGATTTTGAGAATACAGTTCTGTTCTCGACACTCTCTCACTGTCGCACACAGAGAGTGACTTCGAGTTTGAGGGCCTTCGCTGTCAGCCAGCCAAGCCAGCCAGTCAGTCACTCCATCATCAGCGATCACACATCATCACGCAACAGCCGCCTCATCGCATTGGGCTTTGCATGGACAGTGGATCTGAACGTAGGTTGAGCGTCGTCGCGTGGCAACGAGAAGACTACACCCCACAGATGGCACGGCATGGCACGGCTTGCCCTGGCGTAAGATGGAGGTTTGTCAATCAATTGTGCAGGGGCATTCTCTTCCTCAAACAAACCAATGCTCTATCATAGCTGCAGCGATGAGGTTCCGTAAAAAATTACAAAAAATATACATAAACACACTGTTTGGAATCGATCAACTGCGACCATAGATTTATGGGTTTTGAAACACTCTTTTCTTTCTCGTTTATTTTGGGTGCACACGTTTCTGTCGGCTGCGGCACAGTTGGGCCTGTCAACGAAGAAACGCACAGCCAGCGGACGTTCGTGCACGACTTCATTCGACGGACACGGCTGGGGACACAGAGTCGCCCATCTGCGAGTCGTCGTGGACGTGCTTTTTCAAGTGTCGCCGAAGTTTCTCCACCGAGAACATTTTCGTCAAGGGAGACGCTGAGGCCGTGTTGATGACATCGTCGTAGTCCGCGGTCGCATTGTCCTCCGAGAACAGTTTCTTTGCGAAGCTATCGTCGCCTAATTCTATGTCGTCCCCAGCAAGGAGAGGCGCCTGCTTTGTGGGTTGATTCAAGGTTTGATGCAATGCACCAGCTGCAACGCCCAAACTGGTGAGGTCGTCGTAGACGCTATTTGTCGCGTGCCAAGGCGAAGGGAGAGACGTTCCGGTGCTCGTCGTGAAGCCGGCAAGGCATTCATCGCCGGCGACGGGAGCAGTTGGATGATGCATCGCTGGCACTTGACCGACGCTTGGTTGGTAGAGCAACGGATGCATGACTTGCCACGACGAACGCTCGCTTTCGAAAGCAACGCTGACTTGCTTCACCGTGTCCATGTCGAGGCACATGGTGTTGACATGCATAGTGTCCTTCGCTTGGTTGTAACCGAAACAGTGGACCCCACAATTCTTGCAGAACAAGTTTTGGAACTCGAACACCTCCTGAACGGGGCCCATGGGCACGTTGCCGAAGCTGTACACCCTCAAGTGGTCCCGGCTGGTGATCAGAACGACACGGCTCTTGGGCACCACAAGATGGGGAAACCGACCCTTCAAGGTGTACATGTTGCGGTCGCTGTCGATGCAATCCAATCCCTCCGGCGCTTCGACGATGAAGCGCACGTTGCCACAGTGGCACCCGCCAGTGTGTTTCAGCAGCTCCTTGTCTTCGACATAGGCAGAGCGGAATTGGTCGAACACGTCACCGTCGCAATTCGAAGCATTGTTGTTATTGTTGTCGGTGCGAGGGGACGTCCGTTGACCCAGCAATCGCGGGTTCGCATTTCGGATCTTCTGCTTCAACCCACGTTCTGACGGAGCGAGCAGGCAGTAGAGTCCCAGCAGAACGGAGCCCACCGCAGCGCCCCCAGCGACGAGAAGGACTGCACCAGTGGATCCAGCATCGTCATCCTCGATTTGCTTTTTGACGTAGCGGTATAATTCCTTGGCCTGATCCGACACGGAAGATTGTGTGGGCATGGTGGCAACACACGCCCAATTGGGAGTGGACACGCAAAAGACTGTTTGTGAAAATTGTCAAGCCGACGCAACAGGTTGCGGGACGCTTGAGTTGTTTTGTTCGGGTTTTGTTGCGTTTTGGATTATTTTCAGAGCTTCTCAGTTGACGGTGCTCAAATTGGTTCCTGCACAGCTCGCCTCCGTCTCAACGCGCCGTGAGAACTCGTTGGTATTCAAAGCGCAACCGTTGGCACCGTTCGCACACAGTCACTTGTCTGTGTGCAGCTGGAGTTCCGTCACCACCTGACCTTGCTCTGATCAGGCTACGCAGTGATACGGTGCCGCTGTGCCTACGTCAACCCCCCCCCTACTTGTTAGCACCCGCAAGCACATGCTCCCTATCAGGTCGATCCACACGAGCAGCGTGCCAAGACACCACGTGCCAAGTGCATTCGTCGTTGCGGGGACGGTGGCGGTGGCGGCGCCGGCGTGCAGTGCAGCTGGTGGTTGTGGAAGCAGCATGAAAGAGACGTTGAGACAGTGCGTTGCTCCGCCACCAGTACGCAGGGTGTGGCTGGCCTGTGCAGCTGTGGCATAGCTGGCTGGCATCCAACCGTCACGGTGAAGAAATGAAAAACCACGTGCTCTGAGAAAGCAACAGTGTCACCTCCCAAGTCACCGAAGATATCTCACGTCCACACAGGCATGCACAGCGACCGGCAACAAGCAGTGGATACGGAACAGTGGTGGCTCGTGTTTTGTTGCAACAAACGGCTAGCTGTTCAGTCCACTGAGGTGACACACACACACAACAACCGCCAGCGGCGTTTCCCCAGTTTGTTGCCGCCGATCACTGACTGGGTCAGTCAGTCCTCGGAGATAGTTTTGAGCACAAACAAAGCCACGACACCAAGCACAACAACAGCAACCAACAACCAACGACAGCGACAACGACGGCGGACGGCGGTGGCGAACGACGACGAAACAAAAAGCAAACGAGCAAACAAAACTGAGTGAGTGAGTGATGAACGAACGACGACGGATGGATTGCTTCTGTGTCCGTTCGTTCGTTGGTTCGTTTGTTGGTTCGTGCACAGCACATAAACCCCAAATCCATGTACAGTTCACTTGCATATTGTACCGAATAAAATCATAAAATCACCTCTGTAACTGGGACTCTGCGTTTTAGTCAAAACTCTTTAAGTAGCTATACAGTACATTAAAATACACAAACGGGAATATTTGAACGCACAGGCAAAGCGAGGAAGCAAACCACCGCCCACCCAGCACCCAGCACCCAGCAGCAGTGAGTGAGTGAGTGGGTGAGTGGGTGAGTTTGAAGCGCGGTCGGTCTCGCACTCACTCGTTCACTGCCAGCCACAATGATTCAGTCGGGTCAGCTGCGGTCTTTGTTTGGGTCGTGGTGGATGGATGGTGTGTGATCATGCGGTGGGTGGTTACTTGATTGATTAGTGGGCGTGTGAGGGAGTGAGTGGCGGGCCAAGACATGACAAGACAGTGCATGGTGATGGTGGATGGTGGAGCACAACAACAGCGCGGTGGTGGGAGGTTGGTCGGTCGGTGACTGACTGACTGACTCCTTGTCTTGTTTTGTGCACACAATCACTGACTGACTTTCCTGGAAACTTCGGAAACTTGGAAACCTGCGAATCGCGAATCGCGCCGCCACGTGGCTTCCTCACTGTCTCACTTTCTCACTCTTCCTCACATTTTGGACATTCTCCATTTTTCCGATATTCTCCACGATATCCAAACTGTACATTTGCATTTAACCTCCATTCTAATCACATACATACCTGCTATAAGCTACGTCGTAATTTAGGAATTATGACTTAGTAGCGTGTACAGTAGTAAAATAGTGAGAATCAGATGTCACAGGGGGGGGGTGCCGATCGCCGATCCAGTGTGCCGCCGCTGACGGCGGGAGGTGGGTTCGCTGGTGGTTCGTTGATGGTGTGCACCGCCCCGCCCCCACTCACTCACTCCTCACTCCTCGAAATCTCGAAATTCAAACACGAAACACGATTCACGCACGATTCACAGTTTTTGCAGCCTGGGTCCGAGTTTGAATTTCATCTCCGATTTTACTGATTTTGTCACGCGTAAATGAAGTGTGATGAAATGTCAAAAGCAGTACTGTAGATTAAATCAGACAAGATTATCGATAACCGATCACTGACTGACTTCGTCAGGACACTGCAGACACCTGAATCAATGCAATGTGAAGTAGTACCGAGTGCGTACACTACAGTACCTGGGACCATACATTTCACAATTGTTTCGACAAAGGCGCTGTTGCGTTGTTGCGTTCGTGCAACCGTCCAATTTCACGATTTCAAGCCTCCTGTCGTCACTGAAAAGTAACCATACACTACCAAAAATGGGAGAAACGGAGAGAGGGTTATGAAGTGTATGGACGCTATTCGTAGACGCAACGTAAAACTCAAATCTTGGAGTTGAAAATAATTTCATAATTTCACAATTTCACAATTTGCAATTTCAAATTTTCACGCTTTTACGCTTTTGCATTTTGCTACTTTTGCGACTTCTGCGACTTTTTCACTTTTGCATTTTTCATTTTTGCACTTTTGCGACTTTCGCGACTTTCGCGCTTTGGGGGCTTCGCCTGCACTGTCCGTTCACTGCTGAGTTTTCGAGTTTGCAGCTTTTCTGTTTTTCTGTTTTTCTGTTTTTCTGTTTTTTGTTTTTTGCTTTGCTTTTTGTTTCTCTGTTTTTTGTTTTTTTGTTTTCCACGAGGCCCGATGCGTTCGCTGGCTGTACAGACTGTGGCAGTGCCGTGGCCCAAAACGGAGCTAGAAGGTTATCTATAATCCCAAAAGCAGATGAATCATGAACACTGAAATCAGGCCATGCTCTGTACTCCACTACTGATATTATCAGAACACGCTGTGAACGCAGGCAAGACATAAGACAGTTTATTACTGAAAGCAGAGGATATCTTAAAGTACGTGAAGGCGAGTAAAATGACTCTACAAATGAATATCCACGGAGTATTCGTCGACCCGTTACACAAATATCCCAGTTGTAGATGATATAGTTCGCTATAGCTATACAACGAAGAACGGAAAGTATCCTTATATGACACTTACATTGCGCTTCTCTGTGGCAGTGTGAGTGAGTGAGTGAGTGGGGAGTGTGGGGCTGAGAGTGGGCGTTTCATCGTGGGAGCGTTGACGCAGCGCAGCAATCCAGCCAAAACGAACGAACGAACGAACGAACGAACGAACGAATCGAACGAACGAACGAACGAACGAACGAACGAACGAACGAACGAACGAACGAACGAACGAACGAACGAACGAACGAAC
>ENA-OWNT01003891-OWNT01003891.1-seawater-metagenome-genome-assembly--contig:-NODE-3891-length-13621-cov-4.328854_pt1 | contig 13621 bp, 7 predicted proteins | sample MGYA00238136_ERZ651165 | MGnify/ENA primary metagenome ERZ651165 (study PRJEB26861, sample SAMN08777766) | seawater metagenome | isolation source: coastal seawater | place: USA: Florida | collected...
CGATTCTCACTCACTCACTCACTCACTCACTCACTCACTCTCATTCATTCATTCACTCATTCATTCATTCATTCATTCAAGTCAAGACAAGTCAAGACAAGTCAAACACACACACACACACACACTGGCGGGATGATGGATGATGGATGATGGATGATTGATTGATTGGTGGTCGGTCAGTCGGTGGGACAATCAATCATGACTGGGAGTGAGTGAGTAACAGTGAGTGACTCTTCGCTTCCCACTCTTCATTCATTCATTCATTCATTCATGCATTCATTCACCACTCACTGTTCCCACTCACCCACTCACTGTTCCCATTCACTCACTTTCACTCACTGGGCAGGTCCCTACTGTCTGTGCTGTGCGGGTGGTGTGATGTGTGCGCAAGTGCGTGTGTGCTGACCGCGTTCGTTGTTCGTTGCACATCGATCGATCGGATGAACGAACGAACGAACGAACGAACGAACGAACGAACGAACGCACACACACACACACACACACACACACACACAGCGGTCGGTAATGGAAAGTGTCACACACGCTACTACGCTCCACCACGCCACGCCACGCCACGCCACACCACGCCACGCCACGCCACACGCCAAATTGCTTCACCTGCAAGCCCCGTCCGTCTGTCCGTCCGTCGGCCTGTCCGTCCCGTCTGCGTCCACCTACGACCAACCGACAGACGGATCGACGTCTGTCCTGTTGTTTGCTGTTTGCCTGTGTCTGTCGGTCGGTTTGTCCATTCGTTAGTCACGCTGCCAAGACATTGATTGAATGAACAAATCGACCGAACGAGTGTCTGACAGTGCACGGATCGGGGTACACACACATCGATTGGTCGCTTCCGGTAGCGCGCCCGCCCGTGTTCGGTCGGCTTCAAATGGCAAAGCACAACTGAGACACCGCGCACGAAGCTGCAAGGTGAATTGTGGTATCTGTAGAGACGGGGTGCAACCATACACGTGAACAGTCAGGCAAACGCGCAACTAACGGAAAACCTTGACTTGTGGCTAGAACGGTAGCTGCAGGGCCAGCCGTGGGGCACGACGCAGCTCGGTAATTGTGAAGGAACCTCCTGAGAAACGTGCTTGTTGGTGCAGGACACTTCGTGATGCACAACTGCGCCAGGCCGAGAGACACCGCCACTCGCAATTCTGTCCCTGATCCAGGTCCAAGCGCCGCAGCTGAGGCCGATCGTGGGGGGAACACGACCGCTTGTTGACCGTGACACCACTAATGCGCCGTCCCCTGCCAAATATGGCTTGTTGGTTGAGGCCTGCTTCTTCAGATTCCACCGGCCCCGAAAAAAACGAGTTGCGGATATTTCTGGTAATCAAACTCGAAGCCTTTCGATAGGAGAGCCAACGCGCTCACAGCATTCCATAGTGGTGCACGATTTGAACTGGCGCTGCTGGGCCTGCCTCTCGCTCTCGCGCTGGGCGGTCGACCGAGGCGCCGCCGCGTGACCTAGGAACATGGCTTCAAATTCCACCGTGGCTCGCACGATACAGCAATTGAATCAGGATGCTGAACCGTGTTTACAGTCCGATCCGCAGCGTGCCATTTTGCTGTTCAAAGCTGCAATTTCTGCAAATGAAGAATTCAACCTTGTCAGCGGGAAACATGATTTTCACGTTTTAACGTCTTTGATCCGTCTCGGGGGCCTTCTTTATGCTCAGGGAAGCGAAGATGAAGCCAAGAAGATGTTTAAAAGGGCGGTGGGAATCGCCTACTCGTTCCCCAGTTCAGTGAGGCAGGCATTTCTTCCCGCGGTTCATTCCGAATCCGCCATGTCGAGCTTGCGGAGCCAGGATCCGGAGTTCGACGCCGTCCTCGAAACGGTCAACGACAACATCGCTCAAAACCAACACCTGACGCAACAGTCCAAAGCCTCTCGACGTCGATTGTTGGCAGACCTGAGCCAGTTAAGGGAGATACAGGCTCCACCAGTCGTGCCTGATTTGACTCCTGAGGAGGATGTCCAAGAACCCAAGTTGGGCAATGGCGAACCAGCGGCGGCTAGTGGAGTTTCTGGGAGTGCAAGCCAGGATTCGACGCAGTTTCAGGCCCATTCTTCGGTCGATCAGTCGCATCTGCATGACGACAACAGTGCATCTTCGCAGGCCACTGATACGATGAGCGACAGCAGTGTGCCCAGTGTTGGTCGACAGCCTTCTTCACCGTCACCCAGAAATTTGGATACAATCGTCAAAACTGAAAAGTCATCTGCGGCCCATTCTCATCCGATTCGTTCGGAACAGCAACAGTCGTCTGAGAACAGCCAATCTGTCGATCCACCGCCATCCACTTCCACTACACCACCCCAACCATCCAAGCGCAAATTACACCCGGAGAACGCCCCCGCAACCAGTTCTCAACAACCCAACAGGTCTGCGAATGGAGTTGTGAAAGTGGCACAAAAGCCCACTCCAAAAAGGGCTCGCTTCATTTCATCGGCAAGCACCGCATCCGCAAGTGGTGATGCCAAGCCATCTGTGGGCGGTGCGGCGCGGGGTCCCAAGAAGAGTCTCAGATTCAAGAATACTCTGAGCAGCAAGGGGGCCACTCCAGACGTGAGCCCGGCCAAGCAGGCGACCGCAAAGCCTTCCAGTTCAGCGGTAGTAAATGACGCTGTGCAAAAGCGAGGGCTAAAATTGACTCTCGGTGGATTGAAGATGCGACTCGGGACGAAGAAATCGTCACAAAAGCAAGTTGCTAACACTAACGTCGCTGGCGCGCGCGACGCGGGTGACGGCCAACCCAAAGATGCCTCTGAAGTCGTAAGCACAGTTGAACGAAGCGCCAGTGTTGACACCAACGATGATCATGAATCAGCATCGAAAACAAAACCGGCACACGTCTCTACGCCTGAGTCTGGGGCGATCGGCGTCCCTGTGCAACCAACCTCGGTCCACACCATTCCCACGGACGCTGCAGCTGCCGCCCGAAGTGTAGAACATGCACAACAATCCACCGCAACCAGTGCAGCGGCGTCTCTGACTGGACCGAGCGTAGCTGCGCATGAAACACCCTCTGAACGGAGCGAAGAGGATAAAGACAACTCTACCCCGTCGGCGCCTTCTGATGCGAAGCCCGCGACTGAAGTGGACACAGTCGAATCCCATGTTCCTCAACCTGTGAACCCGAACGCCTCCGCAGCAGCCGTGAGTAGCGAAGACCGAGTGCCGGAAAAGGCTGTGGTTGCGGACCCGAGTTCTGTGTCGGCACTAACTCCGGCACCAGCCCATACTTCAGCTCCAGCTCAAGCTCCAGTTCCAGCTCCAACACCAACGCCAACACCGGCACCGAACCAGACATCAGTTGCTGCTCCAGTCGGTTCGGCGGACGCACACTTGGATAGAAAGCCGACACCGCAGCCCTCCACAGGAGCACAGACACTTGTCGACGCCGACATGCATGCGCCAAGCCCTGGCGCAGCGAGGAGTGATGCAGAGCAACCTCGTTGCATCGTGGTGAAGCCGCAGCAAAAGCCCTTCAATCCTGCGTCGTTGATTGCGGAGCGCAGTTTGCACATTGCTGCAGGAGCCGCAGCACTGAAAGCAAAGTTGCAAAAGGAGCAGAAACATAGATACAGCCACCTCATGAAGGAGCTTGCAGCTTGCCGCGCCAAGTTGTTGTCACAACAGAATAGTCTTATCACCAATACCCACGTTGGTCAGCGAAAGCGCTTGCGAGCTTTGGAGCGACAAAACCAACGCGGAACCCGCAATGTCAAGCGAGAGGGTGATTGGCGCGATAGTGCTGTTAGAGACGCGCACCGCACGCTGATAGAGGGGCGTGATATCGCTCATAATAGTCATCGGCACAAGCAAAAGAATGTCGTGCGCAAAGTTATTCTACAGCGCCTGGCTGTGCTGCAACAGAAACAAATGGAGCTGAGACGTGAGGCACAAGAACGGGCTCGTGAGAAACAGCTTGCCGACGAAGCTGCCGGTAACATTGAGGAAGTAGAGAAGATCGAAAGAGCCCCTGCTGCTATCCGACGATCCTCGAGAAGTCGGAATCGGCCGTCAAAGCCGGACTCAAAGTCAAAGGACGACTCAAAGTCTTCGAAAAGGCCCAGCCGTAGCAGTCGAACTCGTGGTGGCCGCAAGTCGAAAAGTGGGCGAAAGAGAGGCAGCGACTCTGGCTCAGGTAGTGATAGTGATAGTGATGACACGGGATCAACCCGGTCAAGCAACGGAGGCACGAGTTCGTCAGGATCGTCCAAATCCAATGGTCGCAGCAGTTCCAGCTCCAAAGACAAGTCGGAAAAGTCAGCGGGTCAGAGCCTGCACTACGAGGCGAAACTGCGCCAACATGAGCAACTGAGGAAGAGAGTGAAGGCCGTGCGGCAACACTTAGGTATGTTGGTGTTCACTCGGGTGCCGTGGCTATTTCCTTCACGCGGTACTCATGGTCATTGCCATTGCTTCATTCAGGTGGCGATCTCGAGAGTGTATTAGGAAATTTCCCCAACGCCGTTGAACAAAACATCGCCGATGATGATATTCGGAAGCTGTTTAATACCCTGCCCATTCACTCAAAGCGATCACTCACACACAAAATGGTTCCAGTCAAAGCTCACATCGGCAGAGGGTGAGTAGTTGACACTGTGGTGACAATCCTTGTTGCCACGTTGATCCTGGTGTCTCCGTGCCTCATTGCTCGTGCGCTGCTTGGTGACACAGACGTCTCAGTGTTTTCCGACCGAAATCATCTGAAAACGGCAGTCCAGTGACCGCTCAAAAGAAGGGAACTTCGTCACGTCCTGGGGACAATGCTGACATCGTCGTTGACGAAGGCGACTTTGTGTGTGTCAGTTCTGGCCTTTCGGACTTTGAATTCACCGGCACTGTGACGAAAATAGCATCTCGCATTGTGTCGATCGACGTCGACGACATTTTCTGGGGACGTAGCAAGGTCCGTGTTTACTCAAAGTGGACACGTGCAACTTTTTTGAAGCCGCAATGACTCATGTGTGCCCCATTGTGAATTTGTAGGCAACTATTGCGCCGGAAGATCTCACTCGTGGTCGTCTGAAGATCGACAAGGAGTTGTAGCGACAATTGCAGGCTCCAGAGAGGCAATTGATTAAAATTAAAATTTGTTTTCCTTAGTTAGACCTGTGCAATGGATTGAAATGGAACGAGCAGAGCTCTAAGCTCGGACGTTTTTAATGAGGACATGACCCGACCCGATGATACGAAATGACATGGCCCACAGCACAGGTCTAAGCCCAGGACCAGTGTTCCGGTCATTGTTTGAACACGTTCAATTGGTCCTCGCGATACGTTGTTCTCAAATCCGCGTTCTGCAATCTGTAATTAAGCCTCATCAAACTGTAAACAAAGGGTCACAGTCACAGGTCACTGGATACCAAGTATCATAGATCACTCATTTGCACTGGATGCACAATGCAAATCACGAGCATACATGACAAGCCACAAGTCCCATGTCCCAGGGGTCAGTCACACGTTCACACACACGTACAATACTCAGTACGTCACTGGCACGCAATTTCAGCCAACATCAACCACCTCCACTCCACAGCCCACACCACGCCGTCAATCAAAGCATCACCAAACAGCCAAAAAGTGACAAAAGACACAGTCGAAAAGTCAAAAAGTAAAAGTCGACTTCACAGCTTCACTGACTGCGGAATTGTAATACTGTAGCACGAACCACGGTAACTTGCCCATAAAACTGCCACTGACCGACCGAATGACCGACCGACCGACCGACCGACCGACCGACCCACGACCCACAACCCACAACCCACAACCCAGTCACCAATGAACTGAATGAATGACAAAAAAATCAAAAAATGAATGAATGGATGAATGGATGAAGGAAAGTACTCGAGGGTACATACAGAGTTCAGTACAGGAAGTCAATGAATGACGATGGCAGACTGAAGACTGAAAACTGAAGGCTGAAGGCTGAAGGCTGAAGGCTGACGGCTGAAGGCTGACCGACGACGAACAACTACACAACTGTGATACAGAAAACAGTAAACAGTAAACAGTAAACCACGAACCACAAACCACAACGCACAACACACACAACAATGAATGCGGCAGTGCGCACAGTGCAATGTGACGAAAACTATGCGTGAATGAACTAACGAACGAACAACGAACGACCGCGGCTTTGTTTGGGCTTTCTTTCGGCTTTCGACTTTAGGCTTTGGAGCGGCTGCGGAGTTGTGGGCGAATGAGTGAGTGAGTGAGCCAGCGAGCAGTCACGTGCGCGTCTCCGACCTAGACACGCTACCCCCACCCCACCCACTCACTCACCCACCAGTCAGTCAGTCAGTCAGTCAGTCAGTCAGTCAGTCAGTCAGTCAGTCAGTCATGCCAGCCGCCGCAGTGGGCAGACTGCCTCACGCACGCACGCACGCACACGCGCAGTCACTTACTTCATTCATTGACTTGACTTACTTGGACACAACGTCACAGTGTCACAGTTGTCAATCACAGTCAACAACTGATCGATCGATCGATCGATTCAGTGATGACTGTTTACTGTGTGTTTTGTTTTGTTTTGTTGTGTTGTGTGTTGTTTGATTGAGGGTTTGTTTGCGTGTCCGATTGTCTGATGATGGTGGTTGTGTCCGTCCACTTGTCCGCGTGTCCGCGTGTCCGCTTGTCCACTTGTCCGTTGCCGCTTGTCCGCTTGTCCGCTTGTCCGCTTGTCCGCTTTTTGGTTGTAGGTTGTTGGTTGTTGGACGGTTCGCTCTCTTGTTTTCGGTCGCAGTCAAGTGCGCGGTGTTCGCCGTGGAGTCAGCCGTCAGTCCGTCGGTCCGTCGGGTTGTCCGTTCGCTTGGTCGTCAATTCGTTCGTTCGTACTACTTCGAGAGTTTGTTAGTTCGTCAGCCCGCTAAGACGCACAGACAAACGACGAACAGACTAAGACTGTCACGCGGGCTGACGAACTAACAAACTAACGAAGTAGACGCACCACCGCAAGTGTTTTGCCGTGCATGTGACTACGGCGATGAACAATGACGACGTGGTGGCCAAGTGGATGCCGTGTTCGGAGTTCTGCGCCAGCAGTACCTTGTTGTGGAATTGCGTTCAAGGTCCAGTCTACTGGACGGTAGACTTTCGAAAATATTACGTGGAAAGGTGACGACAGTCAATATTTTCTCGTCGACGTCGGTCGTAGGGTTACTCCGCCGCTCCACCGATCGACTGTTTGACTCCTCGAGTGCTCTTCAATCAAGAGCGTATCATCACAGCTGTACTTCGCTATGGCATAGACTGTACCTTGCGCTTTCTAGCACCTTCAAACCCTTGTCTCATCGTCACACGACGATGTCATTGACCACCGCCTTTTTACCCACAACCTTGGACCCGAATGCTACCGTAGATGACGGCTGTGGCACCTGGGATGAATTGTGGCTGACCTGCTTCGACGACTTCAGCATCGAAATTATTGTCGAGGTTCTGGTTTTTGGTTACTGCTTTGTCGGTTTAGCGATTGTGTGCGACGATTACCTTGTACAAAGTCTGGAGACATTATGCGCACGGTGGAATGTCCGTGAAGATGTTGCTGGAGCCAGCTTCGTCGCGTTTGGGAGTGCTGCACCAGAGATTATCATCAATTCCATTACGACTATCAAGAGCGCAGGATCCGACACTGGTGCAGGGGCTGATTTGGGCGTCAGTGCCATTATCGGCTCTGGCATGATCGCGTTCCTGCTGATACCTGGCTGCTGTGGAGTCTTCTCGTCCAAAGTTCTTCCTCTCAAACGACGTCCTCTTCTTCGGGACTCTTTGACCTATCTCGCAGCTCTCATTATTTTGTGCGTGTTCATGTCAAACGGAACAGTCGAACTGTACGAAGGGCTCGTCTTAACAGGTATGGTGGCTAGCAGTGCGAGTGTTCCGTTTTGTTGACGTGGTTTTTGGCACATCACTGGCCTTTCCGCTCTCCCAATTTCAACTGACGTGAACGTGTAATTGCAGGAGCCTACATTTTATACATTCTGGTCGTGTATCTTGCGCCACAAATCCGATTTAAGTACCGTTCTGCACAAGCTGCGAAGCGTGGAGAAACACTCAAGCGGTACGAAAGTTTCGTCACCAAGGCGAACAACAAAGCAACAACATATGGCGAAATTGAGGAAGGTATCAGTGACTCCCCAACGTCTAGAGCCCGCAGTCATTCTGAGAGTTTGTTGGCCAACGATCACTTGCACAGTCAGTCTGCGTTCGGGGATGATGGCATGGACGCCAGCCTACTGGCCGATATGGGTACGCCCTTGTGCGCCGTCACACTCTTCGCTCACTCGTATTTAACATGCAATACCGCACGTGCAGGTGACTTTGACGACAGCGAGGAAATGGCTCTGTCCGACACATTAGAATTCCCAGAAACTTCGGCTGCACGAGATGCAGACGATACTTTTGTGGACCCCTCAAAGATCTGCTGTCAATGTTTGATCACGGGAACCGTGCGGAACGTGACACGCAACCGTGCCGCAGGTTGCACTTGCTTCGTGAAATGGATCCTCACATGCATTTTGTTTCCGCTCAAAATGTTGTTCAAGTACACTTGCCCACCTTGTGAGTTGGAGACAAAATGGGAGAGATTGTACCCTCTCACATTTCTAGTTTCCTTTATTTGGGTGGCGGTTTTCAGTTTCGTCATCAGCACAGTCGTTGATCGCTGGGTCGGCTTCGCACCTGCGACGGCAGACTATCTCAGCGTCATTTTCGGTGTGATTTTAGTTGCGGGTGGTGCCGAAATCCCGGACACACTTCAATCCGTTCTGTATGCCCGTCAAGGCTATGGTTCGATGGCTGTGTCAAACTGTATTGGTTCGCAAATTTGCAACATTTTGCTGGGCCTTGGGCTGCCGTGGACAATTTCCAACATTATTGGGACACCAGTCCGCATTACCAACTACGAGCGGATTCAGGCAGCCGCCTTTTTTCAGTTTGGAAACGTGATCTTGAACTTCGTTGTTTTAGTGGGCGCGGCGTTCGTCCTGAAACAGAACAAGGCATTGCTCGGTCGGGCCAAAGGCCTCTTCTTGCTGATTATGTACGTGCTCGTGGTGGGAGCTTTCTGTGCGTATACAGTTCTCGCACCATCAACGAACGCAACAGCAAGCTTCACGGTCACAACAGCAGCGCCCCTTTCGTGAATGTGTCGGCATTCGTCAAACCAAACCCAAATGACGTCCATGCTCCGAATTGTCTCGTGGACAAGTCCTCGTATCGAGCAGCGGCAATACAAAACTAATATATCGATTATCAATGTTTTCTGACTAACAAAAGCCTCGCAAGACATGGCGCTGCAGTCCTTGCTAAAGGGTCTTTTCCCTAAAAACAATACGTCTATTGCGGGCCGCTGGCTTCACGAATTGCATCTTTCGCTTCATTGATTGCCTCGATCCACCCGGCTGAGGGGCTCAGACACTCTATAAATTTCGTGGTACGTTTACTATCGGTCACATCAAACGACACAGGCCCTAGCCAGCACAAAAACACAGAGGCTCAGTTGAATGTGCAGACGAAAAATACAGCTTGAATCACAAGGTTCGAACACACCACTCGTTTGAGTCTTTGTGGAGAGATCAACTGCAATTTCGCCCTTGACTTCGTTGCTATCTGGGTCAAGATAGATCAGCCGTGCCGCTCGTGTAGTGCCGTGCTGCACAAGCAACTGTCAACATTCGCAGCAATTGTTGGTTGGAATTAGCGTGCTCGATCTGCCAACTGCATCGCAATCGTACCAGCATACGGCGTTTCTTAAAAATTGCTCTCTTCTTGTGCACGATACCGCTGTGCAGTACTTCTTCGCCCTCACTCAAGACGGCCTTCAACACACAAACAAACGCATGAGCGGGCTGGGATAACGCCACGGACAGGCACAGCGCTTTCTCACTTACAGTGAAATGCGAGGCATTGCTCCCCTTCCTTTTGATCGCATTCTGCGGAGATGCTTGTGATGAATCAGTTTGGGGTGATGGCCCAGCAGGGCTTGGTCCTGCGGAGCTCGGGCTCTCAGCTGGGTCAATGTTAGACAAATTGGTTGCATTGGCGATTTCATCATCATCCAAGAAATGCTCCATCGACGCAGACTCTGGCGACGGCTTGTCCGGTTCCTTCAAGATACCTTTGGGAACACTAAATGGTGACAGCTGCGAGCGAAGCGAGGCCCATTCCACTCCTTCAAAGAACTTATGGTTTTTCAAACCAGCATAACCACGTCCCTCTTCCGGTCCGTCATAAGGAGATATTGTTTCAGACTTAAACGTCACCGGAACGCCACGGTTCCCAATGCGCGCAAATGGGTCTTGAACCAGCAGCTGTTGTACCAAGTCCTTAACAGAGGCATCGATCTCATCTGGATACTCGAATCCGGGTGTTTGTGGATGGTTCAAAATCAGCTGGAACATCAAGTACTCACTACTTGCATTGAACGGAATTCGCCCAACCAATGCCTGGAAGACAACGCATCCGAACGCCCAGAGATCTGCGCCCTTGCTAGCATCTTCGTCTTTGAGGACCTCGGGTGACACATACGCAGCAGTTCCGCAAAAGGTATTGCAGCGAGTGGCCTCTTTTTCATCTTTGACCGTGCCAAAGTCCGAAATTTTCAGGTGGCCATTTGAGTCGATCAAAGCGTTCTCCGGTTTCAAGTCACGGTGAATGATGCCGTTATCGTGCAAGAACTGCATCGCCTCAACAAATTCGGCGAGGAAGAACTGTGCCAAAGGAATGTCGAGGGCGGAGTTCTTAATACCTTTTGCTTCCTTTTCCTTGCGGTGCTTCTCAATAACATCCATGAATTCGCCACCGCGAAGAAGCTCCATGCCGAAGAACAGCGACCGTTCGTCTTGGAAAGTGAAACTGAGTTTGACAATCCCGGGGTGCTGCAAACTGGACAGAACGTTCCGCTCCATCATCACAAACCGAGTTTTCTTCTCTCTCACGATGAAGTCCTTTTGGATGATTTTCAACGCATATTCCTTTTTGTTCACTTTGTGCATACAGTGCACGACCTTCGCATAGGCACCTTGCCCAAGAACTTTGCCATAGAGGAAACTACCCTTGCTCAATTTGTTACCGGATGTCCTGCGCACCAGCGCTTTCTTGGTGCCGAATGAACCGCCACGTTTCGGGAGATCCTTGTCTCCCGTTGCATTGGACGCCGGGAGCGTTTCCGCACTCATGGTGAGGCACCTAATGCGCCAGTGTTCGTCTGCGGCGTGTCGACAACGAGAAAAATACTCAACCAAAGTTGAACTCGTTTTCTTCAGCACGTATTTGTTGAGGGAGAAGTCGCGTCGATGAGCAACACACAGCTACACTGCTCTTGTTTACGCATACATAATATCACGCGTCTCATCTACCGAGGGGCAGCACAACCGAAAACACGAGCAGGTCAACAAGGAAACAAGCCAACAACCAGCTTCGTCACCAAAACACAACCAACCACCAACTCATAAGCAAACCCACCGACCAACCAACCAACCAACCAACCAACAACCAACGAAACAACGAGTCACCAATGCAAGACCAAAACAGTCACACAAGCAGTCACCGACAGGCGCACAAGCGTTCTTCCCAAGGAAGGAAGGCAATCGTAATGCAAGTCAAACCTTTTCAAGTCAGGTCAAACCAAGTCAAGTGGAATCAAACCACAACACATCGCGTCAAGTCAAGTCAAGAGACCACAAACGAACACAACACAAGAGCAGACGTAGAAAGTCAAATGAAGCACATCACAACACAACACAACACAGACTCCCGCGCACGCAAGAAGCAGAACGAGCAGATCAAGCACAGAAGCAGGAAGAAGTCAAGTCAAGTGACCAACACCAACAAACAAACAAACAAACAAACAAACAAACAAACAAACAAACAAACAAACAAACGAACGAACGAACGAACGAGCGAAACAAACAAACAAACAAACAAACAAACAAACAAACGAGCGAACGAAACAAACAAACAAACTGGCTGTCCGTACTCACTCACTCACTCACTCTGGCTGGACGGACTGACTGACAATGACTGACAGTGACTGACAGTGACTGACAGTGACTGAGTGTGACTGACTGACAGTGACTGAGTGACTGAGTGCGAGTGTCAGCGGCCACCACTCACCCACTCACCCACTCACCCACTCACCCACTCACCCACTCACCCACTGAGAGAGAGCGGTGAAAATTTTGGAGTTCCATGAGTTCATTCATTCCCTCGCACGCAGCGCACACACAGCCACACAGCCATTGCAGCTGCACAGCTGACTCGCTCGCTGCACGGTGATGCCACAGCTGACTGGTTCTCAAGCAAGCAAGCCCTCACTCCGTGCGTGGAGCGCGGCTGTGTTGCATTGTACAATTCGCATTTTGCATTTTGCATTTTGCATTTTACGTTTGCATTTGCATTTGCGTAGAACCAACTACAACTAACTATACCCGGGTAGACTGCAGTGTTTCAATTGCATTTTCATCACTTCCTTACTTCCGCACTGATGTGTGGAGAAGTTCCGCACTGCTCAGTGCTTTTCGAACGTGACTCACAGCACTGACATCGCGACATCACGTTGCTGCGAGATCAGCTGCTCGTTGCCAATGATGTCAGCTGCTGCAATGTTCACACGAAGTCTCCACCGACTTCACGCTTGACTGCTTGACCGCTTGCCACTTGTCATTGCCCTTCAAGATGCAGGCAGGTTCATGTGTTGCCGTCAAGAATGTAGTAGACATACACACATCTCACATGACCAAAGAAAGGCCGACAAATCTCATAAATACCACCAACGCGCAAGGACGGACTTGATAGAACGACAAAGCAGAAGAATGGGCAACGCGCGGAAAGGTTCGACAGATTAGGAGCACACCAACAAGCAAGGCAGAGGCAGTCACTAGAAGAGACTGCTAGTTCATTTTCTCACATATTTTCTTTCTGTTACAAACTGAAATTGAGCACAGCTCCGATTGTTAACCTTGCGACGGGCGTGTCGTAAACTCGAACGGGATCACGGATCCAGCTGACTGACAAAACAAGGTCTCACGGGCTCCACAGTGACTGCTCGCTTATTGGTTCTCGCGAAGGACGTCCACGACAGACTTGAATGCGAACCATTCTGGGATGTCTTCTCCAGCGCGCAGAGCCTTACGGAATGCCTAATTTCAACATTGACAGAGCACCAAAATTTAACGACCACAACCATACCAAAATATACGCAGAAACAACAGCTAACAACACACCGTTCCAGACAGCTTCAAGGCGTTAACACCCTTGGCCTCGGCCTCGTCAGCGGTGATGTATCCGTATTCCTCCGTGCACACGAGGTTAAGCGAGGGCACGGTGTCGATGAGTTCATCCTTGTGCTTGATGGCCAAATCTTGGGCATCGAACGCGCCGTAGAAGTCTTCACCAGAGATGGAACTCTTGGAACCAGCCATGTCACGACCGATGATGAAGTGAGTGCATCCATAGTTCTTGCGGATCATCATGTGCATGAGCGCTTCGCGGGGTCCAGCCATGTGCATGGAGTAGGGAAGGTATTCGAACTTGACGGTTGGGTCGTTGATCTGTTCGTCCAACACGACATAGGTCTTGTAGCGAACTTCGCCGCTGAT
>ENA-OWNT01003893-OWNT01003893.1-seawater-metagenome-genome-assembly--contig:-NODE-3893-length-13614-cov-4.449213_pt1 | contig 13614 bp, 9 predicted proteins | sample MGYA00238136_ERZ651165 | MGnify/ENA primary metagenome ERZ651165 (study PRJEB26861, sample SAMN08777766) | seawater metagenome | isolation source: coastal seawater | place: USA: Florida | collected...
GTTGAGCGTTTTGGTAAGTATCAATCAACCAAAGAAGCGGGTTTGAATTTTATTGTCCCTTTCATTGATCGTGTCGCTGCAGATAGAAGCTTAAAAGAGCAAGCGGTCGATGTGCCTTCTCAGTCAGCCATTACCAAAGACAACATCTCTTTAATTGTTGATGGTGTTTTATATTTCAGAGTGTTAGACCCATATAAAGCAACTTACGGCGTAGATGATTATATTTTTGCGGTAACTCAGTTAGCGCAAACAACAATGCGTAGTGAACTCGGTAAAATGGAGCTAGATAAAACATTTGAAGAACGTGATTTATTGAATACCAATATTGTTGCTGCGATTAACTCTGCATCAGAGCCTTGGGGTATCCAGGTATTACGTTATGAGATTAAAGATATTGTGCCACCTAATTCTGTAATGGAAGCGATGGAAGCTCAAATGAAAGCAGAACGTGTGAAGCGGGCACAAATCTTAGAATCTGAAGGTGATAGACAAGCGGCCATTAATGTTGCTGAAGGTAAAAAGCAGGCACAAGTTCTTGCAGCTGAAGCTGATAAAGCAGAGCAAATATTACAAGCCGAAGGTGAAGCGAAAGCAATTTTAGCCGTTGCTGAGGCACAAGCAGATGCACTTCGTAAAGTCGGTGAAGCAGCGAACACAGAGCAAGGTCAAAAAGCCATTCAGTTAGACTTAGCAACCAAAGCGATTAGTGCCAAAGAAGCGATTGCTAAGGAGTCATCGGTTGTGCTTTTACCAGATAGCGGCACTGATGCAAGCTCTTTGGTTGCACAAGGTATGTCGATTATCAATTCACTTAATCAAAAACAAAAAGGCTAGCCTATGGCATTTTTGACAGACAATATCCCTCAAGCGCTGTTGATACTTGGTGTTTTAGCTTTGATCATTGAAGTTGCAGTACTTGGCTTTGCCACTTTTGTGTTGTTCTTTGTAGGGCTTTCATTGGTGTTTAGTGGTGCCTTGATGTATGCAGGTTTACTCGAGGCAGATTGGATAACCGCCCTTTGGGTGAATGCCATCATTACAGCAGGTCTGGCAGCACTTCTTTGGAAGCCACTTAAAAGGTTGCAAGAAAGTCGAGAATCAACCGATGTGCACAGTGACTTTGCAGAGCTTACCTTTACTTTAGAACAAGATGTCGATGAACAAAATGGCTATAAATATGCGTATTCAGGTATTGAGTGGCAGGTGAAAAGTCTTCAACCATTAACGCAAGGCACGCTTGTTAAAGTGGTAAAAAAAGAGGTTGGTGTGTTTTGGGTTGAGCAAATTTAGTTACTCCTTTTTGCTTAATGTAAAACAACAGAGCGGGTTTAAGTTGTTCAACTTAAACCCGTTTTTTGTTCTTATAAAATACTCTTAATAATGTCGCTATTTTTTATTTGATGCTTAGGGTTTCTTCAGTATTTCATATTTAGCACTTCAGTCCCCTCTAATTACGAACCCTCTCTATTTAACTACTTCGTCAGGCTGTAATGGCGAGTAATGTTTTTATCTGTATTGGTTGATTACACTTAATTTTGCGAATTAATCGTTTATTACGTGCACAAACACATGGTGTAGTGAAGGTAAAGTCCATCATCAATGCCTAACTAAGTTGGAAAATTGATTCAGCTTTTAATAGGAACGTCAATTTAGTTTGTGCCATAAAGTCATCGACAACAGCAATTAGCGGAGCAAAAAATGGCTAACTCTAAGGAAAGTAACAAAACCCACGATATCACCTGTACCTGTGATGATGATCCCATCAAATGTTTAGAGCATATTTTTATTGATATGGTGCAAAAAGAGCGCGTGGCACAAGGGCAGTGCCCAGTTCGTCGTCCGGTATTTTTAAGAACACATGGCTGTATGCGTGGTGAAATTGAAATACATGACAGTATTAGTGACGATTTAAAGCATGGTATGTTTGAACAATCTGGTACTCACCCTGTTTATGTCAGGTATTCATCAGATTTAGATGATGGTCGCCCAGATTGGAAAAGCACGATTGGGTTAGGGATCAAGATATTTGGTATAAATGGAAAAAAAGCTCTAACCGATGATGGTGCGAATGTTGCGGATTTAATTTTACAAAATGTTCCTTACTTTTTTGTCGATAATGCCTTTGATTTTTGTCAGTTCAATAAGGCAAGTTTTGAAGGTTGGGGCGAAAAATGGGTGCAGCAAAACTCTCCAGATACCGACATACTGCTAGATGAGATGGAAAAACCAATACGCTCTGTGTTTGGTACGTCTTTATGGAGTGTGATCCCGTTCAAATTAGGAAATGATAATCACTGCAAATATATTGTCAGGCCGGGTAAATCTACATTTGCTGATGAAGTTAATACCGATGATCCAGATTTTTTAGGAAAAGATTTAGCTGCTCGGATGAAAGCCGGTAAGGCAACCATTCATTTATATATACAAAAACGCCCGACCACAGCGCAATTTGAACAAGCCTATCTTGATAAGCATTTCCCGCTTGATAAAGCCAAAACGGTGTGGGATGAAACGATTGCAAAACCTGAGTTGGTTGCGACGATCACCTTACCTAAACAAGATATTAGTAACCTAGAACAACAGACTTATGGAGATTGGCTCGACTTCAATGTTGCCCGAGTACCTGAAGAGAATGAGCCTGTAGGCTCAATTGCAGCGGCAAGAAAAGTCGTTTATGCGGCATCGGCAGCATATCGTCATGAGAAAAATGGTCAACCAAATACACAGCCAAGCTGCCCTGATCAGCCAAAAATTACAAACCCATCTTGTCCATTTCCACATAAGCCTAAACCAGATCCCAAGCCTGAGGCTTTAACGCCTGAGCAAATCGATCGCATTACCCAAGTGAGAATTCACCCGGGGATCGGCATTGCCCGAGTTGGCGATAGTAAAAAATTCACCATTGGCCCTGAAGTATTAGAACCTAAATTGACAAAGTTTGGTGGTACCCGTGATAAATCAGGCGCAATTAAGCGTCAAGCTGCCCGTTTTCGTGTGTATGGATACGATGCTGATGGCAATGTGGTTGCTGAGATACAGCAGTCAGATAACTCTACTATTGAATGGTCTGTGCATGTTGCGAATAGAAAAGCCCAGTGGTACGAATTTCAAGCGGCGATGGACTTGCCGCAAACAGCCAATGTGTCAGTGCCTCTCAGAAACCCAGACGTGAAGGAGCAGTATAGAAAAGCGCTAGCAATAGACCCCGGAGAGTGCAAAATTCAAGGCTTGAACATGAAAGATGCAAGCTTTGCTATGACGGGAGAGTTCCAAGGTACTGCCGTTTATTTAGGTGAGTTACGAACAGATTCAGTTGGTCGCTTATTGGTTTTACCTGGTTTTGGTAAATCAGCCAGTCCTACAAATAAACCGGTTTATCGCGAAGCTGTACCGACAAGCTTTAACAATGCAGCTGGTTGGTACGATGACATAGCAGATGGCCCAGTTCATGCCAAAGTTGTGCTAGGAGATAAAGTGTTTGAAGCCGATCCAGCTTGGGTTGCTTCTGCGCCACCAAATTATGGTCAGAACTTGGTGGGCTGGCGCACTATGGATGATTTAATGCGTGAGGTATGGACCAACGCAGGTATGTTAAAGCAGCCAGAGAAGGTTGAATTCCAAAGAGATATTCTGCCTATTTTAACGCGGCTAAACGAACTGCAATGGGTTAATAAAGGCTTTTTTGCGACCTTTGGCAAAGGTGCACCTTATGACTTTTCTGACCAAGCATTATTAGAAAAGCTTGCAACAGCGCCCTTGAGCAGTGATTACCCAGACCCATATGCTGAGTTACGCCGCACTGTTTTTAACAGCTTTAGAAGTGCCAATAGTGTGGTTATTTCTGATGGCACAAAAGGGCCAGCTGTTAGTAGCCAAATCACCCTGTGGCCAATGATCTACGGTGATCTTTATGGCGAAACAGTAAATGCGGGTGACAATGCTGCATCGACTTACTTAAAGCTTCCAGCTTATTTTGATTATGTTTTGACGTGTTGGGTAAATGGTGAGTTTGTGAGCGACTATCAACCGAGAACAGAGTCGGAACATAAGCTTTCTAAGTTACCACTTGAAGAGCAGCCGCAGATGCTCGATAAAGCCAATATGCATTATTGTTTAGCTGATGCGTTTCACCCGGGATGTGAATTAACTTGGCCGATGAGACATGCGTCTATGTATCGCGCACCGTATCGGATCCGAGAGCGAGCTAAAGGTAAAAACGCACCTTATTATGGTACTAAATTAGATCAACAGCGGGTACTTGCTTTCGGTGGTCCACTGTATGAGCAGGGACCAGGAGATTTAACTAAATGGATGGCATTACCATGGCAAGGAGATACCGCATTTTGTCGCTCAGGCTATGACAAAGAATATGATCCATTTATGCCAACCTACTGGCCAGCTAGGGTCCCTAACAATGTATTGACCTTATCAGATTACAACATTGTAGCCGATAAAACTCAGCCGATGGCTCTGCGTATTGCCGCATTTAGAAATCGACCAAGTTGGTTTAGGCAATTACCTGAAGGGGTAGAAAATGCAATGAACTATATGGTGACTCACTTCAATGAAATGGGTATTTTAGAAGCGAAAGATAGACCTGATGACCTTGATTGGTTGCCTGAAAAGTTATGGGTTGAAAACCTGACAGACTCAAAACAGGCTGAACTGGATGAAGCGTATAAAGTGTTCTTGAAGAAATATGCCAAGTTAGGTGCCACCGACAAGCTGCTGCAAGAAGCGGGGTGGTTTAATGAGGAGCAGCGTGATGAGTACGCAACCATAGTCAAAGGTGAATAATTGAGAAGGAAATGAATTTGTATTTTGACTGTGTAATTGCAGGTACAGGCCCCGCTGCTTGTGCCTGCGCTTTAGTGCTAAAAAAGGCGGGGGTTAATGTTGCGTTAGTCGCAAAAAAGAGTAACAAACAATCCGCCTTTTCAGTGGGAGAGTCACTTCCAGGTGCGGCTTTGCCATTACTGAATAGAATAGGTATTACTGATTTGGCTGAGCTGCTGACAAAGCTGCAATTTAGTCGCTGTACAGGCAATGCATCGGCATGGGGCTCGGACCAATGGCATAAAACGGATGCTATTCAAAACCCACAAGGAGGAGGTTGGCATATTGATAGAGCCGCATTTAATCATGCACTTTTGAATTTTACTGTTTCTCAAGGCGTTACTTTGCTTTGTTCACAGGTATTAGCGGCTGAGTATAAATCTTGCTGGCACGTGACGCTTAAAGCGAAAACTGATGTATTGCGCTGTGATTATTTAATAGATGGCACAGGAAGGGCATCGTCGCTCGGTAAACTGATTGGTCGCAAGAAGATTCATTTAGACAAGCAAATGGCAATAGTGGCTTGGTTTGAATCTAGTGACGATGATCAAGAAAAAATGACCAGAATAAAGGCTGTCAGCGATGGCTGGTGGTACAGCGCGAGGCTGCCAAACAAATCAGCAAAAGGCTCACCGATAAGGGTGGTTGCTAAATTTATGTTGCCTGAACAATCAAAAGCATTAAACACGCCACAAGCGTACTTGAGGCAACTCAATAATAGTGGCCTTTTACCTGTCGAGTTTAACGTGTCGCAAATACTCACTGGCCCCTTTTTTACCGATGCCAGTGTGAGTAAATTAGATGAATTCAGTAACAATACGTTGTCATTTTTAGCGATTGGAGATGCTGCATTAAGTCTAGATCCCCTTTCATCGCAAGGCATGTTTTTTGCCCTTTATAGCGGTATTAAAGCTGGTGAACAGATTATTGAAGCAAAAGCCACTCAAACTAATCAATTCGCAAATTATGATAAAGACATCAATGCGGTTTTAAATGCTAATCAAAAGGCAAGAAAACACTATTATGTGAGTGAGCATAGATTCGCTGAAAGTGAATACTGGCAGAGCAGGGTGTTATAGTCGCTTAAAACTTTCAGAAGATTATGTGAGGAGCTAGCACTTTGCAGCAAAGTTCTAGCTCCTTGAAATCCACATTACCTGAAATTTTACACTGGGCTTACTCGCCTTAGTCTGAACAACGCCAATGCGGCTACAAACAGCACCAATAGCGCACTGCTGAACAAGGCAACAAGTTCTATTTTGGCTGCTGGTTGTTTGGCCTGAAATAATGGGAAATTTTCTATATCTATTTTTGAAATTGGTTTGGCAAAGAATAAAAAGTCGTAAAAATAGTGACGCACTTGTTGATGGTACTGTGCCACTTCTTTGAGGTAAGACTGACGATCTTGCTCTGCCGTGTTGGCTAACTGATTCAGTTTAAGCTGAAAAAACAGAGTCGGCGATAGTTTACTTAAGTTGTTTAAACTTGTTTGACGCGCATCTAAATTCTGTAAATAACTTTGCCATGCTTGTTCAACCGCAATATCGCTTAGATGTTGCTGAGCAAAATACCATTTCCAATCAAATGCCTCGCCAAGTGGAGCGGTATTTTGCCAAGTCGGTTCATGCTTTAAAAACGCATCAAGAGCGGCTTGTTTGTCTTTATCCCACCCATCGTTCATAGTCATTCGCTGCTGTAAGGTAATTTGCAAAGGGGTATTGCTATTAAACTGTTGGCTTAAAAACAAATGAATGGCACCGGGAATTAAAATAGCCAGCAAAACCCAGCTGCTTAAAAATGCCAAACTGTTGAATACACTGCTCTTACCTAAGCTCATAAGCCATGCGGCTAGTGCGAACCAAAACAGCATGTAGACGGTGCAGGCAATGAGTACAAACGCAAATAGCGCATCAAGTTTTATCGCAAGCGCCCAAGCCGCCGTCAATAGTAAACCGGCAACTAATCCCCAAATAACCGCAAAACGCAGGAGTAACTGTTTGAGTATTAAACTAAACGCGCTTTTGGGAAGTGCATTTAACATTCGCCAGCGACCTGCATGTTGTTCATCTGAAATTAAAGTGACGGTTAAAATACCAATGACCAAAGGTAGCAGATAAACCAACACAAACCCTAAATCTAAGCCCCCGGCTCTCTGTTGCGTGGGATTAATAAACTCACGATTATAAATTTGGCTTTGTAATGACAGCGCGCTTACTTTTAACGCGGTCATAGCTGTGCGTGATTCTCCAACAAAGAGCGCAGCCCACGGGCCAAGTTGCCATTGTGTTGGTGAACTGGCGTAATAAGCCAACGAACCGGCCTCGGGTAGGTTTTCTCGTTGACTCACATGCTCGCGCTCTTTTTGAAACACGACTTGCGATTTGTATTGATCGACTCGGATTGATTTATAACCCTGTGCTCCCTGGTAGATTGCGAAAAGGCCTGCAACCACAAATAAAATTAGCACGATTTTATTGATGAAGCCGGCGAAAAGTCGTTTGCATTCAAGCTTAAACAGTTGCATAAATCCTCCTTTGCATAGGCGCTGAAACTAAACAAGTAAATATCAAGGCAATGGCAAGTAAAGGTAAAAGCCAAAAAAATGAAAACGCCTTGAGAGACCAGCTTAAATTTGGTGCTTGGTAGTGGAATGGCTCAAACTCCTGCCAATAAGATTTGCTGACTTTCTGTGCGCGGTCGTTGTGCAGATGAATTTTATGAGTGTGTAATTCGTTAAGCTTTTGGATCCGCGCATAGCGATGTGCTTCAGCTTGTTGTTCAAAATCTAAGAAGTGTTGGCTATCAGTTCGAGTCAGAGCCATCGAAAAGTCACGTACAAACAAGTAGGGGTTGAGCCAATAAAACGCACGAATTACAGCATGTTGCTTAGAAAATTGTTCAAGCTGTGCCTGATAATGCTTTTTGTAAACTTCAGCGTTTAGTCGCTCGCCTTCAATCATTACCAAACCGCGATAATTAACCGGCAATTGCTCAATGGTATCGACGTTATATTTCTTTAAGGTGTCAGCTTTAAATTGGTTAAAGTAAGGATCATTGGGGTTGTGGCTATTGCCAATTTTTCGGTTGTCGAGTTTGATGACTAATTCAAAGTCGTTTCTTGCTTTATGAGGATGCTGAGTGTGGGCAAATTCTGCCAATATGCGAGGCATTAAAATGGTTAAAATGAACCAAATTGAGGTGAGTAACACCAGTGCTTGTTTTGGGCTTTTTACCCAGCTCGATACTATTAATGTAATACCAATCCAAAAAACACAGTAACCAAGAAATACAAAGAATAATATCATCAGCCTAAGCGGCTCTTCTGAGCTTAATTGCAGACCCGAGATGTGAGCCAGTAGCAAAGCTAAAACAAATACAGGCAAAATAAAGATAAGAGATAGCAACAAATAGCTTAAGCTCTTGCCGAAAATGACTTGCCTGAATGAGACGCCCATCGACATAAGCTGACGCAATGTGCCACTACTTTGCTCAGCACTGATACTGGCAAATCCCATGGCGATGATAAGTAGAGGCCAAATAAGTAACAATACATTGGCACTGCTGAGTTCGGAGAATCTGAGTAAGCTACCAGCGTCTTGATCGTTGGCAAAATTTGCACTGTTTTGCTTATGCGCTTCAAGAAAAATACTATCGCCAACCCAGCTATTCACACCGACATCAAAAAAGCTCAGTACGCTTGGCTCGCGAAAGGCAAAGTGACCAAAATGTGCAACTCGGTGGGGGTGTCTATCAGGTTGAGCGAGCCACTGGGCTTCTACTAAGTTTTGAGCAGCGCTTTGGCTTGACACACTTTTTTGGTATTGCTGCCATCCAGTAAATAGGGCAATCATCAATAAACACTGCATCATAAAAAACAGCAGCCAAAGGCTGGGGCTTCTTCGTTTACTGGCAAGCTCGTGCCGAAAAATTGCAGTAACTTTCGCATTAAACATGAGTATGGATCCCTTGGTTATTAACTGGCTTTGCGAATGAGGCTGTTACCCGAAATCAGTTCGTGATAAGTCGCTTCGAGCGTGTTGATAGACAGATTTTTGTTGTCGAGTAAGGTGAGTAAACGACCTTGATCCATAATGCCAATCTTGTTTGCTAAAGTGTGGGCGCAGTAAAAGTCATGGGTGACCATTAAAATGGCTGCCCCTTTTTGGGCTAGTTGCTCGATGATGCGAATAAACTCTAAAGTTGCACTTGGATCGAGACCTGATGTGGGTTCGTCGAGTAACAAGACTTTAGCTTGGCGCAAAATTGCAAAGGCGATCCCAACTTTCTGGCGCATGCCTTTGGAATAGTTTTTAAGGGATTTTTTGCGGGCGTTCATTTCTAACCCGGTTTCATCTAGGGCACTGTGAATATCAGACTCATTGATTGTTAAGTCAGATAAATTCGCCAAATATTGTAAGTTTTCAATGGCATTAAATTCAGGATAGAGATTAATTTGCTCAGGAATATAAACCAGCTTGTGTTTGCTGTTATCACTTTGGTGCACATTCACAGAATCGATTAAAGCGCTGCCGCCGTCGGGTTGTAAAAAATTCAGAAACAAGTTTAAAGTGGTGCTTTTACCCGCCCCATTTGCGCCTAATAAACACATGATCTCACCTTGCTCAACTTTAAAAGAGAGCTCGCAAAGCACCTGTTTGTCGGCGAATGATTTACTTAAATTAATGGCTTCTAACATAAAGGGTTCCTTGTAATTAGCCGCTTAAATAAATTTAAGCGGCTGGTAATTTAGACTTTAATAATTATGCCGATTGAGTAACGGGCACAAGAAAGCTCGCAGAGCCTGTAAATGCACCATCTTCAATAGAAAATTGCGCGTTTTTGTAATACACCAGCTCTTTAGAAAGCGCTTTTTTACAGTGCGTAGGAAAGAAGGCTTCAAATTTAACTTCTGTCAGCGAATTGACCGTGCGTTTGAATTTAATATCAAAGTCTCGCAGATAGACTTCGCCTGCTTTTTCGGGAAGCTGATTGTCCCAACAGCCGTAAATAATGCCCAGTTGTGAGATCCATAACATGGCACTTTGGGCACTAAAGTGAAATTGACCATCTCCGGGCATTTGAAAATGATCAACGTTGATTTTTGCTCGTATGTAACCTGGCTTGATCTCGACGCTGCTAAACGACATTTTTTCTTCACGCCAACCATTTTCCAAATACTCAGACATGTAAGCTCGTTGCTGAGCTTGAGTGAGTTGTATCATCTGTTTTTCCTTACTTAATGATAGAGTGGGTTATTGCTTGCTCTGACTCAGTCTCGTTAGGAGCGCTGAGCAAAACAAAGTTTAAAAATGCGGTGAATAGGCCAATAACAATCAGGCAATACCAAGCGAGGTTGGTATTTATATGTGCAAAGTCGAATGCAATACCGACTAAACTGCTGCCTGCAATGAGCCCACATCCAGCAAACAAATAGAAAAATCCATAATGTGTTGCTACAGATTGGTTGTTTGCTAATTCAGATATTTGGCTGAGAATAAAAGGAAAACTGACTAAAGTGCCAAGGGTAAAAACGACGCTGAGCACACCTAACGCAAGCCAGAATAACAACGGATTTAGAGCGGTAAAGTTTGGGATAAGTGCTGCAAAAGCGACGCCCATAAAGGTAATGCCAATACTTATCCAGTGACGCGGTGTAAGATATTTTTCACAGAGTTTAGTTACAGGAAATTGCAAAAAAATCGCGATAACGGCACACAAAATCATCACCCAAGCGATGTGTTCATGCGTGTATGCCTGCTGGGTAAGATAAAGTGGTATTGCAAATGAAATCTGATTTATCAGCATAAAATAGCCGCTCATTACCAGCGAAAACATCACAAAGCGTTTATTGCTCAGCACGTTTGTTAAGATACCGCTGCTTTGATGAGAAGGATTATGAGAGTCAGAGGTTTTTTGGGGGAGGGCGCTTTTGTCACTTTTGAGTAGTTTCAAAAAGATCAGCGCAAAAAGCGCAAAAGGCAGTGCAGCGATAACGCATAGCAACTCAAAACTTACTGCAAGTAACAATACACCGCACAGTGGGCCAATCAATTCTCCGGCATTTCTGGCGATGCCAACTAGTGAGAACATTTGCGCGCGGGTTAATACTTGTTGAGTCGCAAAGTAAGCTTGAGCAGCAGGAGTAAACAAGGCGCCAGCAAAGCCGGTTAACAATGCGGCGCTAAAAAGCAGATAAATATTGTCAGAGAATAAAAATAGGCTAAAGCCCAACGCCCTTAATAAACATCCAATCACGATAGGCTGTTTATGGCCAAGGAGATCTGCAAGCAGCCCACCAATTAAAAATAGTCCTTGCTGGCAAAATGATCGCACTCCGAGCACAACACCCACCAAGGATGCACTAAGCAACAAATTGTCTGTTAGGTAGCCGGCTAAAAATGGGATCAGCATGTAAAAGCCGAGATTAAAGACAAAGGCAGCGAACAACATACAGCGAAACTGCATGGGTAGTTTTAAAAATGAATGAAAAGCAGTCATGGTGTTTACAGCGGCTTTTGGGCAATCAAAATTGAATGAAAATTATCGGCATAGGTTTGGATTTTCAGTTTTAATTGAAAAGGAGAAAGCGCCTGTTCGCAAATGCTGGGATAAAGTAAAGTCCGCAAGTTAAACGCGGTTCGAATAACCATTAAAGTGCCGGGCTTAACGTGTTGGTAGAGGTGTTGAATAATTTTATGCTTGATGGTTTCGTCACCGACTAATGCGGCAAGCCAAACAACGTCATAGTCAGCTAGATCTTGCTCAAGACAAATATCATTATGAACAAAGGCCATTTTTTTATTAGGGGAGAGGGCATTACAAACTGCTTTACCTAACAGGAGATCGGCTTCGTTAATATCTAAATTGGTGATCTCATAATGATGTTTTGCCAGCGCAATTGAAGTAAGCGGTAAAGCCCCAGAGCCAACCATCAATACTTTTTTAATCGTATTAGGAGTCAGTGCTTGTATCGCGTTTATTTCTAACCCAGTCGCCCTTTGATAATGCTGGTAATACGGATATTGCTGCGTTAAATAAGCTTCTGGTGATGGGTTTTGAATGATCCGTTCTGCCCAATAGCGTTCATATAAACTCGATGCCTGACTAAATAAGCTTTGCATCTGTAATTTTTTCGCTTGGATTGCCGGGTGGGCTAAAACCTGTTCAGCCTGAGCTGCGCTCACTTGGTTTGAAAGTAAGTTTAAAAATTGATGAAACAGGTGCATCGTTTCATCATTTATTTGTAATTTGGGCAAAGCTGTAATGGCGTTAAATTGCTTGAGAATTTTATCAGCGTGCTCGCACGCTGCAATATCATGGTGTGTTAGCGCATTCATAGTTAAACAATTTCCTTATTTAAACTGGCGTAGTAAAGAGGCGTATTTATCGGCCGCTTTGGTTGCAATTAAGTTGTGATTTAAGAGCCGCAGGCATGCTTTGCCTGCGACTCATCATTGGGTTTAGAATTGATAAGATGTTGAGAGTAATACTTTTCTTGGCTCTCCCGGTTGTACCCACATCTGCGTATAAGAATTGGTGAAATGGGTTTTATCAAATAGGTTGTGCACTTTGGCACTGACTGACCAATTATTGTTAATCTCGTATTGGGCAAAGAGGTTAAAAGTCACATACGAGGGCAAATTAAAATCGCTGCCGCGCTGACCTAACCGCTCATCGACATATTGAAAACCTAGGCCCGCTGAGGCGGCTCGTCCTGCTATTTGGTAAGCTTGAGTAAGCTGTAAACTGGCTGAGTTTTCAGGAATATTCAGTAAGTCATCGCCTTTTTTAATGCTCACATACAAGCCCGTATCAACGGCGTCTTTTTCTACTTGGGCATCTAAATAAGCGTAAGAAAACTTCAGAGTGATATCTGCGGGCAATTGACCTGCAATATCTAGTTCAACTCCGCGGCTACTGGCTTCGCCGATTGCAGCGTGATAACCCGGATTATTTAGGTCGGCCACAATAATGTTGGTTTGCTCACTGTCAAAATAACTTAAGGTGACTTCGAGGCGGTTATCTACTAGTGAGAGTTTACTGCCGACTTCAAGTGATTCACTCTGATTCGGTGCAAAAGTACCTCCCTGGTAGTCGGTACCAAAATTCAAACGATAGCCTTCGGCATAACTTGAATATAAAGACCAAGCGTCACTGAGTTGATATAACACACCAAACTGAGGGCTAAAGTGGCTTTCGGCTTGGTCGACTTTCAAGTTTCTCACTTTGTCGTCAATGGTCTGTTTTAAATCATCAAAGCGACCGCCAATACGCACTTGCAAGGCATCTGTTACAGCAATCTGATCTTGAATATATAGACCTGTGGCCCACTGATTTTGTTGTCGAATTATTGCTGGTGTCATCTTGCCTGCAGTGTATTGGCTATACACGGGGTTAAAAATATTAATGGCATATAATTGAGCATCGCTCGGCTGGGTGCTTAAGTTTGGCGCACGCGCCACGCGATAGTCGCGGTCGAAGTCAAAGCGGTCGTAATCTATGCCAGCCAGCAGGCTGTGTTTTAGCCCCGCGGTTTTAAAGTCACCAGCAAGCTCAAAACGGACAACGTATTGCTCGGTGTCATAGGCTCTTTGGCGATGTTGGCGTGTTAACGTTTGACCATCGAAGTAAAACTTTTGTCGTTTTGGCGATACGTCGGCATCGCTTGATAAGCTGTCTAGTTCAGTTTGTCTAAAAGCAACAGCCGAACTTAACTGCCAAGTGTCATTGATTTCATATAACCACTGTAATTGATGACCATGTACCGAAGTAGAAGTG
>ENA-OWNT01003894-OWNT01003894.1-seawater-metagenome-genome-assembly--contig:-NODE-3894-length-13612-cov-4.581160_pt1 | contig 13612 bp, 12 predicted proteins | sample MGYA00238136_ERZ651165 | MGnify/ENA primary metagenome ERZ651165 (study PRJEB26861, sample SAMN08777766) | seawater metagenome | isolation source: coastal seawater | place: USA: Florida | collected...
ACTATGTAAAATCATTAACGAGTGTCCACCATGCTGAGCATTGCGCAAATGTTCAATACCGTTATGAGAAAACATTTAAAGGCACTCTTGATTTAAAGGGCACGACTCCCAAAGATATTGAAGCGCATTTTTATGTTCGAGATTTAGAAAAATGCGATTTTTCTTCTTTGACGATTCAAGGAGATCGAGCTTTTAGAGAGAAAGGACTATTAAGAACCCATTTGGTTTCAACTCTAAGGCGCCCACTCTTAATTCATAGTATAAACCACTACCCTATTCATTTACTCATGTTTGAAGACCTAAAACTAGGTGGTAGCTGCTATGTTGATTACTTTGGGCCAACTAAAAAGCTGCATCAAGTTATTACTGGCAAAACAGCTGATGAACTGTACCAAAAAGAGTTAAAAGAAAAATCAAATTAGATATAAATCAAAGCACTGCTGAAAATTTAAATTGTAGTGCTTCTTAATTGAAACTAAGTGAGTTTTGGTGTTGCCATTAAATGTGGTGAGGCATAAGTAAACTCTCCAGAGCAAATTAATTCCCCTTCACGGAACCCCTTTACTTCACCTTTACATATCCCTCTTCTCATTGAGATTATTCTTGCTTCATATTTTATTTCAGTAGAGCTTTTGACGGTTATTGTCGATAACAGCTTAACCTTAATTTCATTTACTAATGCGCGATTTTCACCATGAGGAAATGAGTCATATATAAGTAGGACTAAGGTTTGCAGCATGCCTTCTATTTGCATTGTGCCAGGCATCACTCCAGATTTAGGTAAATGGCATTGAAAAAACCAATCTTGCGCATCTAGATACTTTACTCCAATTGCACTTTGACCTGCTTCAATGAGCTCATAAGCGTCAATCATTAAGAACGGATCTTGGATATCCAAAAGCTCGGATAAATCTGCTTTATTTTTTTTATTCATAATAATTCCCTTCCATATTAACTACGACTCTGCCAAAGATCTGATGTGTTTCATACGCTCTGATCGCTTCACAAACGTCTTTAAATTGTACCAGCCGATACACAGTGCTTAACTCATCGCAATTCCATTCAGAAGCTAATTTATGCAGAAAATCCGATTTCTTTTCTGTAGAGGAACCTTCTGCATTAATACCTTTCAGGGTAATACCCCTGAGAATAAAAGGTAAAACCGTACTAGAGAAATGAGTTCCAGCTGCTAATCCAGTTGCTATGACAAGTCCTTCTTCTTTAACTTGTTTTAACAGAGCAGAAAGTACTTCTCCACCAGCGACATCGACAATAGCATCCCATTTTTGAGGAAGTAAGTTATGACTCCCCTTCCCTAATAAAGAATTCGTTTTAATAACATCTTTTATACCAAAGCTTTTTACAAAAGCTTCTCCTTGTTCTCTTGAAACACTCGCTGTTACTTTGAAACCCAGTTTGTTAAGTAAAATTGCACTGATACTTCCAACACCTCCACTCGCACCTGTAACAAGCACAGAGCCTCCAGGAGGGGTGTGCTTTATAATTTCTTCTACAGCTAAAGTTGATGTGTAACCTGCTGTACCAAATACCATTACTTGCATGAGGCTTATTTGATCAGGCACCTCTACTAGCCATTGTTCTGGCACAGTAATATATTCGGCCAGCCCACCTGAATGATTCATTCCCATTGGCGAACAGAATACCGCAACCTTATCACCGGCCTTAAACTTACTGGAATTTGACCGCTCTACAACCCCACCGGCATCTAAGCCAGGCGTATGCGGAAATCTTCGCGTTACTGCAGGGTTCCCCTGACATGATAAAATGTCTTTATAATTTAAGGATGAATAATGTACACGAACTAATACTTCAGACTCAGAAAGCTCTCTATTTGGCAACTCTGATAAGTGATACGAAAACACCCTCGGCGTACTTTTTTCTATAACAAGAGCTTTGTAGTGATGTGGCTTCATAAAGTATATAAATTAAAGTCAAAACTCGTCATATTCTTTTATAGATACTATTGATAGTCAACGAATATTCTTTCACAATGTTATAAACTGCTCGTCTTTAAATAGGAACAATAAATGAGTAACTTAGAAAAATATAACGAAGCTTTTATTACTGCATTTGAGATAACTCAAGAGCAACTCAAAGACGAGTTCAGCTACCAAGACATACCAGCTTGGGACTCTGTTGGCCACATGGGGCTAATAGCTGAACTAGAGGATGCATTCGACATAATGCTAGAAATGGAAGATATCATTGAATTTAGCTCTTACGGCGAAGGCAAAAACATTCTGGCAAAATACTCTGTTGAAATTTCCTAAGAATTAAACGCTAAATAATGAGCAGAAGCCCAGCTAGGCAACTGCTCTTAAGCTTAGACAAATTTCCAATCGCAATTACTATTATAGTTTTTCTTGAAATCTGCAATTATTTCTTTCAAGTAGCTGTTCCACAAAGATATAAGCTGATTAGTTAACTCTAAACTTTTTGAAGAGTCTTGATAATAATACAAGCTAGTTATAAGTGGGCAATGATAGTACAAAAGCGAACCTTTAAAAATAAAATAAAAATGACTGAATCTAGTTTTCTTTAATGAATAAACATATCTAGCTTGCCTATTCAATAAATCTAAGCATTCTTCTCTGGTGCTAAAAGGCTCTTCTGAAATAGAAAGAATATGCTCAGAGATAACGTCAAATCTTGGCATATCTAGCACAACTTGTCCCTTATCATCAGGGATTTCATCTGAGAAACACTGCTTTACTCTATTAATTACTTTTTCTTTATTTAAAGGTGTTTGACTAATTAATACTTTATCTTCTTCTAAAGAGTAAAAACCCTTTAGCTCAGCACCTTCTCCCACATTATAAAAGTTAACTTCCGGTGAGACTCGAGCTAAAGACTCTAATTGATACTTTGAAACAAGGTAAAGATCATTTGAATTCAATTCTCCACCTAGGTTTCCTTTAACTCGATGTCTGTAACCTTCAATCAGTTTATACTTCCCAGATTCATATATACTGTGTTTAGAGTGATGTTCTCCACTATCAGGCACCCCATTATCTACCCCAAACAAATAAACTTCATCGAAGCCCAAAGATGCAGCGAAAGAAGCAGCTGTATTAGCGACAAGGGGGTTAGAAAACGGGATTATATTTTGAAACTGCATTCCATAAAACAATCTCGAGAGAACATAGTAATCTGTACCAGCTTCATTTCCTTTTAATGCCAAGCCTGACCAACCATACAAAGAAGTTGTATCTGGATATAGCACATTAGTGGTCAACAAATTGATCTCTTTTAAAATATTTTTATCCGTTGTATCTAATAAAATATCATAGTTTCTTCTAGGTCTTTCAATTTGAACATGAAAGTCAGGTTTAATTCCAACCTTTAGAAGTGAATTTAACGCTGTACCAGCGGCAATAATTATTCCCTTGTCTTGATTGCTTTTCAAAAATTCAATACTGGCATCTAGAGAAGGTCCGTTACCTACTACAAACGCAGGGCACCTGTCTGTCTTTTCTACAAAAGCCTCTGCACCGGTCCAAAAGTTAGATTTTTTGGAAATGTGTGACAAGGTATGGCCTAAGCTAACCACCGCATCATCATAAAAGCCAAAACCGTTTAATAATCTAAAATAGTTTTTGAAAAAGTCGTCAATTGTTTTATTAATATTAATGTCTGGGTAGTGTTGGTAACAGAAAGTTTTGGCAATAGAGTAAGCACCGATATCTTCAATGGTCTTGTTAAGATCGTCAAAAAACTCACTATAAGTAGTACCCAAATAAAGGAATAAACACCCATTAGATTCATCTACTTTCGCTATTATTTTGTCCCACTCAATACAAAATAAGCTCGCAAAAAACAGCTCGAAATTAGGCTCTACAATAAAAGAATAGTTAAACGTTATTTCATCAAATAATTTTTCTAAATGATATCCGAGGCCAATTCCAAAAATCATTGACGCAGGGAAAGTATTCGGAAGAAAGTTGAGCTCAAAAGAGCCCTCTGCATCAGACTCTCTTGTATCACTGATCTTTTTATTTAGCAGCGACATGTACCTTGAGTGAATGCGTTCATCACCCTCATCGGGCGTAAACAACTGTCCGTATTTGACCGTGCAAAATGTAGGGGAACTATAGTTCTTTTCAACTTGTTCATGTGACTGCTTTCTCGGATGATCACTATATAAAGCTACTCCAGTGCTTTTTTCTATAATGTTCGCGTCCCCATCTTCACAAACATGTAAAGCTAAACTATCAGTTTTAAAGTTTTTTATAGCTTCAGCAATATCAGGGTAATATTTTTCGAAAGACTGTAGGTTTTTCTCAAATCTAATATTTGCATCTTGTGCAAATAGATTTTCTAATTCTTTAAGTTTAACTGTCTCTGACAGCTTTTTGTCTAAACTGTCTAATTGCTCTTTGAATAAGCCATCAGCCATGAGCTACTTCCTAAATATCGTTATATGCTTTTAGCTTTTTCTTACTGCTTATGTACTCACGAAGCTTATTACCAACATCCTTTTTTAGGGCATGTAATTTCTGCAATGTGAGCGTAAACTGATTATAAACGTCGAATAACGCTAGCCTGAGTTCCTCATCAACACTAGGATCAATTGAGTTGGCTATTTTTTTGATATCAGAGTCTATTTTCAAAAAAAGCTCTGTGGCCTCTTCTAATTCACCTTTATTACATAAGCTGTCAAGAAGAGTTAAATCGTGAGTTATCTTAGCTAGATTATCCTGCATTGACACTATCATGGTTTTGACTCAGAGTTTCTTGGCGAACACTTACAGGAATAGCATCCCAAGCTGACTTAATCTCTTTTAAAAGGTTCATAACTTCATTTACAATCTCTGGGTCATTTTTTAGGTTTGCATCTAACAATCGATCAATCATGTATGAGTATAAAGCATAAAGATTCTCTGTTACTTCTCCACCAACCTCAAAATCTAAACACCCTCTTAAAGCTTCAAGGATTGCAGACGATTTAGAAAGATGCTCAGATTTTGCTTCAAAGTGCTTTTTTTCAATTGCAACCTTCGCAAAAACCATTTTATCAATAGCACCAGCCATCAACATCTGGATAATTTCATATCTATCAGCACCTGCAACTCTAGTTTTCAGTGCTTCTTTTTGATAATTTTTAACTTTTGCATTGTACATAATTCAACCTTACGAACTAGCTTTAGTGAAACCAGGTAAATTAGATAACTGAGCCCCCAGATATGACTGAGTTTGTTGCATTTGAGCAATCAGTACGTCCAAACCAGAGTACTGTTTTCTTAATCGTTCTTCCAAAGAAGCCATTCTATACTCATGATTTATCACATCGTCTTCAAGGTCATCAAGCTGACCATTTAAGCTGGTTTCACGCTGTTTAATAATGCCACTCGAGTCAATGTAATTTCCTAAAAGGCTTTCGAGTTGCTTTGCGACACCATTATCACCAGCAAAGGCTGTGCCAATATCATCAAAATTTTCATCCATTGCATCATTAATGCTTCGTACTAATGACGATTTTTCTAAGTACCCCTCTTTATCAACACCTAATCCGATGTCAAAAATCGATTCAAATGGCCCTGCATCTGTCAACTGAGTAGATAAAGTTGATATTAATTGATCACTTAATGTTCTCATTGAAGAGTCGCCGTTAAGCGGTTTACCGATTCTAGTTTGGAAACCTATATTTCCGACTAAGTTATTATAGTTCGCGATAAGCTCGTCAACTAATGCAGTGACAGACTCTCGGTCATACTCTACGTTAAGCTCGGCTGTATCATACCCATCAGTATCATTACCACTACTCAATGCAAGAGCTTTAATTGTCATATCTTGCACGGCATCTTTGAAAGTATTCGTGTCATTAGTTACCTGTAAACCATCAACAGTAATAATTGCATCTTGAGCAACATCTTCTGCTGCTATCGTCATGCCGCCACTTGTATTAGTATCTGCATCATAAGTCTCTATCGCATCGAGCTCGGCTGTATCACTGGTAATCACTAAGTCATTACCGCTACCTGTAACGTTAGATGTAAGCACCAATTTTGAGCCAACACTTGAATCACCTGTGTTAACAATATTAGCTGTAACACCGAAATTAGAATCAGAAGCATTAATTGCATCACGCAATTCTGATAATGTCATTCCAGCTGTCACAGTAAGATCAAAAGAATTATCCGTGCCAGCAGAGAAAGAGAGAGTACCGCCTGAAGCACTTACAACTGCATCCGCATCAGCAAAAGCGCCGTCAGCAGTCACCGCTCTGCTACCCTGCGCCAATTGTTTGACCGCAATATCAAAAGAGCCAGTTGAAATATCTGAAGTTGGAGTCACACTGATGATGTCACCACCATCAGGCTGAGTTATATTTGCAATTCTTTTGCCGAAACTCTCTGGATCCGCAAGTTTCTCTACTGTGTCTTCTAGTTTAGAGATAGCTGATTTAATTTCACCGATTGCTGATAACTCAACTTGTAGAGCCTCTTCTTTAGCTACGAAAGATTGCATCTTAGGTGTGTTCTCTGCTGCGACTGAAGCACTGATAATGCTTTCAAGATCAAGGCCTGAACCTACACCTGCTGACGTTATTAATGGCATATACTACCTCCAACTATTTTTATGCTGTTTTATTAAACAACACACCTGTACTAGATACTTTTTCGGCAAACTCGTCTAAAGCTTTAGCCATTTCACGAAACTCCTCAGATGGAATTTCTCGAATCACTTCATCATTGCTTTTATCAATGACTTTGATTATGGGATTACTATCCGTTTCATTGAATTCAAAGCTTACCCCAGTTGACGAGACGGGAATAAAGTCATTTATTTTCTTCAAGTTTTCTTTTACTTCCTGAATAAACTCAAAGTTACTCTTTTCATTTCCATTATTTAATGAAAGCTTAGAACTTGATTTATCTATTTCCTGACTACTAGTACCAAGTTTTTCAGACTCAGGAAGATTGCTTTTTACTCTAGCGACTTCTGCTTCGAGATTTTGTGAGGGAGAAATTTGAATATCGTTCATACATCACCTCAATTTAGTATTCAAAGTATACGCCAAGCTCGGAAAAAATCACAAGCTTGGCGATTTTATCCAACTTTTAACCAAGTAGAGACAAAGCTACTTGAGGACGTTGGTTTGCCTGACTTAAGATCGAGCTACTCGCTTGCTGAAGAATCTGCATTTTAGTCAAATTAGCTGTTTCCTGAGCAAAATCTGTATCTCTAATTCGAGATTGAGCTGCTGAAAGGTTTTCTGCAACATTTGACTGATTACGTATTGTTGATTGGAAACGGTTTTGTACCGCACCCAATTCAGCACGCTTTTTATCAACAACTGCAATCAAACTATCCATACCTGCCATTACTGCTTGAGCATTTGCCTGTGAAGATACTGAAATACCTGTTGCAGTAAACACACCCGCAAAGTTAGAGCTGTCTGCACTTTCACCTACAGTATCACTAATCGAGCCTACTGTTGCACTTAACTGCTCACCTGTTACACCACTGGCAACGCCTGCAATACCAGATAGTGTAAATCCACCATTTGCAGAAATTGTATTGGCTGTACCACCTACATTCTGTAGACTAAATGCAATTGTTTGGTCAGCATCTGCGCCGACTTGGAAATTAGCATTATAAGATCCATCAAGTAAGTTTTGACCACCAAATGTAGTATCTTCAGCGACTCGATTTACTTCTTCTGAAAGCGAGCGAATCTCTTCTTGCAGCGCTAGTCTATCTTCATCAGTGTTTGAACCATTTGATGCTTGCTGAGCCAGTGTTCTGATACGTTGAAACATTTGTGTTGTTTCATCAAGCGCACCTTCAGCTGTTTGGGCTAGTGAAATACCGTCATTTGCATTTCGAATACCTTGATTAAGACCGTTTATCTGACCAGTTAATCGATTCGATATCTGCATGCCTGCTGCATCATCTTTCGCACTATTAATGCGTACACCAGATGATAAGCGTTTGAACGAAGTATCCAGCGAGTTTGCTGAATTACTTAATTGTCTTTGTGCGTTCAAAGAACTCACATTTGTGTTTACATATAAAGCCATAATAGCCTCCGCTTCATTAACGAACAGGTAAACAGCGGGATACCCCTACCCTGCTGAAAACCTAGTTAGAGTCCTAGATTGATAGTTCTCTAAGTCTCTTATCGTCTACTTAAGCGAAAGCTTTAGCTAAATTTGTAATTTTTTTATTAACCTTGTAATAAACTTAATGCAGCCTGCGGTCTTTGATTGGCTTGACCCAAGATTGTTTGGCTAGCTTGTTGTAATATTTGATTTTTTGTCAGCTTTGCTGTCTCCAAGGCAAAATCAGCATCTTTAATTCGCGATTTTGCAGCTGATAAATTTTCTGCAATGTTAGCTTGATTTCGAATGGTAGATTGGAAACGGTTCTGAACTGCACCCAGTTCTGCTCGTTTTTTATCAACAACAGCAATTAAAGAGTCCATACCCGCCATAACCGCTTGAGCATTTGCCTGTGAAGAAACCGAAATTCCTGAGGCAGTAAAAACGCCAGCAAAGTCGGTATTATCAGCAGAAGCACCAACTGTGTCGCTGATTGAACCAACAGTGTCACTTAATTGATTTCCTGATACAGCACTTGCAACACTGGCAACCCCTGACATCGTAAAACCGCCACTAGCTGTGAGTGAGTTGTTGCCATTCGTACTCACACCAACGGTTTGCATACTAAATCCGATTGTCTGAACAGCATCAGCACCGACCTGGAAATTAGCAGCATAACTTCCATCTAATAGGTTCTGTCCACCAAAAGTAGTATCTGTCGCAACACGATTTACTTCTGCCGATAGTTGACGAATCTCTTCTTGAATAGCCAATCTATCCTCGTCAGTGTTTGAGCCGTTTGCAGCTTGCTGAGACAAAGTTCGAATACGCTGAAACATAGAGGTAATTTCGTCCATTGCCCCTTCGGCTGTTTGAGCTAACGAAATTCCATCATTTGCATTTCGGTTACCTTGATTAAGACCCAGTATTTGCGACTGAAGACGGTCTGTGATCTGCAGACCTGCTGCATCATCCGCAGCACTATTGATACGCATACCTGAAGAAAGGCGCTTGAACGAAGTGTCTAGCTCAACACCTGATTTTTGCAACTGACGCTGAGCGTTTATTGAACTTACATTGGTATTTACAAATAAAGCCATAGCTAATTCTCTCTCTTAACCTATCAAAACCACTTGATTCTGATGTTGTCTTAGATACAAACTGGCAGCTTTTTTCGTTAGTAACGAAGGGGCAAAAAACTGCCTTTTTTGTCCTGATTAATTGTTCTAACAAGACTACTGCAAAAGGCAGGCCAAAATTAATGCCAAAAAAAAGGAGGGCTTAAATAAAGCCCTCCTCATCAGTTTGAGAGAGTTGTCAATTTATTAGCTAAAACCTGGCATAGTATATGCTAATAACTTTAGTGTTCATTGAACTATGAACATATTGGATTTAAGCTCCTCCGCTTTGTTATCCAATTAGGTGTCTAGGCTAATACCCCATCAGGTCTAGACACCCTTTCCTTTACTACTACCCTAGAAGACTTAATGCAGCCTGTGGACGCTGGTTAGCCTGACTAAGAATTGTTTGCGAAGCCTGTTGTAAAATCTGCATTTTAGTTAGATTCGCAGTTTCTTGAGCAAAGTCAGTATCTTTTATACGAGACTTCGCAGCCGATAGGTTTTCAGCAACATTCGATTGGTTACGAATCGTTGATTGGAAACGGTTTTGTACAGCACCTAATTCAGCACGCTTTTTATCAACAACAGCAATTAAGTTATCCATACCAGCCATTACCGCTTGAGCGTTTGCCTGTGAAGATACTGAAATACCTGTTGCAGTAAACACACCAGCAAAGTCTGTATTGTCAGCTGATGCACCTACAGTGTCACTAATACTTCCTACTGTTGCACTTAATTGCTCACCTGTTACACCACTTGCGATACCTGCGATACCTGAAAGCGTGAAACCACCGTTAGCTGATAAAGAATTAGCTGTGCCACCAACATTTTGCATGCTGAAACCAATTGTTTGGTCAGCGTCAGCACCTACTTGGAAGTTGGCTGAATAAGAACCATCAAGTAAATTTTGACCACCAAATGTAGTATCAGCTGCTACTCGGTTAACTTCTGAAGATAATGAACGAATTTCTTCTTGAATAGCCAAGCGGTCTTCATCAGTATTTGAACCATTTGCTGCTTGTTGTGATAATGTACGAATACGCTGGAACATTGATGTTACTTCATCCATCGCACCTTCAGCTGTTTGCGCTAATGAAATACCATCATTCGCATTTCGGTTACCTTGATTTAAACCGTTAATTTGTGAAGTTAAACGGTCAGAGATTTGTAGACCAGCAGCATCATCAGCTGCGCTGTTAATTCTGAAACCTGATGATAGACGCTTGAATGAAACATCTAGCGAGTTACCAGAGTTATTTAATTGTCTTTGTGCGTTCAATGAACTTACGTTAGTATTTACATAAAGTGCCATGATAATTCTCCCGATGTAAACTTGTTGTTTACTCTCAAACTATTAACTTTAAGCCTTCGGTTTAAATTGTGCTCTCCGGCTTGGTTACTTAAGTTATCGGGCGGCAAAAAAATTCCTTTAGTATTTTTTTTAAAAAATATTTAACCCTATGTTTTTAATCAAATTTAAATTAAATTAGATACATATTTATACTATGGCTACATAAAGTTATTTTTGTAGTCGATATTACATTTTCTTGTTTTTAATCAAACTCAAACTGTTCTATTTTGCTTTTTTGAAAGCCTAAACGAAAAAAGGCTGCCAAATAAATGGCAGCCTTTTTCTTATGATAGTGATTAACGAATATAATCTAGCAACGATAAATTAGATAATCGGCCGAAAGTTGCTTGGGACGCCTGTAAAGCTGTCTCATGTTTTGTTAACTCGGTGATGGCCTCTGCCATATCCAACTCAATTAGCTCTGCTTTTGCTAACTTATTGTTTGTATCTAGATCATTATTTGCTTCTGTTATCCTAGTTGCAGTATTTAACCTACCTCCTAGACCAGACTGTGTTTGAGAGACAAGATTTTTTGCACTTTCTATACCTTGCATTGAATCAGCCAGTACTTGCCTATAATCCTTATCACTTATCGATTCATTTTCTAAAGCGGAAACTAAATCATCAATTGTATTCAACACATTATCTTTTTTGGGCTCTTCTAAATCAAAGTCTATCTGCCCACTCCCCCCTGAGAATTCAAACTCAATTCCTTTAATCAAAACTGGCATAGTGTCATAACTACCAGTCTCCAAAACTGTCGCCCCTTGTTGTAATTGGTATGTATTAGGTGTGCCTGTCGTCAATGTAAGGCTAAATGTATTACTGCCGGCTGGCGCTGTTGGATCTGCATTAAAATTGTCTTTATGAAATTCATCAAAAGTACCTTGCTCAGTAACGTATAAACTGGCACTGGTGACACCACCCGAAACAACTCCAGTATTTGATGAAACATTTAATCTTTGCTCCACACTTTCAAAAACATCAAAACCATTATCACTCGATTTGATCTCTACGCCCTCAGCCACTTTTATTTTATGCTGCCCTTGGTCACCATTGTATGCATAACGACCATTAGCACTATCATAAGAGAAAGTTTTTGTATTATCCTGATATCCAGAAAAAATATAGCGACCGTCTTCACTCTTCGCATTCATTAAATCAAGCACTGCGGTTTTTATTGCACTTAACTCTTCAGAGAGTGCCGCTCTATCTGGTTTGGTTAATGCACCATTACCCGCTTGAACAGTTAGCACATGCGCACGTGTTAAAGAGTCCTTAATGTTCTCTAATACCCCTTCTTGGGTATCTAACCGACTTTTTAACATCGTCAAATTTTTGGTGTACTGCTCATTAGTCTGAATTTTGTCGCCATAAAGTAACGCACGCGCCATAGCAGAAGGGTCATCTGAAGCACTTAACACACGCTTTTGAGTCGTCACCTGCTCTTGAGCTTTATTAACCTCTTGCTGATTGTTCAATATAGAATTGAGGTTATTTTTAAAAATCATATTATGAGATAAACGCATAATTTATTACCTCGTTGCACTTAATAAAGTATCGAACACAGTTCGAGCTGTTGTGATTATTTGCGCTGATGCGGAATATGCTTGTTGGAAGCGTAGTAAATTTGCAGCTTCTTCATCTAAATTAACGCCCGACATTGACTCAAACCAGGCTTCTGATTGCTCAGCGAGGGCTTCAAAAGCAGCGCCATTGGTTTTTGCTTGGTTTGCAATAACGCCAATATCAGTTACTAAACCTGCATACGCCTCATTAAAGGTTTTTAAATTATCCGCGGTTGCAGTTGTAACAACATTCTGGCGAACTAGCTCTTCAGAAGGAAGCATAGCTAGCTCAAGTCCATTTCGGTTATCGTCAAAACCACCAGTATTGAATTCAATAGTAAAAACGTCACCGGTTGCCGCTGTACCGTCGATATTAAAATCGAAACCATAACTGTCATAAGGCGCGCCAGCTTGCGCTAAAATATTCTCAGCAGGCGGCGTAATCGTAAACGTTGTTGTACCGTTACCATCTTGAATTTGGTATTCATTCGTATTGCCTGTTTTGGTCAAAGTGATATCACCTTGGGTCAAACTTGGAGGCGAAGCTGTAAAGTTACTGCCAGTGCCCGTGTTAGTTACTGAACCGACAGAGATTGTGGCATTGCTAGTGTTATTTGCTTCAGTTGTTGTTCTTATAGGGGAAGCCAATGCCAAACTTTCAGGTCTTTCTGTAGCAAGTTCCATTGTTGAAGCGGCTGTAGAATTTAATTTAATTAAGAAGCTATCACCTGTATTTGCTGTACCAGACACATTCATCTCTAAACCAAAAGACTCGCCACTTGTGATAGTACTTGAATCAATGACCCCAGCTGTGACATTAGCAGTTGATGGCGTACCGATCACGTTACCTTTGCTGTCTACAGCAGCGATTTCAACTGTTGTTGCACTTGTAAAAGTCACTCTAAAATCGGTAGCTGGGATTTCAGAACCTTTACCAGCTTCTACTGTCGCATTAACTGAAGCAGTACCTGTGTTATCGGCATAGGCATAGCCGCCTACAGTAGGAATCGAAAAAATGTCACCGCCAATATTACCGTCTAAGTCCATACCCTTTTTATTTTGTTCATTAAAGGCATCAGCTAACGCTAAGCCTATTTGACCTAGTTGATTCTGGGCTGGATGTAATATTTCATCTCTAAAGGCCAGAAGGCCGCCCATTTTTCCTCGAAGCGTACTGATGTTGACATCCAATTCAATGGCCTTACCATCTGGAGAATCTAATTTTAGTTCTTTAATATTTGGATCTGGATCGCCATCCATATCAAAAGTATTAAAAGTGCCATTTTCCATAACTAATGATTGACCTGAACCTAGAAAAACTAATTTTTCACCGTTCGGGCCATCTAAGGTTTCGATGTCCACCAGCTCAGCTAAATCTTTAATCGCTTCATCGCGTTCATTGATGACCGAATTACCGCCTGTGATCCCAGGCTGCATCTCAACAGCTGCCACTTTGTCATTCAAGTCACTAATCTTTTGGATCAAGTTGTTAGCTTCATCGGCCAT
>ENA-OWNT01003895-OWNT01003895.1-seawater-metagenome-genome-assembly--contig:-NODE-3895-length-13607-cov-4.076275_pt1 | contig 13607 bp, 11 predicted proteins | sample MGYA00238136_ERZ651165 | MGnify/ENA primary metagenome ERZ651165 (study PRJEB26861, sample SAMN08777766) | seawater metagenome | isolation source: coastal seawater | place: USA: Florida | collected...
GCACCGGCCCGTACGCCGCGCTTGCGGAGGACTTCCCCGCTCAGGTCACCGAGGCGGCGGTGCTGCACCAGATCCAGTCCGTGGAGCACGACACCACCCTGCCGCCGGAGCCCCTGGTGGCGCCCCTGGTGGCCCTGGGCCTCTTCGACGAGCTGTCCACGGCGCTGTTCACCGGCGGCTACACGCAGTTCACCGACTACCTGGTGGGCGGGGCCATCGAGAGCCCCTACCTCCTGGCCGACCACGACAACGACGGCTCCGACGCCGACGAGCACTGGCGCCTCGACCGTGCGGCGGGCACGGTCCACGCCGAGTCTCGGCGGGTGGCCTTCACCTGCGCCATCCCCAAGGCCTCCGGGGATGTACAGCCCCCCTGGCCCGTGGCCATCCATGGGCACGGTCTGGGCACGACCCGCATCGAGTTCGTCGCCTTCGCCTGGGCGCTGAACCGTGTCGGCGTGGCAGCCTGCGGGATCGACGCCCCTGGCCACGGGCTCTCCCTGGGGCAGGAGTTCGACGACCTGGTGGAGGCCTTCCTCAGCGCGACGAACACCGAGCAGACCTGGTGGCATCTGCGCGACGCCCGGTTCCGCGACCTCGACAACGACGGCCTGCTCGACGCCTCCGAGGATCAGTTCACCGCCGACGTGCTCCACACCCGCGACATGCTGCGCCAGCCCGTGGTCGACTGGGCGCAGCTCCAGCGGGCCCTCAACGCCTGCGGCGAGGGCACCATGCAGGTGATGGAGCCCACGGAAGACGGCTCGGTGCCCACGGGCGAGTCCCTGGTCACCTGCGACTGGAACGACGACGGTGTGCCCGACCTCGGCGGCCCCGGCACCCGCTACCGCTTCCACGGGGTGAGCATGGGGGCCATCGAGGGGGCCCTGGCCACCGCCGTCCTGCCCGATATCGACGCAGCCGTGCTCACGGTGCCGGGCGGTGGCTTGTTCGATGTGGGGAGTCGGTCCTCCATCGGTTCCGTGGTCGACGGCCTCGTCAACCGCGCCCTGTCCCCCCTCGTCATCACCGTCCCCACCGACGACGGCGGCCTGGAGCTGCGCCAGCAGGTGGTGCAGTGGAACAACACCCGTCAGATCCCCTTTGCCCGCCTCCCCGAGGTGCCCGCGGGCGGCCGGGTGGTGGTCCGCAACCTCACCCGAGGCGAGGAGCGCGCGATGCGCATTCCCTCGAGCGGCCGCGTGCGCATCCCGATGGTGGCCGAGGCGATGCAGCCCGCCGAGAAGGCCCTGGCCGCGGGGATTCCCGCCGGTGGAGTCGAGGAGGGCGAGGAATACAGCGTCCCCGGCAACGAGGGCCTGGGCGACCGGCTGCAGATCGAGGTCCGCGACAACCTCGGCGAGCTGGTCCACGTGGTCGACACCTTCGAGCTGGAGGTCACCCACGAGGGGGTCACCCACCCGGAAGGCTCGCCGCTCGTCTTCACGAGCTGGGGCTACGGCTACCATCGGTCCAGCCCCGACCTGCGCCGTGCGATCTCGGTGCTGGCCTCGGTGGTGGAGCCCGCCGATCCCATCGCCTTCGCCCGACAGTGGTGGGCAGAGCCCCGCCACGACAACCCCCGCGAGGTGCTCATCGCGCTGACGGTCGGCGACGAGCTGGTGCCCGAGGCGGCCGGGGTGGCCTTGGCGCGGGCCGCCGGGCTGGTCGACTTCCGCACCGTCGACCCTCGCTACGGCACCTCGGTCGACCGATGGCTCATCGAGCGTGAGGTCGTGCAGGGGCAGGAGCAGTGGGGGCCCTATGTCGACGCGAACGGGCAGCCGATGCTGTTCGACCCGGACGACCTCGACGACGGCACCGACGACTACGACGCTCCGAGCGAGGCCCCCCTGCGGGCGACCATCGAGGCTGGCGACGGGGTGAGCGGCCTGCGGGTCCTCTACGTCGACCCGCGCGGCACCCATGCGTATCTGATCCCCGACCAGACCTTGGGCTTCGATGTGCACACCTTCGGGGCGCAGCAGATGGCAGGCTTCCTGGGCAGCGCCGGCGCCGAGATCCCCGACGATCCTTGCCTGGCCACGGCCAACTGTCCCTGGCTGCGAGAGCTCGTGCTGGAGGACGAGCCATGATCGCCCTGACCGGCTGGCTCGCGCTGGCCCACGCGGTGGAGGTGACGCCCTCCGGCGAGCTGCGGCTGATCGAGTCCATGCCCTCGGTGTGGGCCCTCGATGCCGACGGTCGCACGACGGAGTGGGGGCCCTCTCTCGACACCCGCGCCCGGCTGGGCATCGCCGCCGAAGATGGTCCGGTGCGAGGTGGGGCCGAGGTCGACGTACTCTCCGGGCAGATCGCCGGGGCCACCTGGGGGCTGTCCTCCCTCGACGAGCGGGGCCGCGACCTGCGCGACGCCCTGAGCGCCGACGGGGTGGCCCTGCGGAAGCTCTACGTGGGGGCCCGCCTTCCCATCATGGACGTCGAGGCTGGGGTGGTCACCTCTCACTGGGGGCTGGGCCTGGTGGCCAACGATGGCGCCCACGACACCGAGTTCGGTCGCGTCGACTTCGGCGACCGGGTGGCCCGGCTGCGTCTCGCGACCCAGCCCTTCGGGGAAGACGTGCCCTTCCTGGTCGCTGTCATGGGCGACCGCGTCCTGGCCGACGAGCTCGCGCGCCAGTCCGAGGGCGATGATGCTTGGCAGGCGGTGGCCGGCGCGCTGTGGCGCGGAGAGACCGAGGAGCTCGGCCTCTACGGCGTGGTGCGGCGCCAGACCAACGCGGAGGGCCGCTTCGTGCGGGTCCAGGTGGCCGACCTCTACGGCCGGATCGAGCGTCCGATCGACGACGACTGGACCTTCCACGCCGCCCTGGAAGGGGCCGCCATCGTCGGCCGCACCGATATCTCCCGCACCCTCACCGCCGTCGACGGGGTGGCAGTGCGATCGGGTGGCGGCCTCGCCCGGGCCTCTGCCGAGCACGAGCGGGGCCGTGGGGTGCTGATGCTGGCCTACGCCTCCGGCGACCGCACCCCCGATGACGAGGTCCTGTCCGACTTCCGGATGGACCGCGACGCCAATGTCGGCCTGGTGATGTTCGACGAGGTCCTCGGCGCCATCGACCTGGAGGCCATCGAGGCGGCCAGTGATCCGGAGGTCTCGGCGGTGCCGACCGAGGGCGTGGAGAACCTGGCCGCCGAGGGTGCGGTGCGCTCGGCCTTCGCCGTGCATCCGGTGGGCGCGGTGCGTCCCTTCCCCTGGCTGGAGCTGAAGCTCGGCGGCGTGTTCGCGTGGGCCACGGGTCCCATCGCCCATCCCGTAGAGAGCTTCCGCAACGGCGGGGTGCCCACCAACCACCTGGGTCGGCCCACCACGGGGCGCTACCTGGGCACCGAGCTCGACTGGGCCATCGGCAGCGTGGCCCCCGACACCACCCTGCGCCCCTCGGTGGAGCTGCAGGCAGGCCATGCCTGGCTCTCGGCGGACTTCTCCGGGGGCGTGAAGCGGGTCGACCATCTGCTCCTCGCCGGTCGCCTTCGATGGTGACGGCACGGCAGGCCGTGATCCTCGGTGCCCTGGGGTTGAGCGGCTGTCAGCCGCCCTGCGGCCGGGACCTCCCGCCGGTCGACGCCGGCACCGGCCCGGGCGGTGGGGGGAATCTGCTGGTGGTGGTGCTCGACGACGTCGGCGTGGAGCAGCTCTCCGCGTGGGGGCCGGCCTCGTTCCCGGCGCGGACGCCGACCATCGACTGCCTCTGCGAGCGCGGCCTGCGCTTCACCCAGGCCTGGGCTTCTCCTGCCTGCTCACCGTCTCGCGCCGAGCTGCTCACCGGCCGCTACAACCGGCGCTTGGGCATCGGCACGATCTTCACCCCGTCGGCCACGCCCTTCGAGCTGTCCACCAGCGAAGACACCCTGCCCGAGGTGGTCGGCCGCGCCGGCTATGCCACGGGCCTGTTCGGGAAGTGGCACCTCACCGAGCCCACCCAGCCCGGCGCCGCGAGCCACCCCAACCGCTCCGGCTTCGACCGCTTCGCCGGGTCCATCGCCAACATCAATGCGGCCCTCGCCGGCCACGAGGCCAACAGCTACGACGAGTGGGAGTACATCGTCGACGGCGAGGCCCAGCGCTCCACCCGGTACCCCACCACCCAGACGGTCGACGACGCCCTGGACTTCGTCGGCGAGGTGGGCGACCAGCCCTGGCTGGTGGTGCTCTCCTTCCACGCCCCCCACATCCCGCTGCACTGGCCCCCGTCGCGGCTCTACCGGGAGGCCCAGCCCGCCCTGAGCGGTGACCACCAGCAGTACCTCGCCATGCTGGAGGCGGCGGACGCAGAGGTCGGGCGCTTCCTCCGGCGCCTGCCCCGTGCGGACCGGGCGGACACCACGGTCGTGCTGCTCTCCGACAACGGGAGCACCCTCGACATGATCGACCCCGCTCTGGGGGCCGTCGGGGCGAAGGCCTCGACCCAGGAGCTCGGCGTGCGGGTGCCCGTGGTGGTGAGCGGCCCGGCGGTCCGTCCGGGGGTGAGCGACGCGCTGGTCCACCTGGTCGACGTGCTGCCCACACTGGCCGACATCGCCGGTGCCGCGCCCGAAGCCGAGCTGGACGGCCGGTCCTGGCGCCCGCTGTTCACCGATCCGAGCGCGCAGGTGCACGAGACCATCGCCACCGCGAAGTTCCGCCCCCTGGGGCTTGGCGAGCCCGAGGTCCTCACCCGTGCGGTGCGCAGCGCCACCCACAAGCTCATGGTGTCTTCCACCGGTCACGAGACCCTCCACCGGGTCGGTCCGGGCCAGCTGGTGGAAGGGGAGGATCGGGCGAGCGATCCCTCCGAGGCCGATGCGGCCCAGCTCGCCAGCCTGCGCGAGGCCCTGTCGACGCTGGATGCATCGGTGGCCGAGGGGTGGCCCAGCGACGACGCGCTGGAGTGAGCCCGCCCCCGTGCCGATGAGGGGGCGGGGGTGCGATGGACCGGCCTGACACGATGAGCTTGCCTGTTCCACCGGCGCGGCTGTGCCAGGTCGTGCGCGAGAGCGGGGACCCCGATGTGCCGATGGGGCGGCTCGTTCGGCTGATCAGCAGCGACCCCGGCCTCTCGGTGGAGCTGCTGCGCATCGCGAACTCGGCGTACTACAGCCCGCGGCGCCGCATCCGCAGTGTGGCCCAGGCCACGGTCTTCCTGGGGCTCCGGGCGGTCCGGAACCACGCGGTGTCTCATGTGCTGAAGGCGGTGATCGCCCAGGTCGATCTGTCCGGGGTGGATGAGCGTCGCCTGTGGCGCGACATCCTGTTCCGAGGGGCCGCTGCCCACGTGCTCGCCGAGTCCATGGGCTACGACGACCCTGCCGAGGCCTTCACCACCGGGGTGGTGATGGACGCCGGCTACGTGATGATGGTGGCGCTGCGGCCGGAGCAGGCGGGGGCCCTGGAGGCCGCTCACAGCCTGCCGGAGGCGGAGCGGCTGCAGGCGGAAGCGGCCCTCACGGGCACCACCCACCCCGAGATCTTCGCGGACTGCGCCCGGGGGTGGGGACTGCCCGACGAGCTGGTGGCGCCGGTGGAGCACCACCACGACCCCGAGCGGTCCTTGGCCTGCGCCGGTGGGTCCCGGCTGCGGGACATCGCCCGCCTGGCGGACCTGCTCCTGCTGGCCCGGAGCGGGCGCAAGGAGGCCGTGGCCGACTTCCTCGACGCCCGACGCGAGCTGCCCGGCGTGCCACGGACCGAGTTGCGGGTGTTGCTGGAGCGGGTGGAGCACGAGCTGCCTCGCCTGGGTGATCTGCTGGAGGTGCCCAAGCCCGCCCGTCGGTCCTCGCCGGCGGTGCTCCTGCGCGATGCGGCGCACACCCTGGCCAGCATCAACGGGGAGTACCAGCGCGCCAACGAGGAGCTGCGCCGAAAGAACGAGGAGCTCGATCGGGCGGCCTCGTCGGACGCGCTGACCGGAGTGGCGAACCGTCGGGCCTTCGAGGCGGCCCTGCGGGGGGCGCTGCAGCGGGGGCCGTTGTCCCTGGTGCTGTTCGACCTCGACCACTTCAAGAAGGTCAACGACACCTTCGGCCATGACATCGGCGACGACGTGCTGGTGGGAGTCTGTCACCGGGTGGAGGCGGTGCTGGACGACGGCGAGCTCCTCGCCCGGGTCGGCGGGGAGGAGTTCGCGGTGCTGGTCCCGGGGGACGACGAGGCCCATGCGCGGCAGCGGGCCGAGGTCATGCGCAAGGTGCTCGCCGGTCGGCCCATCCGCTGTCGTCGCGGAGCCCCGGTGCCGGTGACCGGCAGCTTCGGCGGGGTGACCGCGGCGCGGGACCCCTCGCTGCTGTTCCGGGCGGCCGACAAAGCGCTGTACGACAGCAAGCGAGCCGGTCGGAACCGGGTCAGCTGGTCGAGCATGCAGGATCTGCGCGAAGCCTCCTAACAGGACGTCATAGGCCTCAGTCGGGCGGTGCGGTGGCGGTGAAGCTGAAGTAGCGCCCGTCGTCGCGGCGCTCGAAGTGGAGCTCGCTGAAGGTGATGCCCTGCAGGTCGACGTCGCCGGCGGCGTGGGCCTGGATCCACCGCCGCATGAAGCTGTCCTCGGTGGTGGGACCCTCGAAGGTGCAGGAACGACCATCGCCGCTGCAGCTGCGGGACAGGCCGGCGTCGGCCATCTCGGGCACGACCTCCTGCACGAAGGCGGTCATGCGCTCCTCGAGCCAGTCGGCCTCGGCCTCGGCCTCGGGGCTGTCGAAGTCGCCGCCGCTGCTGCCCCCATCGCCCGCGTCGGCCGGGGCCTCGGAGGAGCCGGATGAGTCGCGGGACAAGGTGGTGGTGCACAGTGCTCGTCATGGGCCTGTCGTCGTGCACGATCGGTGACGAGGTCGACTACATCGAGAAGCGGGCGGCCGCGGAATGCGGCCGAATGGAGCGCTGCTATCTCGGCGAGTTCCAGTCTCAGTTCTCAGGGGCCGACGAGTGCGAGCGCCTGGTGGGCAACGCCCTCGAAGACGACCAAGAGCTCCTGGAAGAGCAGGACTGCGACTACGACCCGCGGGAGGCGCAGCGCTGCGTCGAGCGCGTTCGCTCCATGTCCTGCTCGGACTGGATCGAGCGTGGCACGGGCAATGCGTGCGACCTCGTCTTCCGCTGCGACACCTGAGGAGCCACCCATGCTTTGGATGACCACCCTGCTGGGCTGCCTCTCCGTCGGCGACAGCGTCCCGCAGAACGAGTTCGCCGAGAGCCTCGCGCCCGCCTTCTGCTCGAAAGAGAAGGAGTGCAGCCGCGGCCTCTACCAGTCGCAGTACTACGACCGGGCCGACTGCATCGCCACGTGGGAGGTCGACCTCGCCCTGCAGCTCGACATCCTCGACGAGCGAGGCTGCGGCTACGACGACGCGGCTGCTGCAGCCCTGTTCGACGGCCTGCTCGAGATGAGCTGCGAGGCCTACTACGAGGGTGAAGAGCTCGCCGAGCTATCCGCCGACGTCTTCACGGGGTGCGAGGGAACCACCGGCGGCACCACCACCTACTACTACTACGGCTACGAAGACTATTGAGGCCGCGTCGGCGGCCCGCCCGTCGAGGCACGGACCCAGTCGACGTAGGCCCCATGGCTCGCCTGCACGTCGACGCCGAGAACCACCACCTCGGGGCAGTCGTACGGATGCAGGGCCAACAAGGCGTCGCGGAGGCGCTCGAGCCCGTGCTCGGCGACCTTGATGGTCAGGCTGACCTCAGGGTCGTGGTGAACGGCCCCATCCCATCGGTAGGTGGAGGTGACCTGCGTGGCGGTCACGCATGCGGCCAGCTGCTGCTCTACCAGAGCCGACGCGATGGGCGCCGCCTGGTCCGGCGGCACGTTGCACAGCACGACGCGCACGGGGCCTACCGGTACGTCATCACGTAGATCATGGCCCCACCGTCGACCTTTGGGCCCTTCACGGTGAAGGCACGCCCCGCGGGCAGCATGACGGTGGTGTCGACGCGGGCCTCTGCGCCACGCAGAATCTGGAGCCGCACCGAGGCCTTCTTGCCCTCGAACTTCACCAGCTTGAGCTTCACCTTGTAGCCGGCGCCCCCGGGCACGGTGTCGGACTGGCCCTTGGACAGCTTGACCGCGTCTTCGGACACGACCTTGAAGCCGGTGAAGTTGGTGAAGGACAGCTGACGCTGCAGCGACTTCAGGCGAGGGTCGACCTTGCCCGACTTGTCGGCTCGTACGATGAGCACGTCGATGGCGGCCTTGCCCTGGTTCGCCCCCTGGGGCTCCATGTGCTTCACCGCCTGGACACCAGGGTCGCGCGCCCAGCTCGTGGAGGGCGCGGCTGCGAGCGTGCACCCGAGCACCACCGCGACGAATGCGCGCGCCAGCTTGTTCCCCGTCGCCATCATGCGCCCTCCATCCAAAGGATAACCGCACCCTCGTCGCCTTCGGCCTGCATGACCACCACGTCGTCCGCGTAGTCCAGGTCTTCCACGACAACGTCGCCAGCTGCCGCAAACACGATCTCGGCCTGGGCCTGCGGGGCTTCGCCTCCCCCCGGGGCCCACTGAGAGAGCCCCGCGAAGGTGAGCAGCGCCACGGCCGCCATCAACACGGCACCGAGAACCACGCTGCGGTTCACCGGCTGCGGGACCGGCGGTGCACTCTGCACCGCGGCCGGCATGGACGGTGCGGCCGCTGGTGCCGCCGGGGCCACCGCATCCATCACCGCCCCAGCGACATCCACGTCGCCAGCCTCTGCCCGGACCGCTTCGGCCACGGCCACCGAGGCCGACAGCTCCAGCGCAGCAAACACCTCGTCGACCAGGTCGACCGAGCCGGCCTCCGCCGCAATGGCCTCGGCCACCGGCAGCGCCTGCTCACCGACCGACGACAGGACCAGGGGCACTACGTCGACCGAGCCCGCCTCGGCGTCGACCGCCTCCGCCACCGGCAACACGTTCGCCGACCCCAGCGCCAGCTCGGCCAGGACCGAGCCTACGACATCGACATCGCCTGCCTCGGCGGCCACCGCCTCGGCCAGCGGCAGCACATTGGCCGTGCCGAGCCCCAGCTCGACCAGCACGTCGGCCACCACATCGACCCGACCGGCCTCGGCACGGACCGCCTCTGCCACGAGCATCTCGAGGCTGTCTGCCGCACCGAGCTCGGTCATCGCGGCATCGGCGACATCGATGCTGCCAGCTTCCTGCTCGACCGCCTGGGCAGTGGCGGGACCGTAGGCCCACGCAGGGGGCAGCCGCATCATCACGGCATCGGCCACTTCGATGTCGCGGGCAGCCTCGACGAGGCCGTCCCGCAGGACCTCGGCGATGTGCTCCCAGCCGTCGTCGGCTTCGTCGGGCACCATCGCGGAGCCGGCGTCGGCCAGCACATCCCTGAGACCATCGCCGAACAACGGCGCGGCCCCGAGCACCGCGAGCAGGCCCACCGCGTCACCAGCGAGGTCGTCCTCGTCGGTCAACCCGACGGAGCGGAGCTCGTCGGGGAGGCGAGCATCTCCGCGAACCAGGGCCCGAGCGTGGGCGATCTCATCGGGCGCCGCGACCCCGTCGCGGATGCGCTCCAGCAGCTTCTCGAGGGTTCCGTTCATGGCTTGCACCTCGGGCCGTTCACCGGCCTCGGTTCATCGGACGCGCCGTGGCGTGCGGCATTCACCGCTACGCCCGCTCGTCGGCGAGAAGCTTCTGGAGCTTCTTCCGGGCGTAGAACAAGCGCGACATCACCGTGCCCTCGGGGATGTCCATCACGTCGGCGATCTCGCGGTACGAGAGGCCTTCCACCTCACGTAGGAGGATGACCTGACGCTGATCGTCGGACAGCTTCTGCATGGCATCCATGATGCGGGCCAGCAGCTGCTTCCGCTCGAGGGCCTTGCGCGGGCTGTCGCCATGGTGGAGCTCGGAGATGCCACCATCGCCATCCTTCGTGGCGATCTCTTCGTCGAAGCCCGCGGTCTCGCGGCGCTTCCGCTTGCGCGTGTAGTCGATCGCGAGGTTCATCGCGATCCGGTACAGCCAGGTGTAGAAGCTGGCTTCCAGGCGGAACCCCTTGAGGTTCCGGTAGGCCTTCACGAAGGCTTCCTGGGTGATGTCGCGCGCGTCTTCCCGGTTGCGGACCATGCCGTAGACCATGGAGTAGACGCGGCCCTGGTACTTCTCGACCAGCCCCCGGTACGCCGTGTTGTCGCCCTCGAGCACCGCCTCGAGCAACTCACGGTCGGCGTCGCGGCTGGCCTGGCGATCTTCGGCCGTCATCGCAGAGCGCATGGAATCCTCCCTTGGCGGGACCGATAACCATCAGGGGCGAAGCGAGTGCGCATGCGGCTCCTTGGGAAGAGGTCCCCCTTGGACGCATGCCTGCCGGATTCATTCGACCGATCGGACCCGACGTGGGGCCAGCCGGGGATCAGCCGTGGGCGTCGTTCCAGTTGTGGCCCCAGCCGACGTTGACGACCAAGGGCACCGCGAGCTCAGCGGCGGCCATCATCTCGCGGACCAGGAGGTCACGGGTGGCCTCGACGTGATCGTGCGGGACCTCGAGGAGGAGCTCATCGTGGACCTGCAGCAGCATGCGGGCGGGGGACCCGGCCTCCTTCAGCGCACGGTGCACCCGGAGCATCGCGAGCTTGATGATGTCGGCGGCGGTGCCCTGCACCACCGTGTTCACCGCTTCGCGCTCACCGGCCATCCGATCGGTGTAGGACTTGGCGTAGATCTCGGGGATGAGCCGGCGACGCCCGAAGAGGGTCTCCGCGTAGCCCCGATCGCGACAGGACTGCTTGGTGGCCTCGATCCACTCCTGCACCTGGGGCATGCGCCCGAAGTAGTCGTCCATGTATTGCTGGGCCTGGTCCCGCGAGATGGAGAGGTCGCGGCCGAGGCGGAACGCGCTCATGCCGTAGAGCAGGCCGAAGTTGATGGCCTTGGCCGCCGAGCGCTGCTCGGTGGTGACCTCGCCCATCGGAATGCCCCACACTTCGGAGGCCGTGCGCCGATGGATGTCCTCGCCCGCGGCGAAGGAGTCGACCAGCGCGCCCGAACGACAGCAATGGGCCAGGACCCGGAGCTCCACCTGGCTGTAGTCGGCGCTCATCAGCACGCAGCCCTCGCCCGCGACGAAGCCATCGCGGATCCGCCGGCCCTCGAAGGTCCGAATCGGGATGTTCTGGAGGTTCGGCTCGACCGATGAGAGGCGCCCGGTGGCAGCGACGGCCTGGTTGAACGTGGTGTGGATTCGATGGTCGGCGTCGGCGTAGCCAGGCAGCGTGCTGACGTAGGTGGACTCGAGCTTCTGGAGCTGCCGCCAGTGGAGGATCGCCTCGGGAAGCGGATGTTCATCGGACAGCTTCTCCAAGACCGATGCGTCGGTGGAGAAGCCGGTCTTGGTGCGCTTGGACTTGGTCAGACCGAGCTCACCGAAGAGCACCTCAGCCACTTCCTTCGGAGAGCCGACCTTGAACGGCCGACCGAGGAGGTCGTGGCACGCCTTCTCGGCCAACTCCACCCGAGAGCGGAGATCGGCCGCGATCTCGTCGAAGGTCGCAGGGTCGATGCAGATGCCGGCCTGCTCCATCTCGTCGAGGACCTCGACCAGGGGGAGCTCGATGGTCTCGTAGACGGACCGGACGCCCTCGGACAGCCGCCGCTCGAGCTTGGGGTGCACGAGGAGCGGAACCTGTGCGGGCTCCCCCGCGAAGTCGACGACATCGTCGAGCAGCAGCGGCTCGTTCTCGGGGACGTAGGCCATGTTGTGACCGAGGTGCCGCTTGGCGATGTCCTCGAGGCTGTGGGTGCGGCGATGGGCCACGAGCACGTAGTCGAGCAGGCGCACATCGCCGACGACCCCACGCAGCTCCGCCCCGAGCAGCCGGGTGGCCTTCCGGAGCGCCTTCGCCCCGTACACGACCTTCTGAATCTCGGGGTCGCCGAGCACGCTCCCCACGAAGGCACGGGCTTCGTCGGGGGTCACCGACACACCGGCCCGCTGGGCCACGGGCAGGTACCAGACCCCTGCGTCGGTCGCGAAGGATGCCCCGAGCACGCCATGGGACGACACCCGCAGGGACACTCCCACGCGCCCAGCCGCCGTCAGAGCATCCCGAAGGGCGGGAAGCTGCCCTGCCTCGGTGACCGCGGTGTAGGAGGACTTGTCGACCGCGACCTTGTGGGGCAGCAGCTTGTTGGCCACCGACATGAACTCCCACTGGTCGAAGAGCTCCCGCAGCGGCTCTTCCTGGATGCCCTTGGGGGCCAGGTCGTCGAGGGTGACGCCGAGGTCGATGCCGGTCGCGATCTGGGCCAACTCGCGGCTGATGCGAGCATCGTCGGCGTAGGTCTTGAGGTTCTGCCCACGCTTCCCCTTGATCTTGCCCGCGGCCGCGGCCTCGAGCACGGCGTCGAAGCTCCCCCACTGGTCGAGAAGCTTGGCGGCGGTCTTCACCCCGATGCCGGGCACGCCCGGGAGGTTGTCCGAGCTGTCGCCGGCCAGGCCCTTCATGTCGACCACCTGGTCGGGGCGGACGCCGAGCTTCTCGGCCACGTCGTCCATCGACAGCACCTTGCCCTTGGCGTCGTCGACGAGGTGGATGCGGGGGTCGACCAGCTGCGCGAAGTCCTTGTCGGAGCTCACGATGTAGACGTGCACGTCGTCGGAGGCGAACTGCTTGGCCAGGGAGCCGATCACGTCGTCCGCCTCGAAGCCCTCAGCGGCGAGCACCGGGAACCCGAAGCCTTCGACGAGCTTCGGCAGGTAGTCCCACTGGCGGCGGAGGTCGGCGGGCATGTCGGGGCGATGGCCCTTGTAGGTCTCGAGCTTGGCATGGCGGAAGCTCTTGCCGTGGTCGAAGCTCACCGCGCAGTAGTCGGGGCGGTAGGTGCGCATCATCTTCTGAAACAACAGCGTGAATCCGTACAGCACGCGGGTGGGAAAGCCGTCGCTGGCGTGCTGCGGCGGGAGAGCGAACTGCACCCGAAAGGCATGGTTGCTACCGTCGATGAGGAAGAGCTTCTTGGGCATCGGGTCATCCTGATGAGCTGAGAGGCAGGCCTCGTAACGTTCGTGTCGAACGACGCTGCCAAGACCCCTGCGGTGGCGTTAGAACGCCCTCTCGGGAGGCACGACCTATGAACGGTGATCTGCTCTTCAACCCCACCGACGAGCACCGCATGCTCCGCGAAATGGTGCGGGATTTCACGACCAACGAGGTCGAACCCCAGGCCGCGAAGCACGACGAGCTCGGCACCCTAAACGTCGAGCTCTTCCGTCAGCTCGGCGAGCTGGGGCTGCTCGGCATCACCCTGCCCGATCACGCGGGCGGCGCCGGCATGGACACCACCGCCGCCGTCATCGTGCACCACGAGCTGTCGAAGTCCGACCCCGGCTTCTGCCTGGCGTACCTCGCCCACAGCATGCTCTTCGTGAACAACTTCTACTACGCCTCCTCCCCCGAGCAGCGCGACAAGTACCTCCCCAAGGTCATCAGCGGCGAGTGGGTGGCGGGCATGGGCATGACCGAGCCCGGCGCCGGCACCGACGTCCTGGCCATGTCCACGACCGCCGTACGCGACGGCGACCACTACGTGCTCAACGGCACGAAGACCTACATCACGAACGGCTGCGAAGGCTTCTGCTTCCAGGTCTACGCCAAGGTCGACG
>ENA-OWNT01003896-OWNT01003896.1-seawater-metagenome-genome-assembly--contig:-NODE-3896-length-13604-cov-4.132032_pt1 | contig 13604 bp, 25 predicted proteins | sample MGYA00238136_ERZ651165 | MGnify/ENA primary metagenome ERZ651165 (study PRJEB26861, sample SAMN08777766) | seawater metagenome | isolation source: coastal seawater | place: USA: Florida | collected...
ACTTCCGCACGACCGACGTGACGGGCTCGATCACGCTGCCCGAGGGCGTGGAGATGGTGATGCCGGGCGACCGGGTGACCATCGAGGTGGAGCTCATCATGCCGATCGCGATGGAGAAGCAGCTTCGCTTCGCCATCCGCGAAGGCGGCCGCACCGTCGGCGCCGGCGTCGTCGCCGACATCATCGATTAGTAGCGACGGCCGGCCCACCAGGTCGGCCGCTCTGCACGGAGTTTTCATGGCTGCTGGCAACAAGATTCGGATCCGCCTGAAGGCGTACGACCACAAGCTCCTCGACAAGTCGGCGGGCGAGATCGTCGAGACCGCCAAGCGCACCGGCGTGGACATTCGGGGCCCGTTCCCGCTGCCCACCACGGTGAATCGCTGGACGGTCCTCCGCGGTCCGCACATCGACAAGAAGTCGCGCGAGCAGTTCGAGCGTCGCACGCATCACCGTCTCCTCGACATCCTCGAGCCCACTCAGCAGACCGTCGACGCTCTCATGAAGCTCGACCTGTCCGCTGGGGTTCATGTCGAGATCAAGCTCTCCTGAGCACGGGCCGGCTGCCAGCCGCACAACGGGGAAAGGGAACATGCCCACCGTCGATGTCTACAACACGAACCGCGAGAAGGTCGGCTCTGTCGATCTGAACGACGCGGTCTTCGGCGCCGAGGTCAAGGAGCACCTGCTCTACGCCGCGGTCCGCTATCAGCGCGCTGCTGCTCGGCAGGGCACCCACAAGGCGAAGGAGCGGGCCGAGGTCCGCGGTGGCGGCAAGAAGCCGTGGCGCCAGAAGGGCACCGGCCGCGCCCGTCAGGGGAGCACTCGCTCGCCCCAGTGGCGTGGTGGCGGTGTGGTCTTCGGCCCCCGGGTCCGTAGCCACGCCTTCAAGCTGAACAAGAAGGTGCGTCGCGCCGCTCTCTGCTCGGCCCTGTCGCGTCGGTGCGAAGAAGCCAAGGTGGTCGTTCTCGACCAGCTCGGATTCGACGCTCCGAAGACCCGCCAGGTCGTCGATCTGATGAAGCGCTTCGAGCTCAACGACATGCTGCTCGTCGCTCACGACGACTCCAACGTGTCGAAGTCCGCGCGCAACCTTTCCACTGTGACCGTGCTGCCCCCCGAGGGTGTCAACGTGTACGACGTGCTTCGTCGCAGCGTTGTCGTGGTCACCAAGGACGCCGCCGACGCTCTCGGCGCGCGACTCGGAGGCTGACATGCTGCTCAAGGACACCCTCGTGCGTCCCATCGTCACCGAGAAGAGCACGTCCTTCCTCGGAAGCGACAGTGTCTACGCCTTCGAGGTGTCGGTCGATGCCGACAAGAACCGCATCAAGCGGGCGATCGAGTCGTTCTACGGCGTTCGTGTGGAGACTGTCCACACCATGGTCGTTCGCGGCAAGGTGAAGCGCTTCGGCCGTCACTTCGGCAAGCGCAAGAACTGGAAGAAGGCATACGTGACGCTCGCCGATGGCGAGACGATCAACGTGTTCGCCTAGGGAGACCGAGTCAATGGGTACCAAGAGGTTCAAGCCGACTTCGGCCGGCCGTCGCTTCATGACCGGCTCCGACTTCGCCGAGGTCACCGCCAGCAAGCCCGAGCGCAAGCTCGTGGTGAAGCTCAACAAGAACGGTGGCCGCAACAACCGTGGTCGCATCACGGTTCGGCATCGCGGTGGTGGTCACAAGCGCCGCTACCGGATCATCGACTTCCGCCGCGACAAGGTGGGCGTCCCGGGCAAGGTGGCCACGGTCGAGTACGACCCGAACCGCTCCGCTCGTATCGCGCTCATCCACTTCGCTGACGGCGAGAAGCGCTACATCCTGCACCCGGTCGGTCTGTCGGTTGGCGACGAGGTCATCACCTCGAACAACGCCGACATCACGCCCGGGAACTGCCTCGAGCTCCTGTCCATCCCGCTGGGCACTTTCGTGCACAACATCGAGATGACTAAGGGCCGTGGCGGCCAGCTCTGTCGCTCGGCCGGCACCTACGCACAGGTGATGGCCAAGGACAGCGGCTACGTGCTGCTTCGTCTCCCGTCCGGCGAGCTCCGCAATGTGTGGGGCCTCAACCGCGCGACGGTGGGTCAGGTCGGGAACACCGAGCACTCCAACCATGTTTGGGGCAAGGCTGGTCGTTCTCGCTGGCACGGAATTCGTCCGACCGTTCGCGGCACCGCGATGAACCCGGTCGATCATCCCCACGGTGGTGGTGAGGGTCGTTCCAAGGGTCGTCACCCGGTCACGCCGTGGGGACTTCCGACCAAGGGCTACCGTACCCGGTCGACCAAGAAGGCCTCCAACAAGTTCATCGTGAAGCGCCGCAACCAGAAGTAGTGGCGGGGAAGCACCATGTCTCGTAGCGTCAAGAAGGGCCCGTTCATCGAGGGCCACCTGCTGAAGAAGGTCCGCGCCGCACGCGAATCTGGCAGCAACCGTGTCATCAAGACCTGGAGCCGTCGCTCCACGATCGTTCCGGAGATGATCGGGCTGACCTTCGCCGTGCACAACGGCCGTCAGTTCGTGCCCGTGTACGTGACCGAGCAGATGATCGGCCACAAGCTCGGTGAGTTCTCCGCCACCCGCACCTTCCGGGGCCACGCGGCCGACCGGAAGGGCAAGGTCCGCTGAGGAGGCTGCCATGGAAAGCCGAGCTGTTCTCAAGTTCGCGCGTGTCTCGCCGCAGAAGGCTCGCCTCGTCGCCGACCTCGTTCGGGGCCAGGACGCTTCGGAGGCGGTGGAAACGCTGACCTTCCTGAACAAGAAGTCTGCTCCGATGATTCGCAAGCTCGTCGAGTCGGCGATTGCGAATGCAGAGGTGAGCGCAGAGCGCGACAATGTCGATCTCGACATCGACGAGCTCTACATCAAGACCATCCACGTCGACCAGGGTCCGACGCTGCGCCGCTTCCGGCCGCGTGCTCAGGGCCGCGCCACGCGGATCATCAAGAAGACCAGCCACATCACGGTCGAGCTCGCGACGCGCTAAGCGGCGCAAGGGGAACGAAATGGGTCAGAAGGTTCATCCGATCGGCTTCCGCGTGGGCGTCACCACGGGTTGGGACTCCAAGTGGTTCGCCGACAAGGACTACAACCGCTTCCTGGGCGAGGATCTCAAGATCCGTCAGCATGTGAAGCGGAAGCTGTCCAGCGCCGGCGTCAGCCGCATTCTCATCGAGCGTGCGGCCAACAAGGCCAAGGTGTACATCCACGCCGCCAAGCCGGGCATCATCCTGGGCAAGCGCGCCACCGGCCTCGATGCCCTGCGCGCCGAGCTTCAGCAGCTGACCTCGACCGAGGTGTACGTCCACATCATGGAAGTGCGCAAGGTCGAGACCGAGGCCGTGCTGGTGGCGGAGAACATCGCCGCCCAGCTGGTCAAGCGCGTGTCGTTCCGACGCGCCATGAAGAAGGCCATCACCCAGGCGCGTCGCGCCGGTGCCAAGGGCATCAAGGTGATGTGCTCCGGGCGTCTCGGCGGTGCCGAGATGTCCCGTAAGGAGTGGTATCGCAACGGGCGCGTCCCGCTGCACACCCTCCGTGCCAACGTGGACTATGGCCTCGCTGAGGCCAAGACCTCTTACGGCGTGATCGGCGTCAAGGTCTGGATCTTCAAGGGTGAGATCCTGCCGGGCGACGAGAACCGCTCCTTCTGATTCCTCCGCTTCGACAGGAGAACAATCATGCTCGCTCCCAAGCGTGTCAAGCGCCGTCGCGTCCAAAAGGGCCGGATGAAGGGCTTCGCGTACCGTGGGTCCGAGGTCTCCTTTGGTGACTACGGCCTGCAGGCCACGACCCGCGGCTTCGTGACGGCCCGGCAGATCGAGGCGGCTCGAATCGCCATGACCCGCCACATTAAGCGCGGTGGAAAGGTGTGGATTCGCATCTTCCCCGACAAGCCGCTTTCCAAGAAGCCTCTCGAAACTCGTATGGGTAAGGGTAAGGGCGCTCCCGATCGCTGGGTTGCGGTCGTGAAGCCTGGCCGGATCATGTACGAGCTCGATGGCGTCAACGAAGACGTGGCCCGTGAGGCGTTCCGCCTTGCTGGTCACAAGCTCGGCGTCGGCACCCGCTTCGTGCGGCGTGACGCGGAGGTGCTGTGATGGCCATGGACCTGACCGATGAACAGCTGGTGCACCAGATGCTGCAGGTGGAGCGCGACCTCGTCGACGCCCGCTTCCGGCACTCGATGAACCAGCTCGAGAACACGTCTCGGCTTGGCGGCCTCCGCAAGGAGATCGCTCAGCTGAAGACGGAAGCCCGCAAGCGTGAAGCTGCAGCGGGGCTGGAAAAGAACGCTCTGTTCACGAAGCATGCTGCTTCGTTCGGCGCGGACACGGCGGCTTCGGCCGACGCTCCCGCAGAGAAGGGTGGGTTCTTGTCCGGCATCGTTGACAAGCTCACGAACAAGGACTAAGAAGCCCCCGCCGGTAGGTGAGAGCCACCGGCACTGGGCATCGACCGCCTCCCCGGCGTTCGGTGCTGGCACGAGCCAGCAGGTGTGAGTCCCGGAAACGGGAGACCCCACTTGCAACAAGGGCTGTTGCACGTCCGCAAGGACACAGTCTGCCGCAAGGCAGAGCACAATGAGGCATCTCATGAGCACGGACGAGAAGACCACGGGTCGCCGGGTCCTGACCGGTCGGGTCGTTTCCGACAAGATGGACAAGACGGTCACCGTTCAGGTCACCAAGAAGGTGAAGCACGCGCGCTACCGCAAGTACGTGTCGCGTACCCAAACCTACAAGGCACACGACGAGAACAACGAGTGCCAGGTTGACGACGAGGTGGTGATCCAGGAGAGCCGACCGCTCTCGCGGACCAAGCGCTGGGTCGTCATCGAACGGCGCTCTGCCTGACCCGCTCGGAGGTTTTCGATGATCCAGACGGAGAGCGTGCTCGATGTCGCCGACAACAGCGGCGCCAAGCGAGTCAAGTGCATCAAGGTGATCGGTGGTTCCAAGCGTAAGTACGCAGGCATTGGCGATATCATCGTCGTGTCTGTGAAGGACGCTGCCCCGAACGGCAAGGTGAAGAAGGGACAGATCGCTCGCGCGGTCATCGTCCGCACCAAGAAGGAAGTCCGGCGCGTCGACGGGTCCTACATCCGTTTCGACAACAACAGCGCCGTCCTCATCAACAAGGAGAACGAGCCCGTCGGAAGCCGTATTTTCGGTCCCGTCGCTCGTGAGCTCCGCGCGAAGCGCTTCATGAAGATCGTTTCGCTCGCTCCCGAAGTCCTGTAGGGCGAGGGGAGGAACCATGGCTGCTACGAACAACAAGTGCCGCATCAAGGCCGGCGACGATGTCGTCGTGGTCGCTGGTAAGGACAAGGGCCGCACTGGCCGTGTTCTGAAGGTGATCCCCGGTCGTCGTCAGGTGGTCGTCGAGGGTGTTCGCCGCGTGCGTCGCCATCAGCGACCCGTGGGCGACCAGCCCGGCGGCATCGTCGACAAGGAGATGCCGATCGACATCTCTAACGTCGCCCTCTGGAACGCCGACGACGGCCGCAAGGTCAAGGTCGGCTACCGCACTCTCGAAGATGGCCGCAAGGTCCGGGTCGACCGGAAGACCGGCGCGGTCCTCGACAACGACTGAGGTAGATGATGGCTGACTACGTCCCGCGCATGCGCGTCCGGTACGAGGACACCGTCCGCACGAAGCTGCAGGAGGAATTCTCCTACGGCAACGTGATGCAGGTGCCGCGTCTCGAGAAGATCGTGCTGAACCAGTCCATGAAGGAAGCGGTTCAGAACGTGAAGCTCCTGGAGACCGCTGCCGAGGAGCTCTCGCTCATTGCCGGCCAGCGTGCCGTCATTACCCGGGCCCGGAAGTCCATCGCCAACTTCAAGTTGCGCGAAGGGATGCCCATTGGTGCCCGCGTCACGCTTCGGGGTGCGCGCATGTGGGAATTCTACGACCGTCTCGTGACGGTCGCGATTCCCCGCATTCGCGACTTCCGCGGCATCAACCCGAAGGCGTTCGATGGTCGGGGCAACTACAGCCTCGGACTCACCGAGCAGATCATCTTCCCTGAGATCGACTACGACAAGGTTCCCCGTATCAACGGGATGAACATCGCCTTTGTCACGACGGCTACGACTGACGAGGAAGGGCGTGCCCTCCTTCGTCATCTCGGCATGCCGTTCGCCGCCTGATTTCCATCGATGGAGACTCGTCCATGTCGATGACCGACCCCATCGCCGATATGCTGACGCGCATCCGCAACGCGCAGCAGGCCGGCCACGCCAGCCTCACGCTTCCCCGTTCCAAGGTGAAGCTTGCCATCACGGGCATCCTCAAGTCTGAGGGTTTCGTGGAGGGCTATGTTGAGGATGACCGCGGCCCGCAGGGTGCGATCAAGATCTTCCTCCGCTACGACGCCGGCTCCAAGGGCGTCATCCGCGGGCTTCGCCGTGTGAGCAAGCCCAGCCGTCGTGTGTACGTCGGCAAGGATGACATCCCGCGTGTTCGCAATGGCCTCGGCGTAGCGATCCTCACCACCCCCCGCGGCGTCCTCACCGATGCGCAGGCCCGTCAGGCCGGCGTTGGTGGCGAAGTCATCTGTCACGTCTGGTGACGGGCGAGCGAGCGAGGAGAACACAATGTCTCGTGTAGGCAAGCAGCCCATCTCCCTCCCGAAGGGTGTCACCGTCTCGGTGGCCGATGGCCAGGTCAAGGTGAAGGGCCCGAAGGGCGAACTCACCCAGTCCCTGGTGTCGCGCGTCAGCGTGTCCGTCGACGGTGAGACCGTTCAGGTCAACCGGGCCGACGAGTCGCGCCCGTCGCGGGCGAACCACGGCCTGATGCGCGCCCTCGTGGCGAACATGGTCCTGGGCGTCGACAAGGGCTTCGAAAAGAAGCTCGAGGTCATCGGCGTTGGCTACCGTGCCGACGTGAAGGGCACCAACCTGGTGATGAACCTCGGCTACTCCCACCTGATCAACTATGCCATCCCGGATGGCATCAAGGTCGAGGTGGACAAGCAGAACGTCATCACGGTGCAGGGCATCGACAAGCAGAAGGTCGGCCAGGTGGCCGCCGAGATTCGCGGATTCCGTAAGCCCGACTCCTACAAGGGCAAGGGCGTCCGCTACGTCGGCGAGTACATCCGGATCAAGGCCGGCAAGTCGGCCTGACGCGGGAGATTCAAAGATGGCTAAGACGAACCCCAAGCTCTCGGCGCGCCTGCGTCGTAAGAAGAGCATCCGGAAGCGGGTGCACGGTACGGCTGACAAGCCGCGTCTCACCGTGTTCCGCTCGGCCAAGCACATCTACGCCCAGATCGTGAACGATCTGACCGGTCAGACGGTGGCTTCCGCGTCCTCCCTCAAGGCAGAGCTGCCCGAGGGTGCGACCGGTGGCAACCGCGACGGTGCCGCGGTGGTGGGCAAGCTGCTCGCCGAACGCGCGACGGCTGCCGGTGTGTCCAAGGTCGTGTTCGACCGGAACGGATTTCTGTACCACGGTCGCCTCGCCGCGTTGGCTGATGCCGCGCGCGAGGGCGGGCTCGAGTTCTAGGAGCGACGATGAGCAATCGATCCAGGCGTCGCCGCGATGAGGAAGACTCCAACCTCATCGACAAGGTGATCTACATCAATCGCGTCGCGAAGGTCGTCAAGGGCGGTCGTCGGTTCAGCTTCTCGGCCATCGTGGTCGTGGGCGACGGCGAAGGCTCCGTGGGCTTCGGCTTCGGCAAGGCGAACGAGGTCCCCGAGGCCATTCGCAAGGCCAACGAGAAGGCGAAGAAGACCATGAAGCCGGTCCCGCTCGTGAACGGCACGCTGCCGCATGAGATCATCGGTGAATTCGGTGCCGGCCGCGTGCTTCTGAAGCCCGCTAGCGCTGGTACCGGCGTCATCGCCGGCCCCGCCGTACGCGCCATCATGGAGGCCCTCGGGGTGCACAATGTGCTCACCAAGAGCCTGGGCACCTCGAACGTGCACAACGTCGTCCACGCGACCTTCGACGCCCTTTCCCGGCTCGAGAGCGCTGAGCAGTACGCCACGCGTACGGGCAAGGACCTCGAGGCCGTGTACGCCAACTACACCACCCCGTCTGCGGCTGCTGCGGCAGGCCCGGCTTGATTGGGAGGGGACCATGTCCCGCCTCAAGGTGACTTTGAAGAACAGCGCCATCGGGCGCAGCGGCAACCAGCGTGACCAGCTCAAGGGCCTCGGTCTGCGCCGGATTGGCCAGAGTCGTGTCCTCGAGAACACGCCTGCCGTTCGCGGCATGGTCAAGAAGGTGATCCACTTGGTGGACGTCGAGGAGGTGGCCGATGGCGAATGAGCTGTCGAACCTGCACCCCTGCAAGGGCGAGCGGAAGGCGCGGACGCGTCTCGGTCGTGGTGAGGGGTCTGGCAAGGGCAAGACCGCGGGTCGCGGCACCAAGGGTGCTGGCGCTCGTTCGGGCGCGTCGATTCCGGCGGGCTTCGAGGGCGGTCAGATGCCGCTGCACCGTCGTCTGCCGAAGTTCGGTTTCAAGAACCCGTTCGAGAAGGACTTCGAGACGCTCAACGTCGAGAAGCTCGCGGGTCTCGAGGCCGGCACGGTCGTGACCGCCCAGTTCCTCAAGGAGCAGGGCATCGTGTCGCGTATCGGCAAGGACGGTGTGAAGATTCTCGGTCGCGGCGATTTGGGGGTTGCCCTCCACGTTCGCGTGGCCAAGTTGACGCGGTCTGCGGCAGAGAAGATTACGGCCGCCGGCGGAACCGTCGAAGGGCCCCTGCCCGAGTAAGGCGCGTCCACCGGGGCCGCTCTGCCGGTCCTCCCGAGAAGTGAGCGGTCGTCGTGGCGAATATCTTCACCGATATCTGGAAGATGGAGGACCTGCGGAAGCGGGTCCTCTTCACGCTTGGGATGCTCGCGGTCTACCGCCTCGGCATCTTCATCCCGGCCCCCGGCATCGACCGGGTGGTCCTGGGCCAGTGGTTCCAGGAACAGTCGAACACCATGTTCGGCCTGTACAACATGTTCTCCGGCGGTGCACTCGAGCAGTTCTCGGTGTTCGTGCTGGGGATCATGCCGTACATCACGGCCAGCATCATCATGCAGCTCATGGGCGAGATGGTGCCGGCGCTGAAGCGCATAAAGGACGAGGGGCAGTCCGGCCGAAACCGGATGACCCAGTACACGCGCTACCTCACCATCCTCATCGCGATGGTGCAGTCGTTCGCCATGGCCTCGTCCATGGAACAGATGCGGGTCGGCAACAGCAACGTGGTGATCGACCCGGGCTGGGCCTTCCGCTTGCTCACGATGCTCACCATGACGGGCGGCGCCTGTTTCGTGATGTGGCTGGGTGAGCAGATGACGGAGCGGGGTGTCGGGAACGGCGCGTCGATCATCATCACGTGCGGGATCATCTCCGGGCTGCCGGCGGGAGCACTTCAGCTGTTCCAGCTCATCCAGCTCGGAGAAATGAACCTGCTCCAGGCCTCCCTCCTGGCCGTGTTCATGTTCGTGGTGGTCTACGCCATCGTGTACATCGAGCGGGGTCAACGAAGGGTGCCCCTCCAATACGCGAAACGGGTCCTGGGCCGGAAGGTCTACGAAGGCCAGACCACGTACCTTCCCCTGAAGGTCAACACGGCTGGCGTCATCCCGCCCATCTTCGCGTCGTCGCTCCTGATGTTCCCCAGCACGATCGGGCAGTTCTGGGACCACGCCATCCTCCAATGGATCAGCGGGGCCTTCTTCCCGGGCCGATGGCTCTACAACGCCGTCTACGCCATTCTCATCGTGTTCTTCTCCTTCTTCCAGACGGCCATCACGTACAACCCAGAAGACGTGGCGGAGAACCTGAAGAAGCAGGGCGGGTACATCCCCAAGGTGCGGCCTGGCCGGGAGACGGCCCAGTACATCGAGTGGCTGCTCACGCGGCTCACCACCGGTGGCTCTGTCTACCTGTCCATCATCTGCATCCTGCCCACGGTGCTCATCTCGCAGTTCAACGTGCCGTTCTACTTCGGCGGCACGGGGCTCCTGATCATCGTCAGTGTGTCGCTCGACACGGTGGCGCAGATCGAGGCCCAGCTGTCGACCAAGCACTACGACGGCGTGGTGGCTACCGGCGGGCGTGTCCGCGGTCGCCGGCAGCAGCTCGGTGGTCAGGGGCCCTGGCTCTGACATGGCCACGGTGAAGGACCCTTGGGAGCAGGCGCTCATGCGCCAGAGCGGCCAGCGCCTCGCGCAGGTGGGGGCCGTGCTCCGCGAGGCGATTCGCCCGGGCATCACCACGGGAGAGATCGACGCACTCGCCGAGTCCGAGATTCGGTCTCGCGGCGCCATTCCCTCGTTCAAGGGCTACGCCGCGGGGGGCGATGTGCCGTTTCCCGCCACTATCTGTGCCTCGGTCAACGAGGAGGTGGTGCACGGCATCCCCGGTGAGCGTGTCCTGGTCGACGGCGACATCATCTCCGTCGACATGGGCCTCATCTACGGTGGCTACCACTCCGACCACGCCTTCACGGTGGCGGTGGGTGAGGTGAGCGACCGGGTGCGCGAGCTCCTCGAGGCAACCGAGGAGAGTCTGCGTCGTGGCATCGAGCAAGCCGTCAGCGGGAACCGCATCGGCGACATCGGGCACGCGGTGCAGTCCTACATCGATCCGATGGGTTTCGGGATCGTGCGCGAGTACGTGGGCCACGGAATTGGCCGGAAGCTCCACGAACCTCCGTCGGTTCCGAACTACGGCCGGCCCCGGAAGGGCAACCTTCTTCGCACAGGAATGTGCCTGGCCATCGAGCCCATGATAACCGTGGGCGACTTCCGCACGGAAGTTCTCGAAGACGCGTGGACAGTGGTCACCCAAGACGGCTCCCTCGCGGCCCACTTCGAACACACCGTCCTGATCACAGAACGTGGTCCGGAGGTGCTCACGGCCCCAGAAGGGGCTATGCGGGGCTGACCCCGCGGGGCATGACCTGGCCGGAAGCCCCACCGGCGATGACCTCAACCAGTCGAGGAACACACCGTGGCTCGTATCGAAGGCGTCGACCTCCCCCGAAACAAGCCTGTCTGGATCGCGTTGACTTACATCTACGGGATCGGCCAGCACAGTGCGAAGAAGATCTGCGACGAGGCCGGCATCGACAAGGCCACGCGCGTCTTTCAGATGACGGACCACGAAGTGGCCCGGATTCGCGAGACGATTCAGAGCGCGTACCGCGTGGAAGGGGAGCTCCGTAAGGAGGTCGCCACCAACATCAAGCGCCTCATCGACCTCAAGACCAACCGGGGCATGCGCCACCGTCGTGGTCTGCCGGTCCGTGGGCAGCGTACGCACACGAATGCACGCACCCGGAAGGGCCCGCGTCGCACCGTGGCCAACAAGAAGAAGTGATCCCCACCTCGGCTGCCTGAAAGGAACTGAACAATGCCTCGCAGGACTCAGAAGCGTAAGGTCCGGAAGAACGTTCCCGCTGGGATCGCTCACATCCAGGCGACCTTCAACAACACCATCGTGACCATCACCGACCTCGCCGGGAACACCGTGGCGTGGAGCTCCGCGGGCGTGCTGCGCTTCAAGGGCTCCCGGAAGTCCACGCCGTTCGCCGCGCAGCTCGTGGCCGAAGACGCCGCGAAGAAGGCGATGGAGCACGGCATGAAGCAGGTTGGCGTGTACGTCAAGGGCCCGGGCACGGGTCGCGAGTCGGCGCTCCGCGCCATCGCCAACACCGGCCTGCGCATCACGCTCATCAAGGACGTGACGCCCATCGCCCACAACGGCTGCCGGCCGCCCAAGCGTCGGCGCGTCTGATCCCTGGTCAGGCCCGGCCTGACCCCACCACAGACAACGCGGCCCGCCAAGCCGGCGCTCCGGAGCCTCCGGGGCGCTCGTTGTCGTTTACCCCCGCGCACGCAGAGGCCGGTTGGCACCGACGCCAGAAGTGCGAGTGGAGAAGTCCATGGAAGAGAACGTCTACACGAACTGGCGCTCGCTCATCAAGCCGCGTCGGGTCGAGCGTGACCCCAAGTCCGATCGCACGTACGGCAAGTTCGTCATTCGTCCCCTGGAGCGCGGCTTCGGGACGACGATCGGCAACAGCCTTCGTCGGATCCTGCTCTCGTCTCTGCAGGGTGCGGCCATCACGAGCGTCCGGATCGAGGGCGTGCTGCACGAGTTCAGCTTCATCCCCGGCATCGTCGAGGATGTGACCGACATCGTGCTCAACGTGAAGGGCGTGCTGCTTCGCACCTCCTCCGTGGACACCGTGCACGGCCGGATCGAGGCCAAGGGTCGCCCCGGCGACACCGTCGTGGTTCGCGCGAAGGACTTCACCTTCGACGGCGACTGCGAGGTCCTCAACCCCGAGCATCCCATCGCCACCCTCACCGAGGACGGCTCCTTCGAGGCTGAGATCAGCGTCGAGATGGGCAAGGGCTACATTCCCGCCGCGCAGAACAAGCGTGAGGACCAGCCGATCGGCACCATTCCGGTCGACGCCATCTTCTCGCCCATCCAGCGGGTCCGGTACACCGTGACCAACGCTCGTGTCGGCCAGCGCACCGACTACGACAAGCTCACCATGGAGCTGTGGACCGACGGCTCCGTGGTCCCCGAGGATGCCCTGGCGTACGCCGCCAAGATCCTCAAGGAGCAGCTGCAGATCTTCATCAACTTCGCCGAGGAAGACGAGCCCGAGGTGGAAGACGAGGAAGAGGAAGAGCAGGAGTTCAACGAGGCGCTGTTCAAGCGCGTCGACGAGCTCGAGCTCTCCGTGCGCTCCCAGAACTGCCTGCAGAACGCTGGCATCGAGTTCATCTACCAGCTCGTCGAGCGGACGGAAGCGGAGATGCTGAAGACCAAGAACTTCGGCCGCAAGTCCCTCAACGAGATCAAGGAAATCCTGAGCGACCTCAACCTCGCGCTCGGGATGAAGCTCCACAACTTCCCCAAGCACAAGGTCGGGTAGCGCGCCGCTCCCCGCAGGAGGCAATATGCGACATCGCAAGGCCGGACGTAAGTTCGGGATGGATTCGTCGGCGCGCAAGGCCATGTTCCGCAACATGGTCACCTCGCTGATGGTCCACGGTTCCATTCGCACCACGGAAGCCAAGGCCAAGGAGCTGCGGCGGTTCGCGGATCGCGTCATCAGCATCGGCAAGCGGGCGCCCAGCGCGGCCGACCTCGACGGGCTGAGCGGCGACGAGCTGCGGCAGGCCAAGGCCGATCGGGTGGCAGCCATCCGCCGCGTGAAGCAGTGGGTGCACGACGAAGAGGGTGTCGAGAGCGTGATGGGCGAGTACGCCGACCGCTTCCGCACCCGTCCCGGTGGCTACACCCGCGTCGTGAAGCTCAGCCGTCGTCGCCCGGGCGACAACGCGCCGATGGCCATCATCCAGCTCGTCGGCGACATGGGTGAGTCCACGTCCGACGACCCCGACGAAGAGGCCACGGTGGTGATGACCGCCGACGACGCGTCGGCAGGCAGCGCCGAGCTCGCGTCCGAAGAGTAGGGCGTTGGCCGCGGGCCTTTCCCGCGTACACGACGGGCGGCGGGTTACCGATGGGTGACGCGCCGCCCGTTCGGCGTTTCGGAGGGACGTTGGACACAGCAGAGCGAATGGACGCCTTTCGGGGCTACCTCTCTGACCAG
>ENA-OWNT01003897-OWNT01003897.1-seawater-metagenome-genome-assembly--contig:-NODE-3897-length-13604-cov-4.039181_pt1 | contig 13604 bp, 10 predicted proteins | sample MGYA00238136_ERZ651165 | MGnify/ENA primary metagenome ERZ651165 (study PRJEB26861, sample SAMN08777766) | seawater metagenome | isolation source: coastal seawater | place: USA: Florida | collected...
GGCTGTGGGAGTTGGGAAGGGAGTGCAGCGGTAGTGAAACACAAGCAACGTCGATGGCAGGCTGTGCGGCGTGGGTGTGAGTGAGTGAGTGAGTGAGTGAGTAGTGGTGTCACAGTGAGGCAGTGAGTGTGTGAGGGAGTGGATGGAGACGCGAGTTCCGTTAGCCTGCTGGCTGATGCAAGAGTGCATGTCTGGACATTTCCCAATCAGACCATAGTTGCCCTGAGTTGCATAGTGAGTGTGGTTGCCAAAGGTTGTGCTGTTGGAAGTGGCTCTGCGTTCGTCGCACCAGATCCGTTAGCGTCGCCGTGCTTCCCACTCACACACTCACTCACTCACTGCGAGTAGTCAGTCGGCAGTCGACCACACACCACAACTCGTTTCTCCACCACAACGCCACAAACAGGTTTCGTGAAAACGGCGAACCATCGACGATGGACGACAATGACAATGGCTGTTTCGACAGGCACGGAGTTCTTTCAGGAACCTGAAGTCAGGCCTGTCGATCTGCTAGGTAACCACGTGTAGCAAGCACAGTGGAGTGCAAATAATGGTGTATTGCCCACATGTTGCATTGACGTGGCGGAGGATTTGCTAGACAGTCAACGCAAGTGCGACAGCAACAGCGCTCAGAAACATCGCCACGACCCGTAATTGAGACACACGGAAATTAGGGACGAGGCAACCACTGCTTCACATATGAAGCAGTTGAATGTAGTTCGGTATGTTGTACACGGAGAGCAGGCTGCCGCAAAATAGATGAGATGTTGTCTGTCGGCACACAGCACACATGTCGATAAATTTTCAATGGACGGTAGTTTTGCTTCGTTTTTTCCTCGCCATATTTGACAGGCAAACTTGAAACGACGTTGATAATATGTCAACGACTTAATTGGAGCCTCAATAAGGGCCTCGTCTGCTTTGTCGCACTTTGAGCAAAACCATATTGGTTCATCGTTGATTCCAGCGGTCGTGTGAACAGCGCCATGTTGCGCCTGAGAACCGTGCTGTCTGCCGGACTGCTAGTGTCATCCGCCTTTGCCGCCTGCCCAAACAATTGCAACGCAAACGGTGAATGTTTGGACGGCGGTGTGTGCTCGTGTTTCAGATACTACACCGGCGCTGACTGTTCAATTCGACAATGTCCTTTTGGGTAAGCATGCTTTTTTGTCAAGCCTGACTTGCGGAGTTTTGTGTTTCATGGGTTGCATTTGTTGCGGTGCAGGCTTTCGTGGCAAACAGAAACATCGACCAAACTTGCTGAAGCCAGTACTCCCAACTACCCTGCTGGCATTCACGCGTACAAGGAATGCTCCGACCGCGGTTTGTGCGACACCGAAACCGGGCGGTGCTTGTGTTTCGCCGGATACGAAGGCTTTGATTGTGGGCGAGCCAGTTGTCCCGAAGACTGCAGTGGGCACGGAAAATGTGTGCTGGACGCTGAAGTAGATTCCACGAATTACTACAACAACGGCCTATTGCAATACCAAAAACAATACTGGAACGCGTACAAAACTCAGCAATGCGTCTGTGACCGAGGATGGTGGGGTAATGATTGCTCACTTCGCATGTGTCCAGAAGGTGAATCGCAATCTGGGTGTGATCCAGCTGATTACATCAACGACGTGCAAATGGTCACGCTCACTTTCGCGGACTTGGAAAACACGTCTCCTGGTGACGTTGAGCAGTTTTTTTCACTCACTTTCACTGACATGTTTCATGGAAAATTCACCACCAAGCCTATTTCATACTGGGACGATGTAGCTGTGGCCCAAGAGGCACTAAATTCCTTGCCCAACTTCGTCCTTCAGGATGTTGAGGTGAACAAAGTGAGTCCGCTCTACGACGCCTCTGCCGATGATCCTCCAGTTTGTACAACGGCGTACAACACCTACTTTCAGGATGTCAGTTGTTCGACCGATGCTGATTGCGATACAAAATTCCCGGCGGCCACGGGCACAAACGCCCCTTTCGCTATCTTTTGCGACCCTCAACTACTGAAATGCGTTGAGACTTCTCCATCAGACGCGTGCCTGTACGTCGATGGCCGAACTGAATTTGATAATGGATGCGCTTCATCGTTTCAAGTGGACGGTATGTATGTCGATTCTGCCGGACGAAGAATTTGGGGCCGCCAAACCACGCCCGCGGAGCGTACGTGTCAAATCGGGTCATTTTCACCGACGGAATCCTTCTACGCCAGTGCGTGTTCGGACGAATCGGATTGCACTGCGTGCAGCACCATGTCAGCGGTTACTGTTGGTGCTTGCAACGGGGTGACTAACAAGTGCTCAGCCACGACAGAGTGGGATGAGTTCATTGACACTGTCGCCACAAGCAACTGCAATGTTGTTTCCTTCCTCGTGAACTTTATCAGCACCGCCACACCTGGTCAGCAACAGCTGTTGGAGTGCAACGTTGGAACCACAGACTTCTCCGGTGCTTTTCCTCGATATCCGTCCAGTCTCTTGACTTGCGACGTCACACGCGTGAGCCGGAATGTGTGGACAAGCGAGGGAACGGAACAGCGACTTTGTTTCGATAGTGACGCCAGTGGATACAGCGCCAGTTTCGTTGCAACAGATGACGAAACCGCACTCTTAGGGTGCGAAGCTAACTTCACAATCACAGAACTGCAGGAGAAGTCGAAGTTGGAGTCATACAAATGGTATCCGACGGATAGTAGTGGCACAGTGTTCCGGAACGTGAACAACGGAGTATTCGCGGACACCGAAATTGGAGAAGACGTGGTATTCCACACGTCTACGCCGTGTTCGTCGCAAGGTGACTGTGATGTCATGACCGGAGAGTGTTCCTGCATGTCGGGCTTCAGCGGTGTTGCCTGCGAAGTGCCCGACGTGGATTTGTTCGTCTGAGCATTGTTTTGTTTGCTTGAGTCACGAGCAATGATTTATATTTACTTTACACATAATGTTTCCGCCCGTCGACTGCTGACTTCTAAACTTGGTTTCTGCGTTGTCGCACTACCCTACCTGTGTCATCAGTGTTTATGGAAAGAATGTTTTGCTACGTTGAGGAAAGACCCCCGTCATTGTCTACGAGGATGCATAATCCAAAGGGCCAACATCGATGGAAATCCCCCATTCGCCGTCCTGGATGTGAACTTGTCGAACTTGTGTTTCGCCTTATTTTTCCAGTGTCGTGCAAAACTAACTGACTCCAATGAGGGAGCACAGTGTGCACAGGAGTAGGAGTGGCGGAGGAGTGAAAGTGTAAAAGTGCAAAAGTACGTGTGATTGTGATTTATCACTCTAGCTTTGGGGGAGAGCGTGGCAAAGGGAGCGTGAGTGGATGTGTGAGTATGCGTTGTGGTGTGGAGAAGAACTGTGTGACCTGTTGCCCTGTCGGCTGTCGGAGGTTGGCTGGCGACACGTTTGCGTACCCGTAGCTGCTTTTGGTCGGTAAAAAAGTTGTCCTCCTCCGAAGCGACCGGCCCAAGGAGAAGGGAAAGCTTGAGTAAACGGCTGGTGCGGTCGGTCACATCAAGATTTTGTGCATCATAGTTGGCAAAAGAGAAAGATGGAGTATGACGAGAAAGAGTACAAACAGTCACTACCGGTGCTTCTGCCGCGATGGTCTCCTTGCCTTCCTATTCTTTGATGTGCGCTTGTCGGCCATGTACGCACTTGGAGCAATTTGAAACTTCGAATACCTTTGCTTCGACTGCCGATGCACTAGTTGTCTTTTCAGTTGACTTTTTCGTGTATCATGTCATAACTTTTCCTATCTTTGGCATTTGCCTACTGGAAAAGTTGGCCATGTTGTTAGTCTGGCACGCAGACGGGCCGACCGGTCGTGTCGTGGCAAAAATGTTCTTCGGCCTCTGTCTGTTGTTTGTCCTCGCTTCGTCCAAGCATCATCGTTCATCAAATAGGCCAAAATTGGGCTCGTTTTCCTTTCAGCCCGCCGTCTGTGGCACAGATCCGACTGTGTTTGCGTTGTCAAGAGTGGATTCGCTGTCATGTGATTTGTGTCTTCAACATCGCTGGCTGTTCGTGCTCGCGACTGGTCGGAGCGGCTCCACTACCATGTTGACCATGCTGAACGCAATCCCAGGTTTTATGCTTGCTGGAGAGCAAGACAATCCAATGGAAATTCAGCTCTGTTCTGAATGGCACAAAGCCACAACGAAACGACGATTGGCGACGACAACAAACTTCGTCAGCGACCTGAGCGAGAAAATAGAGGCAGCGGGGCCTGTGGTTCCACGACGGACACTCCGTAAACAAGATGTCTGGAATGCGTCATACGAGGTTCGTGCAAATCTACTGTTTCCTTTTGGCGGGGGCCCTGGTACCTCGGCCAATGAGCACCATTTGGGTTCAGTTTTCAATGATAGTTGGTGGTGCCGTGCTCAACAACTGGAGCAGCAATCACTTGGCTTGAAGAACCCGCCGCCATATGCCAAGGTGATCGGCCGAAAGGCGATCCGTGTTGATCAAGCGGCAACCCTTGAATTTCTGCGCACACTGTTTCCGTGCGCGCGGTATGTAGTAACCTATCGAAAAGACCTGCAGGCACAAGCTGGCAGTGGGTTTTGGAGAGCCCGCTCGGAGAAGTTTAACGCGTCGTTTTCAATGGACCTACAAAATTACACAACAACATTGCTTGAATTTGGGAAAACTCACCGCAATGATGTGTTTCCTATGGCACTTGAAGACATGAACCTCGAAAACTACAATCGCATGTTGCGCTGGCTGGGGGTGTCTGGTTGCAAATTCGTGAACATTTCCCATGCAAACAAAGGCGGAAGTGGACAGGGACGGCATGGACACGCCAACGGAAACAAAGGCGCACGCACGGACGGGTTGATTGAAGGAGACTGTCAACTGGCGTGGCAATCCGAGTAGCGTTTTGCATCTATTTATTTTTCGAAAGTACCCAACAATTCCGTGACCAATTTTATCAAGTCTTTCCATTGTGCTCTAGTACTCTAGTACTCTCTTCTCCAATCGAGTGAAACCTATCGTCGCGAAATGTCGTTTCGAAATGTGATGTGATTGAGTCGTGAAAAGTTCATTTGTTGGGTCAGCAGCGTGTGGAAGTAGCTGCAGTAGCACTCCAATACTTACTTATTTGCATCATGTGCACGTTGTATTGGACCCAAACGAAACGGTATGGGTTCGACTACGTTGCACCAGCCCATTGTCGTATCAGATGGTTGACTCAATTGTGATGATACTGTGATAAGCGCAACTCTATCAGCATCAAGTACGATGTCTATCAGCATCAAGTACGATGCCACAAATCGATTGGTCGCTCGCTCAACGAGTCAGCTTCAGTGTATCGCTACTACGCTGCTGCGCGCGAAGTACCACTCGGTCATGAAACGAAGTTGCCAATCTTGGCACGCCACATGATACCATACGCCGGTACATTGCATGTATCCTGTATCATTGGCATTGCCTTATGACAGACATGCCACTTCGTTGGACTTGCGCCCCGCGAGCCGTGCAGATTGAGTAGGTACAGCATGTATGCAAGGGGTACCCCTTGCTGTATGACATTGTATGTATGTATGTGGTGTGTCTGTTTGCCGCGAGCGTCCAAACCAGTAGTGTATAGCCTGTATACTCCCATGTGTGTGCGTGAGTGAGTGAGTGAGTGAGTGAGTGAGTGAGTGAGTGCGTGAGTGAGGTCACTGACAGCCTCACAACAACGAGACTCACTCCAAGTCACTCACAACTCACTCACTCACTGCCAATCAGCGATCGGTCTCTCACTCCCACTCACTCACTCACTCACTCACTCACCCACTGGTCTGGTTTTTTGGAGAGTCACGACAACGCATGCATGAGAGTGAGTGAGTGAGTGAGCGAGAAAGTGAGCGGCTGCCTCAATCTCACCTCCAGTCCCTCACCTCACTCACAACCTCACAGTCATCAGTCACTCACTTTCCTCACAGGCACCGCACTCACTCAGCCAGCCAATGGTCAATCAACGACCACTCACTCACTCAGCCAACACCCAACACAAACAACAACAACACGCACGCAAGGAAGTGAACGATCGATGATAGATGAGCTGCAAACGGGATCAATTCCGCACGGTCGCACGGTCGCTTCGTCGTCGCAGCGTCGCGTCGTCTGTCTGTTATGCTGTTCTGCTGTTCTGTGTTGTTTGTCTGTTCTGTCTGTCTCTTGTTTACCGCTTTTGGTTTGTTTGTTGGTTTGTGTGTGTGTGGAATTGCCTCTTGTGCTGGTGTGTTAGGTCTGTGCTTGGTCTGTAGTTGTGTCCGACTGACGCAGAACACACACGTGCGACACACCAGAAGAGTGCTTGAAGTAATTGCTCTCCCACCAGGCTCGCACAGTCAAGACACATCAGATCTTTAGACCACTTACTTGGTTCTCTTCCGAAGATTCCTTCTCTCTGTTAACTCTCTGTTAACTCCGTTAACTCCATTGACTGCCGTAGAGCTGATCCAGCAAATAACAGAATTTTTTGTGCTGCCTTTTCACTACACCACGTGATTTGGTGTCGCAGGCCGTGTTAAGCACGTGGCCTTCGTCATCCTGGTAACAGTGGCTTGTGAACAGGGGCACACAGTTGTCCGCTGAAATACTCTGAACTATGTTTCGCTTTCGCTGCACGCTCAAAGCAGTTGTTGCGGTTGTCGTCGGCCTCTGTTCCGTCGCCTGCGCCGACGAGCTGAGCCACACCTACAAGACCGGGGACAGAGTCGTCCTGTGGGTGAACAACGTCGGCCCGTATTACAACCCGCAAGAGTCGTACAAATATTTCTCCCTGCCATTTTGTGTCCGCGAGTTAGATGAAAGTGAAATCAATGACCCGTCTCTGCAACGTCCAGCGCACATAGGTGAAGTACTGCATGGCGTCGACCACGTCTACAGCCGGATACCCATTTATTTCCGCCAGAACTCCGCAAAAATGCTTTGCACACAAAAACTTGACGACTTCGCTGCCCAAAAGTTGGATGTGGCCATTCGCAAGCAGTATTGGTATCAAATGCATTTAGATGATCTTCCTATTTGGGGAATGGTGGGAGAGCTGGTCAAAGAGGACGAGTCCACCGCCAAGACTCAACGTGGATCACTCCTCGGTTTCGAAACGTACATTTACACTCACAAAAGCTTTGTGATTTCGTACAACGGTCCAAGAATCATCTCCGTCAATATGACTGCAGATGACCCCGTGCTAGTTCGGGCTGGTGCGCAGTTAGACTTTAGTTACTCCGTGGAGTTTGTCCCAACGACAGACGAATACAGCGACCGATTTGTGCGGTATTTGGACAACGATTTCTTCCAACACCAGATACATTGGTTTTCAATCTTGAATGCGTTCATGATGGTTCTGCTCCTCTGCGGCGTTGTTGCCGTTATTCTCGTTCGCACTTTGAAACGGGACTACGCCAAGTACAACTTGGACTCATCAGAACTGGGCGCGTTTGGTGTCTCTGCAGTCGATGACAGTGGATGGAAGCAAATCCACGGCGATGTCTTTCGTTCGCCACCAGAGTTAATGATGTTGTCTGTTCTGCTTGGAAACGGAGTGCAGCTGATCGTGCTATTTCTCCTGATTGCACTGGCGTCGCTGTTGGGAAGTTTCTACATGAATCGAGGGTCGACCGCCAAGTGGTCGTTGATTTTGTACTCGCTCACTGCCGTAGTGTCCGGCTTTGTGTCCGGTCGTTACTACAAACTAAACCGCGACAAGCGACGCTCGCCGACGGGCTCCAACGATTGGAAGCCTGTGATGTTTTTGAACGCTTGTCTCCTCCCTGCTGCCGGCATTATCATGCTTGTGTACCTCAACTGCTTTTCGCTCTGGTACTCGACTATCAACGTTGTCCCTTTCCAATCGCTGGCTCTGATTGCAGGATTGGTGCTCTTGGTACGTTGGATAGAGGTCGGCAGGTCGAGCCTCCGTCATTGTGTCTCACTGTTGTTTGGCTTCGCTAGGTCTGCGTTCCGTTGTCTGCGATCGGCACGTTTGCAGCTCGCTACGTTACTGGTGGGTCGCAGCTCTTGATTTGCTTATCTTGTGCAATTATAACTGACTCTGTGTGTTGTGTCTCGACCGCAATAGTTGCCAAGAAAGTTCCATGCCGCGTTGGCTCCGTGCCTCGACCAGTTCAGCCCCGGAAGTGGTACTTGACCACATTCACGCTGGTCCCGGTGGCCGGAATTCTTCCTTTTGGATCGATCTTCATCGAAATGTACTTCATGTTCAGCAGCTTCTGGAATTACAAGTTCTACTATGTATACGGCTTCCTGTTGCTAGTATTTGTGATTTTGGTTCGTTACGAGCACACTAATTGGGTGTTGTGTTGTCAATGACACAACGTATTTTGAGCTGTACAATTGTATTTCTGTTGAAGGTCATGGTCACCGTCTGTGTGACGATCGTACACACGTACACCATGTTGAACTTCGAAGACCACCACTGGCACTGGCCTGCTTTTGCCTCCGGCGGCAGTGTGTCCATGTAAGTGTCATGTGCACCTGGCCTACTTCTGTTGTTTGGATTGGGTGACTAACGTGACACCTCCGCCGTTTCAGATACGTTCTACTGTACTCGGTGTACTACTACTTCGCGAAAACTGCGATGACTGGGCTGCTGCAATTTTCATTCTACTATTGTTACATGATTGCGTTGAGGTACGTGAATCGTTCGATACCAACCCACCGCGTCAACGTGACCTCTTGTCTCATTGTTGTGCTTCGTGTTGTGTTCATAGTGTGGGATTGCTGATTTTATGCGGCACAATCGGATACTTTGGCAGCGAGTTTTTCGTGTGGCGCATTTACAAAAATTTGAAGGTGGAGTAATTAGGCTCTTACCACGTCCGCGATTAACTAAATTTACGTTCGACAACGATGCCATGCCGGTTGAGGCGTCGGTCGGGGGGATTACCGTACATCGACCTACAAGCCACACGATCAAATGTCATGCGAGTGGAGACGCCACGAGCACGCAAACATCGACCACACGGACGTAATTTCGAGCAACTGGTCGCGCGAAGTTCAATTTTCGAAATCCCTTCGTCTGAACCTGAAGTGCGAACTTTTTATCAGACCTGGCGTGCCGATACGCGACTGTGGCTACGATCACGAGCTCACCTCAATATACACTTTCAGAATACCTGAAGCTTCGCACCTTGTTAAATCTCTCTTCTCAGTTCCTAGTCACAGTGAATCAAGAAGTCAAACATAGTACTGCAAGTCGCTGAACAACGAGGTGCGGACGTGATATCACCTGCGACGCTCTCAGGTTTCTTAAATTCGGGAGCAGCACCACTGAGGCGAGCAATAAGCGCCTGTTCCACGCACAAACAATGAATGCTTGCCCATGATTGCTGACAGAAATATCACACGATGACTCCAAACCTGCAGAATAGTTGACGACTTCGGCTTAAATAGGTGAACATATGTTGTTTTGTGCCCTGGAAATGTGGGAATCAACAGAGTCCCGTAACCCTTCATCACCTTTTGACCATTTTTATCTTTGGAGTAAACCTGAATGACCATTCGTGGCCACCTAGGGCATTGCATCAAAAGCATGACCTCAGCAATAAGTAACGCTTCATTTTTGGCGCGCCGAGAGCAAGTTCCACACAATCGTACCCGTGAACATTGGTTGCGTGAAAGACGCCATAGATTGGTAAATTCCACCTTCAAGTCGCAGAACAGATTTAGTCACATAGGGAACTGGCAAAATCATTGTAGGTCAACTCACGTCACAATCGTGGATGCCCGCCCAAAGTTCCGACAGCAAACTTCGCGCGCCTTTGCGTAACAAACGTGGGGGTGAACCCCGAAGTCATTCAATGCCACAATAGTGATAAAAGGCTTACCTTCTTGGACAACTGTGAAACCACAGACGTTTTTTCGCCGTTCTCCTTCCAATCGGGACCATACACATACGAATATTCACAAAACACGTTCTCTTCTCCGTACATTTCTGCACTTTCGATCTCGCCCGCGACGATGAGGGTAACATTGGACCCTTTGGTTGACATTTTTTCGAGCGTCCGGCTTTCTACGTCACCCACATTTCAGATTTCTTTCTGCGCAACAAAATATGTCAGTGGTTTTTTGCAACCTCCCACTTTGTTCAGAAAATCCTGCACGATTTGTCAGGCTAGTTATCGTTGCCCCTCGCACCGGTATCGTGCCGGTTTGGTGTCGACTTCGCCGCTCCCGTGCAATCACCCTTGCAGTTTTGTTTCCCTCTTTCCTTCTGTCCGTCCTCCGCTAGCTTGACTTGTCATGACTCGGGTCTGGTAGGTTTACGTTTGATTTGACTCGTGACGTACCGTACTCCACTCCAAACAACTCCGAACAACGCCAAACAACTCCAAACAACTCAACTCATTGTCGACTAACTTTACTAACTTTTCGCTAACGCAACAACTCGCCGCCTGCTCAACTCACTGTCAACTCAACTCCACTCCATGCTACTTAACTTCACATTCATGACTTGCTTGTGACTCTCACGACTTCTTCACTGCGACTACTTCTTCTTGATTCGTGACCTACCCCAGTACCTGCGAACCTTCGAACCTGCGAACCTTCGAACCTGCGAACCTTGCGAACTGCGTGCGACCAGCGAGCGAGATTCAAAACGGTTGGCTGCCTTGTGCCTTTTCACATCACTGTCGGTGGCAAGGCAGCAGCGTACTGAAAGAAAGGGAAGAGACGGACGGGACGACGATCGAAGTGACTGACTGGCTGACTGACGACTGACTGGTGGCTGGCTGGCTGATGAGTGGCTGGCGGGGGACTTCCCACAATCACTCACTCACTCACTCACTCATTCGGGCACAGTCACACAGTCACTCACTGACTCACCGGAGCACATATTATATGGCAGCCAGTCACTCCACAATTTCATGAATTTGTTCACAGATATAGCCTACACAAATCTCCTAATCTTGTACTGTATTGTACGTCAACACTCATCAACACACCACCACACCACTTCACTGGGGGTGTTATCATATTCAATTTCGGGAAACATATCTACAATCGATATAACTCCATATCTCTGCATACGTTGTTCTTCAAAACTGCAAAATCGTAGTTATAGATAAATCGCCAAACAACAACACAAATTGCATTGCATTGTCACCGTTGAGGGGTTTAATATCCAACAGTGACTGGCAGTGAGTGAGTGAGTGAGTGAGGTGAGTGACCTTACAGTGGCTGAGTGAGTGAGTGATGAGTGAGTGAGTAACAGAGCGAGGTTGATCCAGACTGTTTGCTGCTGACTCTCTGCCCATTCGACGTTCACTCCACAGTCAGTAGGTCGGTCACAGCCACTCACAGTCAGTCTCCCATCAGTCGCCCGTCAGTCAATCACTCACTCAACCACCGTCGCCTTCGTTGAGTTGAGGTTGTGATAGTATCCTTATTTGAGATTTACAGTTTCAGCACTCACAAAGTCGTGTTAAACCGTGGAATGCTATTTGTAGATATATTAGGTGTTGTGAGATCCCTCCCAGTCGCCCGCCGCCCACGTTGCAGGGTTGCTGGGTAGCTGGGTTGCTGGTGCTCTCCTCACTCACTCACCCAACCACTCACTCACCCACTCACACGCACTCACGCACTCATGCACTCATACTCGGCCTGTTGACCTCGTTGTGGCATGCGTCATACCCGTGTGACGACGTGTGCCCGTGGCCCGACTTCCCTTGTTTCTTCTTTCTTCTTTCTTCTTTCTTCTTTCTTCTCTTCGGTCGACTACGGCTACGGCTGTTGCGGCGTTGCTGTTGTGGTGATGTTGTTGTTGTTGTTGTGAAGCTTCAGTAGATGCTGGATGACGTGGCAATGCGGCGGTGATGATACTGGGACTCGTCCAACCAAAAAGTCGAGCGACACGTCTTTGTGCAGACACATTGACCTTGTGACGTTTAGTATTCGTTTTGCTGTAAGCTGCGTGCTTGGTTGATTTAATGTACATCGACGCTGCCTTTTCTTTCCACCTGAACGCAAGGTAGTGTTGTACGTCGTACTTGATCTTTGACGGTGGCCAAAGAAGGTGATCGATGTGCCTGCGACAGAGTCGGATCTTCACCGCCCTGCTGCGTGTCGTTGCTTGAGCAGCACGCTTTCTTGGCACAACCCTACGTCGGACACAAGAAAACTGAAGGTTGACAAAATTTCTTGAGTTCACTTCATCGGGCATTGTTGTTGGTGCGGCGCGTGTTCTACTGTGCCTGCCTTGCTCGGGTGCCACACCAGTCAACTTTGTTTCGTTCAACATGGCACAAAAGTGTCAGGAGTCGTGTGACTCATGTTTCATGCGTCGCTACAACTGCAATTCCTTCGATCGAACTTCTCCATGGCTTCGAGTAAGCCTTGCGTGCTTTATCAATTTCTTCACCGGTGGAGTTATCTACGGGTGGTCCGCGCTGGAGCACGTGTACGAGGGTGAGAATGTATCGTCTCAGTTGTGCGCCGCGAATGAAACGCTGCCTTGTTCGGCGCAAACTTTTTATTTGGGTCTCGTGTTCTCAGTCGCAAGCACTGGCAACATGTGTGCCGGGCTGCCAATGGGATTATTGGTGGACTTAGCCGGTCCGCGAATTGCACATTTTGTCTCGGAACTGTTTGTGGTCGTTGGAGCCTTCATGCTCGCGTTTGGCTACCTCGCGCCTGAGATTTATCTGCCAGCATTCCTCATCCTCGGAATTGGTGGCACCGGCGTGCAAGTTTCGCTGATGCACACTTGCAACTTGTTCCCACAGCACAAGTCCAATGTCACCAACGCGATCCACGCCTGCTTTCAGCTTTCTTTCCTCATTTTTGCGTTGTTCCAGCTGCTCTACGACACTGCCCCGAATACATACACGTCGTGGGGAATGTTTCTGGTGTACGCTTTCATCGCTGTCTTGTGTCTCGTCGCGGGCTTGTTTTGGCCAGGGCGCGCGTATGGGCCGGGCCATGGAAAATCAACACGAAAATCTGCAGCAGTTTCCGTCGTTCTGCCGCCCGGAGGCTTCCATCGGAAAAGTATTGCCGAAGCCCGCAAGGCCACAACCACAGTTTATAGCGACGGGGACGGAACTGATGCCAAATCTGATGCTTTGGTGGAGGGTGGATCAGCCGATTATCACCTTCATGAAGAGGATGACGAAGATGACATTGACGCGACTGAGAGTGATTTAGTCGTTGTCAACACAATGGGAGTGATGACAACAAAAAGTATGGCGGGTAACCAGCAGCGATTAGTGTCCAAGAGCATAGCAGCCCGCGCGGCTGGTCCTTCCATGCACAACGCACCCGAATTTGATCCAATTACAGCCACCTTCAAGCAACAGATCCTCGCCGGCCATTTGTGGGCCTGTGTTGTGTTCATCACCATCGGCATTGTCTTTTCGAATTCCTTCATTGCAACCCTTGGTGAGTAGCTCCCCGAGCTGAACAGATTGTAGCCGCTTGACTGATTTTCAATTTGTGTTGTGGTTCAGGTGACAACCTTGCTCAAAAGTGCATTGAGAGTGGCTTGGAGCCAGCCGACATCAAGGATACGATTGGCAACTATGTCGGCATCTTCACGGTCCTGACGAGTGTCGCTGTTGTTTGCCTTCCGGCACTTGGACTCGTGATGGACCGCCT